>FTIX01000007.1_pt2 | contig 11937 bp, 14 predicted proteins | sample 1658561 | NCBI WGS metagenome assembly FTIX01 (sample SAMEA3914836, study PRJEB12502) | metagenome | biome: forest; material: soil | place: Canada | collected 2011-07-03 | depth 0.3 m | reverse complement strand
ACTTCAAAAATAGGATTACACACTCGAAATGTAACCTGCAACCGTGCTGAATTTATAGGCCGTAATCGTTCACAGCAACATCCGGCAGCACTGGAAAATGCACGCTTATCCGGACGTGTTGGTGCCGGACTAGATCCTTGTGGCGCCATTCAATTAGCTTTTGACTTAGCCGAAGGACAGACGCGCGAAATTATATTTACCTTGGGTGCTGATCAAAATAAGAGCGAGGCAAATACTCTAGCGCAGCGTTACCATGGCTCTAACGCTGCCGAAACTAGCTTACAGGCTGTCCAGGAATTTTGGCGTAAAACATTAAGCGCGGTCAAAATAGAAACTCCAGATCCCGCCGTAAACCTGCTAGCTAATGGTTGGTTACTGTATCAGACCTTGTCCAGCCGAATCTGGGGACGCAGCGGTTATTATCAGTCAGGTGGTGCTTTTGGATTTCGTGATCAACTTCAGGATGTAATGGCGTTAGTCCATACTAAACCGGAATTATTACGGGCGCAGCTCCTGTTGTGCGCATCCCGCCAGTTTATCGAAGGTGATGTCCAACATTGGTGGCACCCACCCGTAGGTCGTGGGGTCCGCACTCACTGCTCGGATGACTATCTGTGGTTACCGCTGGCCATTTGCCGTTACGTAGAAGCGACGGGTGACACTGCTGTACTCGATGAGCAGATTCCCTTTCTGCAGGGACGTCTACTGAATGCCGATGAAGAATCCTATTATGATTTGCCCATTATCAGTACCGAACATGGCAGTCTTTATCAGCATGGCATGCGCGCTATTTTTCACGGCCTGCAATTTGGTGAGCATGGCTTACCGCTGATGGGGTCCGGTGATTGGAATGATGGCATGAATCTCGTGGGAGCCCACGGGCGCGGCGAGAGCGTTTGGCTGGGCTTTTTCCTTTACACCGTACTCACGCACTTTGCATTGCTTGCGCGACGTTATGGCGACACTGCCTGCGCCGAACGCTGTGAATCAGAAAGTGCTATGTTGCATGAAAATCTGGAACGAAATGGCTGGGACGGGCAATGGTATCGTCGCGCCTATTTTGATGATGGCACACCTTTGGGTTCAGCCAACAACACCGAATGCCGCATTGATTCTATTTCACAAAGCTGGTCGGTATTATCCGGGGTTGCCAAACCCGAGCGCAGCAGGCAAGCGATGGCGGCGTTGAATCAACATTTGGTGCGATTAGACGCTGGTTTGATTGCGCTGCTCGATCCACCATTTAATCACTCAAAACCCAATCCCGGTTATATTGAGGGTTATGTGCCGGGAATCCGTGAAAATGGCGGCCAGTATACTCATGCCGCTATTTGGGCAGTGATGGCTTTTGTTGAATTAGGTGAATATCAGTTAGCCTGGCAACTTTTCAACATGATCAATCCCATCAATCATGGCTGCAGCCCTGAAACCATCGATATTTATAAAATTGAACCCTATGTTGCAGCAGGCGACGTATACAGTGTGTCACCCCATATCGGTAGCGGCGGCTGGAGTTGGTATACCGGCTCAGCAGGTTGGATGTACCGTCTGGTCATAGAATCATTGCTTGGTCTACAGCTAGAGGAAGGAAAGCAACTGCGTTTAACTCCGCATTTACCTGCGGATTGGGTGGGTTTCAGCATGGATTATCGGCATGGAGAAACGATGTATCAGATTAATATCAGTCGCGGCACTGGAGAGGGATCCATGACCCTGGATGGGATAGCGCTAGAGGGAAATGTTATTCCACTAGAAGACGACCATCAGACGCATGAGGTGAAATTAATTATTGCTGGGTAATTAATCTTTCTCTTACTGGAATTTTCGAAAGACCTCTATGAAAAAATGGCTGACCATTAAACCTATCATTTAAGCATATATGCATGAGCATCCTATTCTTCACTTCACCCCAGCTAATTCTCTGCGCATCGCTGTAATCACTTGCCGGTAATCCGGCTGGTTAAAAATCGCGGAACCCGCAACAAAAATATCAGCACCTGCTCTAGCAATTTGCGCAATATTATCTATCTTTACCCCCCCATCTACTGCCAATTGAACATCTCGCCCGCTGGCAGCGATGAGGCTTCTGACTTGCTTGATTCTATCTAACGAGGTGGGAATAAATGTCTGACCACCAAACCCCGGATTAACTGACATAACAATAATAAAATCCATCTTAGCTAATAAAACCTCTAGACCCTGTAATGTGGTTTCAGGTTTAAGCGCTAAACCCGCCTTGCAGCCTAGTTTGCGAATCAAACTCAGATCATCTTCAATTCGTTCTGAAGCTTCCGCATGAAATATAATTCCAGTGGCGCCCGCTTGCGCAAAATCCACTATCAATCTATCGATAGGCTTTGCCATTAAATGCACGCTGATTTCTGCTTGGATACCATAGCGGCGCAATGCTGCACAAGCGAGAGGCCCCATGCTCAGGTTGGGAACAAAATGATTATCCATGGCATCAAAATGCAGAAGATCTCCACCAGCGGCAATCACGGCTTGCGCTTCCTCACCTAAACGAGCAAAGTCAGCGGATAACAATGATGGCGCTATTTTATAATTCCGCATGCATTCTCCTGATCGCGTAACGTGTTAAAACAACCCTAATTCCGTCAAAATTGCTTTGGCCGCACCTTTCGCCCTGCTACCGCCGAGTTGTGAGCTCTCTGGTTTTTGTAGATCGGTGAAATTGACTACCAGCAGATAAGTTTGTTCGGGTTTCTCAATAAAACCCGTGAACGAACCATCTTGAGGAACGGAAGCCATACTAAGATGATGCCATTTATCTTCCGGGTGATGATAACCAGAACCAGTTTTGCCATATAGTTTCCAGCCCTTCGCTGAAGTTTCTAAATACATATTCGCTCGAGTATTGTCGATTGCTTGCTGCGAAACCGGCAATCGATCAGTAACCAAAGCTTTTATGAATCTCAGTTGCTCATCACCGGAAATTTTTAAACTGCTACTTAACCAAGCCTCAGTCAAACCATTATTTTGTCCGGGATCCCCAGAAAAATCCTGATTACCATAATTAAATTTCGCCAGATAATCTTTGACAGTATTGAGTCCCATCTGTGTGGTCAGCAGCTGGGAAACCCAAACTACGGAATTTTGTAACCAACTGACGGGAGTTTGATTCTGATTCCAGACTCCCAGCTTGCGTTTTTTGCCGTCCCATTTAAATATCGTATTTTGATTAATCAGTTTTTGATCAAATGCCATCAGCGACAAGGGTATTTTAAATGTCGAATTAGCCGGGATCCGTTGCGCACAACGTTTGGGGTTATAACTGATGACCGTTTTATCCTGCTTGAGGTCATATAAAATAAAACACGCGCTTTTATCCTTAAAAAATGTGGATATATCCGGGGTTTCGGCAAATAACTTGCCTGAAAATGTGATACAGGCTAATACCAAAAATATTTTTTTCATTTTAGGTCTGCTCAGTAAAGTTTAAAGGGATGCCCTAATGTTAGTAGAAATACTATATGTTATAATCGCTTTAATATCTCATTTTTCTTGGAATTTCAAATAAATAATTGTACTAGTAACTGCCAAAAATACTTCAGACACACAGGAGAATATAGCAACCATGGAATTATTAGAACAAATCAGGCCGATAAAAAATGATCTTTCTATAGAAGCCTTTAAAATTTTATTGATCGAAAATGACATGCAAACTGCCGAAACAGTACAAGGATGGCTGTTATCTTTTGCCCAAGTAACACACATAACTGACGCAGAAATTGCAGTTAATATGGTGCAAAACGAGAGCTGGAATTTGGTGATCATCGATGTCGAATTAGCTGGAGCGAGAGGCCTGGATATTATTAATATTTCCAAATCCATCAACTCCTGGACGCCGATTTTAATTGTCAGCGCCTATCAAAAAATCGAATATGCGGTGAAGGCATTGCAACGTCATGCGGATGGATTATTGTTTAAACCCTTCCAAAAAGAAAATTTCCTGGCCTTGTTATTAAAGCTCGCTACTGATTCAGAGCATCAGCGCATGCAGTTACAAAAATGTGTTTTAGCGATAGGCGCTCACCCGGACGATAGTGAAATCGGCTGTGCCGGCGCTTTAGCCCGTCATCATGCCGAGGGTGATAACATCAATATCCTAACTTTATCCTTAGGGGAATCTGGGGGTGATAGCCATATTCGTAAAAGAGAATCAGAATCAGCAGCAGAGATGTTGAAAGCAAAGCTGTTTATGAGCGATTTAACTGATACCCAAATCTCCGATGGCGCATCGACAATCCGGGTGATTGAAGAAGTGGTAGAAAAAATCAAACCTACCCATATTTATACGCACTCCCAGCATGATAATCATCAAGACCATCGTAATACTTTTTTGGCAGCTATGGTTGCTTGCCGTAATGTGCCGAATTTGTATTGCTACATGTCGCCTTCAACAACCATGGATTATAAACCCAATTTATTTATAGAAATCTCTAACTACATGGAGCATAAAATAAATACACTGGAAGTCTATAAAAGCCAACTTGAACGCCGCAGTTACTTACACGCCAATATAATTCGCGCTACCGCTCTTTACTGGGGACGTTTTGTCAGTTATGGATCGACAGTTGAACCGATGGAAGTGATCCGGCAGCATTATAAATAGAGCTATTCCTTTACTGCTTTCCCCCATCTATGTAATTTCCTTCCCACCTTGTGGAGCGTTCCAGAATAAGATGCCTAGGGGGTGACCTCGGCTATCCTATCACATTAGTTTTCATCCTTCGCGCAGGCAGGATGATAGTTAAGCTTTTGCTATTGCTATTACGATTATTGGCACTGAACATCTACACCTCGGCATGGGTAGGAAAGAATTATTGCGGATACATAGCATCTAGCTGCAACCTTTTATCAGCTAGTGGCAAGCACCCCGAATAAGAACATGAGAGTGGCCAGAGCTCCAAGCCAACTACGCACCCGATGGAGTTTTCCCCATTTTATAATTAAACTTCGGGTCTCAGGATGAATTGATTCCCCCTGCATTGCCATCAGTGTGTTATTGGTTGGTATAATGACAAAAAAAGTATAAGGCCAATTGCTCAGTATCAAAACGGCGCCTAAAAGATAATACCAATTCCAAGTAATAAATAATGCTATTAATCCTAGAATTCCCGCCAGCATAGCGAGGGGGGCTTGCATAGCAAATCCACGCCTATAACTCGTCTGCCATTGTATCAAGAGCGGATCATCGGGCAACTTCAAGCGTGCTACTTGTTCAACCAGGCTAACATAAATCGCAGCACCTGTAAAAATAGCTGCAACCATTAAAGCCAAAATTCCAAACACCATAAATACCTCCTCAAAATTCATAAAATAATCTTACCGAATTATTGACAAAAATTATATACTGATCTCAGTGCCAAGCTTATAATCAATAATCATTACTCATCTAAGGGCAGACATCTCATGGTAGCCGACTGGCCAGCGTGGCCGATTTTCATAACACAACTCATCACGTTAGGATTATTTCTATTCCCGCGCAATTTGCGCATGCTAGGTTGTTCGCCACGTAAAATTATAATAGCTTTACTATTACTAATTGCTATTGCAATTTTGGCATCACTTTATCATGACAGTACCTCAAAACTACCCTTGTATTTTTAAGGTGAACTTATGAATGCAACCAGACATGAATTTTTAAATTACTTTATTAAATTTTGCTCCGTCATTGGCCTAATTGCAGTGATTGTCATTTCGGGGGCTGCATTAGTCATGCAATTTTTCTATGGTGAACAACCCTGCCCTTTATGTTTATTACAAAGGGCGGCATTTGTCAGTATTGGAATTGCACTAGCTATGAATCTACGTTATGGCAATAAAGTTGCCCATTGGGCATTGGTCATATTCAGTGCAGTGGCTGGCATAGCTGTGAGTATTCGCCAGGTATTACTCCATATAAATGATAGCGTGGGTTATGGCAGCCCAGTGGCTGGACTACATTTATATACCTGGTGCTTTATTGGTTTCAGCCTGGCGATTGTTGGTGCTACTCTTATTTTATTAATATCTCCTGAAGAATGAATAACATACAACTCAATACCCAATTTAACCCTCTGGTAATCTTGAATATTAAAGACCCTTTACTATACTTAAAAAGGAACACAAAATAACTCGAATCAATCTTGTATAATATTATTAGGAGAGCTTTATGAATAAAGATATTATTAAAGGTAATTGGAAAGTAATCAAAGGTAACGTAAAACAACAATGGGGGAAATTAACGGACGATGACCTAACCAAAATGGAAGGTTCCTTTGAAGAATTATCTGGAATTCTACAAAAACGTTATGGCTTAAATAAAGACATGGCCAAAAAGGAAATCGACACTTTCATAAAGACTCATAAATTAGATGTCAGTTCAAAAGATGTCAATTTAAAACAAGAAACATTAAGTCGAACTGAAAGACAGGACAAAGATAAAAAAGCTGCATAATACAACTAGGCAATCAAAATCTTGGACTAGCATTTGCAAGAACAAGGAAGTTCATTGCCGATATCCGGGATATAAGGGACAGATGATGTTGAGTCCCAGTATTGCACAAGCAGCTTAATGATTGGGCAGTCATGCAAAGTTTAAACATGCACTGCCCTTTTTGTATTCTTTTTTCTGCACTTCAATTCCACTCAATCAATTATCATTTCAATCTGAATACATGGATTTTTTGGGAGGCTGAACAATAAAGCTCTAAATCCTATGGAATTACTAGTAATCATGGTCTATCCTTATTAAGGGCATAAGTTCTATGCCAATCACAGACTCTAATTTTCATATCTCAACATAAAAGGATTTAATCATGAGCATTCAAAAAACCATAACCGGCGCTGCCCTGTCTGCAGCAGTGGCTGTACTCTTTGTTGCAGCACCTCTCTCTAGCGCAATAGCTGCAAATCAAAATTCCAATCAAATGGTACACTGCTTTGGAATCAATAGCTGTAAAGGTCATGGAGCATGCAAAACCAGCGCTAATTCCTGCAAGGGTCAAAATAGCTGTAAAGGCCAAGGCTTTGAAGTAAAAACCGCTAAGCAGTGCAAGGCAGCTCATGGCACCATGAGCATGGAACCCAGTGCCAATAAATAAGGGTTATACCTAAAATTGATTAGCGTTGTCACATTAATGCTTTTTAATGCTTTTCTAGATGACTCCTCTCCCGCTTGTGAGAGAGGGGTCATTATAGGGCAACCAAAATCAAGGTAAATAATTGGGTATTCACCATTTAAATAGATAACCCAAGGAATATCCTGGTGGATTTAATCTAGAAACACTGGGTTTTTGCTTAGCTCCAATCAAATTAGTTATCGCTTGAATATCATGACTATCCCAGCAAATTAATACTTTCTTGTCAGTATATTTAGGATCAGTTAAGACGGTTTGAATCATCTTGGCATACTGCGATTCCAGAAAATTAGAGTGCAGATCAATCTTTAATGCCTGGGAAATAAGCCCGCAGGTTTCAATGGACCCCAGGGCTCTCTGGGCGGGTGTGCTGTTGGCGATAACCACATCAGGTTTCATGTTTTCTGCGGTCAAAATAAAATTTTGCAAAGCTTTCGCATCATGCATACCTTGTGCAGATAAATGAGGTCCGTTGGCTTCCTTTTCAGCATGCGGAAAGATCGCAATTTGTGCCGGCAGAGCAAAACTTGCGGTTACCAGACCAAGCAATAGAATCAATACAAATGATTTGATGTAAAAAAGCATTTAATCCTCCAGAAATTGCAGGCGTTCTTCTATAATAACGGGTTATCATTTAGAATGCGGTAATATAGCACACATCAAGGAGGATACCATGCCACAAAGCCAAGCCAATCTCATACCTGATTATGAACCCTGGCCCGCCCTAACCTATCAAGAATTTGCTCCCACCGCTTATCTGCTGCATATGAGCGTACAGGCAATCGGCAAGCTGAAACTTCGCGCGCCGTTTCAACCGCACTGGGATCATGTGCCATTGTTGGTAACTGCAAGCGGTCTGACCTCCGGCCCGATTCCTTATAATGAAGGCGAATTCACGATAGATCTTGATTTTATAAACCACCATTTGCTTTGTAAAACCTCCTGGGGACAAGAACATGGTTTTGCCCTGGCTGCCAGATCGGTGGCAGCATTCACCTCTTTACTTTTCACTACATTGAAGAGTGTTGGTATAGAAATCATAATTAATACCAAGCCTCAGGAAGTCGCTAATCCCATTCCTTTTGAACAAGACACCCAGCCACGACCCTATGATGCGGTCTTAGTTAATGCCTGGTGGCGTATTTTGCTCAGCTCACGACAAGTCATGGAACGCTACCATGCCCGCTTTCTGGGCAGAACTCCTGAAATCGGCCTAATGTGGGGCACCTTCGATCTGCGCGACGTTCGTTACAATGGTCATCCAATTAGGGTTGATCCCAAAGCAATGGATTATATCGGCCGTAATGCCATGGATGCACAGATGGTCGAGGTGGGTTGGTGGCCTGGTGATGAGAGTTATCCGCAGGCAGCCTATTTTTCTTTCACTTACCCCCAACCTCAAGGCATAGAACAAGCCAAAATCCAGCCAAAAAGCGCCGGATGGAATCCCGAGAAAAAAGAATTTATCCTGAATTATGCAGATGTCCGTAATAGTCAAAATCCTGAAAGTGATTTACTGGCATTTTTTGAAAGCAGTTTTCAAGCAGGCGCGGAAAGAAGCAAATGGGACCCCCAACTTATTGGCTCTGGTAAACCGGTACTATAATGGCTGACCGTATTAAGAAGGCATCTACCCTGGACGACTATTTCGTCCCTAAAGTACTAAATTGGCGTACAATTTAATACTTCAGGGACGAAATAGTCGTCTAGCAGGCATATGGTGAATATTTGAACCATCCATCATCCTGAATTTTACTCTGTTGCCGGGGTACCTGGCCGTGGTATCTAATTGTAACTTGATACTCTGGATGATGTTTCTATCTTTATCTGTGAAGAAGCTTCCACTTCTGAACTCCTATCCAATGACAAAGTTTTGGGTCTTTTATTTTTAGATGGAGATTTTGATTGAAAAAATCCCTGACTTACAGAGTCAGAATACAATTTTGACATTCTTGCCGCTACTATTTCCTTCACAGCAGGCCTAAATCTTTCCATATCTTTACAAATATCTGCTACAAGAGCTGAATCATCTTTACACTGCTTAATCTCTTCTAAAGCATGAGTCTTCCTTAAGACCTCAGCCGTCATCTCGACAGGAAGATCTAAAATGTTCCTACATTTACTAGCTATTAGCGTAGAATTTTGGTCTATTATTGAAATTATATGAGTGGATAGTGGCCTAGGAACTTTTGAATCTTTCTCAGCAGATTCTTCCTTCCATGGGAGATTATGGAAATATTTTGAAGTTAACTCAGGCTGGACACCACTTTCTAGATTCTTCTCGTATTCTTCTCTCGCCGCTTTATATTCAGGCTGCCATGATAATTCGCTTGGAGATAAGACTCTCCTTATTTCTAAACTGGTTTTTGCTGAATAATTTCTTATAAGATGCTTACCAAGAGGGGAATCCTTGCCACAAACATCCAGCACAGTATCTGCTCCTTGAAAAGGCGAACGGCTTGCTACATTTAACTCTGAAATGTAATTTACATCAGCGCCACTTACTATTAATCTATCTGCAATCGCTATTTTATTACTAAATTCCCCTCTACTTTTTGCTATGCCCATCAATGGGGTCACTACGGGATGTGGCCTGGGATTCTTTATAGATTGAGAAATTTCAGAGCTGATTTTTGCGTTTGCATTGGCACCTTGTTGAAGCCAATATTCCACCTCAGCCAGATTCCCTCGCAAGCAAGCTTGAAATAACTGCTCATCTTTTCTTAATGGATTTTCCTGCTTTTTGATGTCTTGGAGGGGAAATTTTGCTGAACTGAATGAGTGACCGGTATCAACAGGATCGTTGAGCCCATTTGTCCTAACTTTCTTATTATTATTTTCGTTTTCGCTATTCATAACTCACCAATAATTAACTTACATTACGTTAATTATATCGGGTCATTCTTAGCGTTATATTAAAAAAATCCAATGTTTAGGAACCGTGTTATGACTTGCTGATAACACGGTTCCTGCGCACTCAAGGTTACTTCCTGAAAAATATAGAGCGGATGAGCACTCCTGCTAAAACGGCTAAACCCACAGATTGAAGAGGATGATCTTTCACAAGAGCTGTAAGGACATCCTGAGCATGTGAAGATTTATTTTTCACATCTTCATAAACCACTGCAGATTTATGTTTTACATTATCATAAGTTCCACTTATTTTTTCATTTGCCTGATCTTTATATTGTCTAAGGATTTCCATACCTTCCTCTGCTAGCTCAGCACCTTTTTCGATAACCTGAGTTAGTTGTTTTTCTTTATTAGTCATAAATTTCTCCTAGAATTTAAGTTGTTAACTTTCCTTGCTTATTTAATTATATGCGGTTTACTGCTTATTACCAGTTAAACTTAGTCAGTGGTTTTAATATGCGAGACCACTTTTGTGACACCCTTAACGGATCTTGAAATTTGCACGGCATTTTCAACAGCTTGCGCAGAATTTGCCGATCCAGTTAAATATACGACACCATTTTTTGTTTCCACTTTTACAGTTGTGGAAGCAATATCTTTGTCAGAAAATAACTTTTCTCGTAAAAACAAGCCTTTAATTTTTGCGGTGACAACGGTATCTGCAAAAGGCTGTTTACTCTCTTTAACCTTTAGATTATCTGTATTAACGTCTATGACTCCTGGAGTGGATTGCGCCATTTCAACTAGGGCATCCGCCTCGTGATCTGTGGTAACGATACCAGTCAAAATTACATTCCCTGCCTGGCTATCTACTGTCACATGTGCTGAGGAAGTGACTGGATTATTTGAAATTTGACTTTTAATGCTTTTCAGAATGTCACCGTCACTAACAGTAGCTTGGGCAAATGCTTGAAAAGTAAGAAGTATAGTAGAAACTAACAAGATTTTTTTAAAAAATATTTTCATAAGCCATTCTCCAAATTTTATTATTATTAATTCCAATTTACAGGCATAACAGATAGCAAAGGATTTGATGTATACAGAGCCTGTGTACTTTTAACACAGCACCTATTACTAGCAAATATGCACTGATATTTATTTATTATACTAGAGAATCCCCTTGCGGTCAAAAATTGAGGCCAGAAGAGGGGTATTAAAGTATTTACGGAATTCAATTTGATTTTCAAGGAATCACTAATTTCTTAAGATAGAAATTATATTATGTATTTACTGTGGAAGAATTCAAGACAACATTCCCAAGATTTACAGTTATCTCACCATCGATCAGAGTGACATTTGAAAATAGACCGAATGCTAAATTTGATGATAAAAATACTTTTTTTAATGAATTTATTTCGCCTGATATGACACTGATAAATATTTTAAAGAGCAAATGTCTGCAGCAGAAAAATATTTTCATTTAGCCAATATTTGAGCTCTCATTTATCTTAATTTTCTGCCGTCTTTTTTCTTGCCAACTTTGGAATACCACATAAAAGGCAGGTACAAATACCACCGCCAGACAAGTAGAAGCCAACATGCCACTAAACACAGTGATGCCAATCGAACGCCGCGCATTTGCTCCTGCACCACTGGCAAATACCAGGGGCATCACGCCCATGATAAAAGCAAACGAAGTCATCAAAATCGGACGAAACCGAGTTTTTGCGCCTAACACCGCTGCTTCTAAAATGCTTTTCTGATGAATTTCGCGTTGTTCGCGCGCCACTTCCACAATCAAAATAGCATTTTTCGCCGATAATGCGATTAATAGCAGTAAACCAATTTGCGTATACATGTTATTGGCTAATTTTAATACTGATAAAATTAATACTGTACCGATTAAAGCCAATGGCACACTTAAAATAATCGCCATCGGCGT
>FTIX01000868.1_pt1 | contig 12070 bp, 13 predicted proteins | sample 1658561 | NCBI WGS metagenome assembly FTIX01 (sample SAMEA3914836, study PRJEB12502) | metagenome | biome: forest; material: soil | place: Canada | collected 2011-07-03 | depth 0.3 m | reverse complement strand
ATTCAATATCGCCAACTGTGCCACCTATTTCCACCAAAGCGACATCGACTTTGTCAGCACCTTGCTTGATTTTGTCCTTAATTTCATCGGTGATATGGGGGATGACTTGAATCGTGGCGCCTAGATAATCGCCGCGGCGCTCTTTCCTGATCACATCCGCATAGACTCGACCAGTGGTAAAATTATTGCGCTTCGACATGGTGGTGCGGACAAAACGTTCATAATGGCCTAAATCCAAATCTGTTTCTGCCCCATCCTCGGTGACGAAGACTTCGCCATGCTGGAATGGGCTCATAGTGCCAGGGTCAACGTTAATATAGGGGTCTAATTTGATTAAAGTAACTTTGAGGCCACGCGCTTCGAGCAAAGCGCCTAAGGATGCGCTGGTGATTCCCTTGCCTAGCGATGAGACAACGCCGCCAGTGATAAAAACATAAGATGTCATGATAAATTCCCGGTTTTAATTAGTAACTAACCCGGGGATTCATTCTAGCAATATCTGCTTACTGCGTCTATGACTTAAACGCAGCAAGCACAGCGACCAAGCACTCATCCTGGTAAAGCAAAGGAATACGATCACGCAACCAGGGGGGAATACGCCATTCCTGCATTAATTTTTTTAAAGACCGAGAACCCTGCCGTCCTGACAAATACAATCTTTCTCCTCCTTGTCGGAATCGCACTGTGATCGCTGCTGTAGGAGATAATTGCAAGGCTTCAGGAATTGCTTCTGGCATTAATACGCCAATCCTCGCAGGTAATGGCAACGGCTGCTGTAAATCCCAGGAGAGAATCTGTTGAGAATTATGTGCTGGTAAAGGGGTAAAAGCATAAAGATCATCTGCAAATCGCCTGATATCAACCCCTGGCCATTGCATCTGTGGGTTCGCATCTGCAGCGGCTGACAGAAAATCCTGCAATAGCTGTTGTAATTTCAGCGCCGTAGGGACTCGTAATTCTAATTTTCGTAGCCAAAAGCGCAGTAAATTCTTTTGCCGATTCCAGCTTAGAGTTTTTAATACTGAAATGGATAAAGTATCTGGGACAGAGCCGGCTGCCAACTGTAAATCCTGGTCTGCTAACTGCTCTAATAATTCACTGGCTTCGGCACAATGATCTGCCACTCGTGCCAATACCGGTTTGACAGCGGGCCAACGTGAATTCAGCAAAGGTAAGACTTGATGACGCAAATAATTGCGATCAAAACGCATGGAAGTGTTACTAGTGTCTTCAATCCATTGTAAATTGAAATTTACTGCATAATCCTGGATCGATTTACGTGAGACGTCTAATAGAGGTCGGGCTAAAAAACCCTTGGCAAATACCTTAACAATTGGCATTGCCGCTAAACCCTGCACCCCTGCTCCACGCAACATTTGTAGCAAAACTGTTTCTGCCTGGTCATCTAAAGTATGCGCCGTCAGCAGGCATTCATCTTCCTGCAATACCCCAGACAATAGTTGATAACGCTGTTCTCTGGCGACTTCCTCTAAACTTCTCTGCCGCCAATCCTGCGTGCCATCCAGCCGCAACACCAGACATTCAATATTTAAATTCTGGCAAACCGTCTGACAGTGTTGGCTCCATTGTGTAGCATCAGCATGCAAACCATGGTCAATATGCACCGCACGCAAAACCAATTCGGGATGTTCTGATCGTAAGCTAGCCAAGGCATGTAATAGCACATGAGAATCCATGCCACCACTGAATGCGATTAGCAGGCGGCTAGGAATTTCTAGGGTTTCTAGATATTGATATAGCTTGATTGGGTCCAACATGAATAAATGCCTAGGCAGACGGATTTTGAGTATTATGCGTCAGTTAGGGTTAAATGTCATGAATGGCTGTCCTCCAGAACACTCTGGAGGACAACAGGGAGTGAAATTCAATTTAGATGATCGATTTATTATGCTACCTGAACCAGTTTTGAATCAGATATTAAGGACTTGGAATCAGACAACGTTACAGACATAGCGGCATTGTCACCCATATTCGCTGCAAATAAGATGGGGTTAGTTTTTTGCTGCAAAGACACATGAGACAATTCAGACGTTACATTTGTTCTGCTGATACTCAAAGTTATAGTCATTACCGCAGTAATAGCCAAAAATAGCCAAATTAAAGACAGGCTTCTATTTGTAATCAACTTTCTCATAATCATTCACTCTCTCTACTATTGATTTGCTTTCGAGACCACTTTCAGTCTCCCAATGCATTTCTATGCTTTTTCGTTATTTTTTCTAGTATACTCCCTGAATATTAAGGAAAGATTAAGAGGGCTAATGGAGCCAAGTAATTGTTCTATAAGTGAATCTCCACAAGGGCAATTTTGCCGCTTGCCGATATTTACTTCAAAAACAATGGCTTACAGAAACCGGCGCTTGGATCTAGACACACATGACTGCATTATCCCTGACGCAATAGTCTGGCCTGGGAATCAGCGGGCTGTGGGCTCAGAAGTTGGGCCGTAACTTCCTGTAGCTCTATATTACATTCGGAAAGCTCAATCGTCCGTTGCCTCAGCTGGTCAGCCAGATCCCTAATTTGATTCATCAGCCTGTCCTGTTTTTTTTGCAGATAGATGCGACGCTCCTCGGGCGAGCTACCCTCTAGCTCTTTGCTTTCCCGGGAGCTTGGCTGAAAAGAAGATAAAGAAGATGATGAACCTGAAGATGACGAGCTGAAAGAAGCTGGAGCTGAAGTAAAGGCACTACGATTTGAGCTAATCATCGGGGGAGCAGCTGTTTTCCTATCTGGATTTGGCTTCAGGGTTAGGGACTGTGGCGTAGGAGGGATAATATTAATAGTATTATCCATGCTTATGATGCGCAAAATCGTTTCTGCAGTTTTACCTGGCAAAATAGGTTGTAAACGGTTTAAATATTCTGACGGCGTCTTTCTATATTCAAGGGCTTGAGTTAACGGCCCGATGACTCTCTCGTAGTCAGCACAGAATCGAATATCTTCTTCTAATGCTAATGGATCAATTTCTTTCTTGCCAAATGTCAAAAATTTATCTAATTGCTTTATTTCTTCTTTTGCTGCTTTTAAGGATTTTTCCTGCTCCCTGATTTCTGCGTGGATCCTGGCAAGTTCTGGATCTTTTTGATCTTTTAACTGGTATGCCTCCTTGGTTTTTTGTTTTTCCTCTTCTTTCAATCTCTCAGTTGACCCCATATATGGAGTGAACCCAATAATCATCTTGCCTATTCGATCTTCTTCATTGCTGATGAGCAGGATTGCATCTGCTATATCGCTGTGTACCCGCCTTGAGCTTTCATTTAGTTGTTCTAATCTCAATTCTTCTTTCCCTATTTTTCTCTGCAACTCAGCCGTTTTACGTGCATGATACTCTATAGCGGATTTTTGAAAATGCCTCACCAAAGTCGAAGCAACCAAGGGTCTCACTGCGGCATATTGTTCCTCGTTATACTGCTCGGGAACGAAGCTGGTATTTGACGGTTGAATGGGATCAGCTAGCTTTAATTCTCTGAGTATACGATTACTCTCGTCGATTATTTGTCTATTGATATTGCTAAGAGGAAGACCTTCTCTAGATGTATGCTTAGATTCCATAATTTTCCATTTGAATAGTTCTTATTGATAATTCACTGACCATCTGAAGTTAAGGGGGGATATTTTTAGTGATTTCTACCATATTATTTTAATAATCTTAACAATTTCTTAAATAGAAACGCTTTTTAAACGCGAACCTCTGTAGTGATAAAAATTGAAGGAAGGGAATAAATGAGCTAGAAATGGAAGCAGAGATCTAGATCATAGGGACGTAATAGCTTTGTCTCCATACAAACTGGATGCCTGCGCTATTGTAAAGAAATATTGCTTTAAAAAGAATCAGACTGGAGTATCAGCTAAGCATCCTCCAAAAAACAGCGCCAATTACCCCTCCTAGCAAGGGCCCAATGATCGGCACCCAGGCATAGCGCCAATCAGAACTTCCTTTACCTGGAATTGGAAGGATGGCATGTGCGATACGCGGTCCCAAATCTCGGGCTGGATTGATGGCATAACCTGTTGGACCGCCTAGAGATAGGCCTATTCCCCAAACCAACACCCCAACTAAATAAGGTCCTAGCCCGAGGGGAATCATTCCATTTTTAGTCGCCGGACCAAAAATAGCCGCCACCCCAATTACCAATACAGCTGTGCCAATAATCTCATTGAGCAAATTACTAAAATAATTGCGGATAGCAGGTTCGGTAGAGAATACTAGTAATTTGAATTGCGGATTATTTGTTACTCGCCAATGCGGCAAATAAGTCAGCCAGACGATCACCGCGCCTAAGAATGCTCCGGCTATTTGAGCAGCTTGCATAGCCAGCATCTGCGGCAAGGTATAACTATGCACAGCTAAATAACGCGCCAAGCTAATCGCCGGATTAAGATCAGCATTCGGCGAGCCAAACGATTGCGCGACAAAAACCCCTACCATGACCGCAATACCCCAACCGGTGGTGATGGAAATCCAACCACCATGCTGGCCTTTAGAGTATTCAAGCAGGACATTAGCGACTACGCCGCCGCCGAAGGTAATTAAAAACAGGGTACCTAGTAATTCACCGAGATAAGGATGCATATAATGGGGCCACACGTTGGGTTAAAGACAGGGACAAGGATAGAGGTGAGTTTAATACCACTTCAGCATTAAAAATGTCAATACCGTAAAATCGGTTATGAGGACGATTTTTAGAAACAATCATACAGAGCTAATCGATCCACCATCAATCCTGAAGTTGCTACCAGTAATCCAACGCGCCTGTTCTGAGCATAAATAACATACCAGGTTAGCCACATCCCTAGGATTGCCCAAAGGTTGTCCCGGCAAAACATTATGGCAAAATTGGGCAGCGTAGGCTTCACGAGTTAAGTTACTCTTTTTTGCATCCTCATCCCAGGATGGGGTAAGAATTACGCCTGGAGAAATGCTATTGACGGTAATGCCATCCTTGCCTAACTCATTGGCTAAACTTTTACTAATCGATAGTAGGGCTGCTTTTGTCATGGCATAGTGCGGCATATACATGCCAGGCTCGATGGCTTTCTCTGATGAGATAAAAATGATCCTCCCCCAGTGATTTTTTCGCATCTGCGGTAATATCGCTCTGGTGAAGTTAACCCCAATCATCACATTTAAACTGAATAGTTCATGCCATTGCTTAGCACTTATATCTTCAAAAGTATTGATGCAGCCAATTTTACCGACATTATTGATGAGTATATTTATTTGGCCAAAATGCGAAATCACACTATTCACTATAGCAAGAATATCATTTTCCACGGCCGCATCACCGCTGATGGCAAGAGCTTCCTGACCGAAGTTTCGTATCTCATCAGCAACCTGCTCTAAAGCGATTTGATCATTAGAGGTAATTGCCAATTGCGCTCCTTCTTTTGCAAGTTGCAGGGCAATTTCTTTGCCAATACCCTGACTTGCACCCGTTACTAATGCTACGTAATTAGTGAGATTCAAATCCATATTTAAATCCTAAACGATTAGTTAGATGCTTGCGAGACATCATTTACAAATCCCATAATCTGCAACATTCATGCAACTTCTGTTATTTAATTCTAAATTTTTAAAAAATTTCTTAGATGCTTAAGGAAAAATTAAAGATTATTTTTTCTTCAATTCAAGCAATTGAATAAAAATTAAATTTTTAGGAATCTACAAAAAATCACAAAGCAGCTACGTTGTTCCTACTGTTTTTTAAGTGTAGTATGAACAGTATATATAATTATTTTCCCGATTAGAATAAAAAATATTTTTAAGATAACACCGTATAAATACATTTGAATAAAACACTAAAAAAATTCGATTGGAGCCGGCTATGAAAACAACTAAAAAATATATCACAGCATTTGTCACCACTAGCACTTTACTCGCATCAACCATTTGTGCTCCAGCTCTTGCTGGCACAGCTTCAACTAATCTCACTGTCTCAGCTACCGTAGCTGCAAATTGCAGTATCACTACCACTCCAGTGGCATTTGGAAGTTACGATCCGGTGACCGCTAATGCTACAGCTGATTTGTTGAGCACCGGTACTGTTGCCGTGGCCTGTACTAAAAATACGCCAACGACAAATCTTTATATTGCCTTAGGACAGGGCACACATTTTTCATCCAATCGTCGCATGCAGGCCGCAGTTAATACCACTGATTTCCTTAATTATGAACTGTATCAGCCCCCCAATAATGCTCCTGGAACTGCCTGCCCTTCTTCAGCTGGTAGCGTTATCTGGGGAAATGGTCCGGGAACTGGTGCCTATGGAACACGGCTGGCATTAACCAGTCCGACCAGTAAGGCAGCAAGAATTTATAATGTTTGTGGCATCGTAACCGCCGGCCAAGATGTTTCAGTAGACAGCTATAATGATACCGTGCAAGCCACAATCAATTTTTAAAGGTCAGTAGTTTTGTTGAGAAATCTAAAGTTTTTTATTGTTGGCCTGTGTTGCCTTTCATTATCCGCACTGGGGAGTTCATTAGAAATCTCTCCAGTTCGAGTTGAGCTCAATGCCAAGCAACGCATCGAAGTGATCACTTTAGTGAATCGCGGTGATGCACCTATTACCCTGCAAAGCCAGATTAAAAAATGGCAGCAAACTGCAGGTAAAGATGTTTATAGCATGACCACCGACTTATTAGTGACTCCTCCTATCGTCACTATACAACCCAATAAAGCTCAAGTTTTGCGCGTGGGCTTGAAAGCTGTTGCTTCTCCGCAACAAGAACTTTCTTACCGCCTATTTATCACCGAGATTCCTCAAAAACAAATCTCTGCTGAACAAACCAGTAAAATCCGCATCGTTTCTCGAATTGGGATTCCGATTTTTGTGACTTCTACGACCGCCGGAAAATCAGCTTGGAATTGGCAGGCAAGGCGGGAAGATCAAAATTTAGAACTGAGTTTAAATAATCCAAGTAATCGTCATATTAAATTAAATAATTTGACGATTAGAGGGGCAGACAAGGTCATACTATTTCATAGTGGCCAAGCACAATATGTCTTGCCCAGACAAACCGTCCAATGGTCTTTCCCATTACCAAAAACCTCAGCAGCACCACAGAATTTCTTCATTGAAGCGATCACTGATAAAGGCAGGTTATCGAGTCAGGTTTCAGCTTAGCACCCTCTCCCCACCCCTCTCTCTCCAACGGGGGAGGGGAAATATTGATACGTAGAAGGAGAGCAACGGCTAATTATTTTAAAAAAACTTAATTGTATGTGGCGACGACACCTTCTCATTTATTTATTTTGTATAATTATTCTAATGCTTCCGATTCTAAATTGCCTGGCTGCATCTTCCGCTGCATATAATCCACTATTCCTTGCTGTCAGCATTAACCGCCAAGATCTAGGCCAAACCACTTTATTTTTACAGGATAATAATCAGCATCTTTGGGCTACTAAACAGGATCTGGAAAATTGGCGTTTTAATTTAGCGGGGAAATCAGCCATTAGCTATGATGGCAATGAATATTATGCTCTCAATGATTTTCCTGAATTGCATTATGATCTAAACATGGCAGCTCTCACGATAAGTATCACTTCTCAAGCAGGAAATTTTCGCAAAACTGAGATTGATGCCAGCCATTTTATGCCGCTGAAAGTGAATCGCCCCAGTCCGGGTGGTTTTATTAATTATGATCTATCTGCACAAAAAGTTTTACACGGTGATTCTGCCACCAGCGGCGGAATTTTTGAGTTAGGCGGTTTCAACAAATATGGCGTGGGGACCAGCGAATTTTTAGCCACTAATAGCAATAATTCCACACAATTTCTACGTCTACAAACCACCTGGACTAATGACCAACCTGAACAAATGCGTAGCTGGCGTTTGGGTGATTCCTTCACCAATGGCGGCATCTGGGGACAATCTGTGGGATTTGGCGGTATTCAAATTGCCAGTAATTTTGGCACGCAACCTAGCTTTGTGCCCTTCCCTTTACCCAGCACTTCTGGAGAAGCCATCTTACCCAGCACCATTGATCTATATACCAACAATGTATTGATGGCCAAAAACACGGTGAATAACGGGCCTTTTAATCTGGTTAATATCCCCGTGGTGAATGGTTATGGTGATCTGACAGTAACCAGCACCGATTTATTGGGACGCCAGCAAACCATCACTCTGCCCTATTATATGAGCACGCAATTATTGAAACCTGGATTGCATGAGTATTCTTATGAGGCCGGATTTATCCGCAATAATTTAGGCACAACCAGCAATGACTACGGCCGTTTCGCCGTCGTCGCAACCGATGCTATGGGAATAAACGATAAACTCACGGGACAATGGCATACCGAAGCGTTGACCAATCAACAAACCTTCGGTGTCGGTGCTAATTACTTATGGAAGCTATCGGGTGTATTTACTGTCGCGGCTGCAGCAAGTCACAGTAATGCCAATGATTATGGTGGCTTGGCACTAGTCGGATTCCAACGCCAAGCTAATAATCGCTGGAATTATGGCGCGAATGTTCAAGTAACCACCCATGATTTTCGACAACTTGCTATTCAATCTGGAAGTTTGGCCCCGAGTATGCAGGCACAAACATTTGTGGGTATCCCTCTCCCCAAATCTGCCTCGCTGGGTCTTAGCTATACCGTGCAGGAAAATCGCGAGCAACCCAGTTATGACATCGTCAGTGCAAGTTATAGCCAGACTCTATTCAAAAATTGGTCAGTCAGTTTAACTGCCTTGGCGAATGTCAGCGGCGTGAAGGATAAGGCTGTCTATCTCAGTCTAAGTCGCGCATTTGGCGCAAATACCGGCTTCACTACCGGTACTACCAGTCAATCTAACCTGGATTTAAGCCAAAGTTATGCGCAGTTAAACCGTGCCTTACCGGCAGGGCCTGGTTATGGTTACAACTTGATGGCGGGTACAGGAGAATTAAATCAGTACCAGGCTGCTGTTAGCGCGCAAAACAATATCGGTACTTATAGTGTTGAAGCAGCCAATTTGAATGGCCAACAAGGCTTCAGTGCCGGTGCCAGCGGCGGCATTGTGTTTATGGATCGGCCTTACTTAACCCGTAACGTCAGCAATAGCTTTGGCGTGGTGACAGTCGGATATCCCAATGTGCGGGTTTATCAGTTTAATCAAGAAGTGGCGACTACAGACAGCAAAGGTAATGCACTGTTACCGAATTTAATTGCCTATCAAACTAATCCCATTCGGATTGAACCCAAGGATTTGCCATTTGATGCAGAGATACTGCAAACACAGGCAGATATCGTGCCTTATTATCGTAGTGGTGTGAAGATTCCATTCGAAGTTAAAGCGGCGAGTGCAGCTATCCTGACGGTGACTGACGCCAATAACCAGGTCATCCCAGCTGGAGCAATTGCCACTTTGAACAATACAGTCGAGCCCTCAATCGTGGGCGAAGACGGCGAGCTTTATTTGACTGGTTTATTATCTAGCAATGACGTCAACATTCAATGGGAAGGCCATCAATGTCATTTTCGCGTCAACTACACAGCTCTAACAGATCCACTACCCAATCTGGGAACTTACATTTGCCGGGAAGCCACACCATGAAGACAATAAAAATACTGACACTGATGTTGTTAATGATTTTATCAACACCATGCCATGCCGCAATATGCACCTTCACTCTGGTGAATCCAGTGAATTTTGGCAATTATAATCCATTTTCCAGCGCTAGTGATGACAGCGTGGGCAGCCTGAGACTGTTATGCGTTGGCGCTCCCTCTCCCACAGGTTACACACTGACCTTGGGCAGCGGTAATAGTGGAAAATTTACTGCCAGATATTTAAGCAATGGTGCTGAACATTTAAATTATAATCTGTATAAAGATGCTGCCATGACGCAAATTTGGGGCGATACCGGCAGCAGTGTGGCGGTGATTAATGACAATGGCAATATAGTGAGAAATGTCTACGGGAGAATTCCCGCAGGGCAAGATGTGGCTGTGGGGAGTTACAATGATACTATTTTGGTGACTATTAATTTTTAAATACCCCTTGTAACTTTATAAAACTGCCCCTTAACATGAACTTGTAAGTACACAAAACTAGTGTATAATTATAAAGATGACTGACATAATTCACATTAAACTATCACGTAAGGTAGAAAAGAGCCTATAAAAGCTTCCTTTACACGTTATTATTCAATTACAAGCCTGGATTGATGCAGTTGGTCATTATGGATTAAGCGAAGTAAGAAAAATACTAGGTTACCATGATGAACCCCTTAAAGGAGAGCGACAGGGACAAAGGTCGATACGCCTGACTCGTCTTATCGAGCAATTTATTTAATGAAGAAAGAAGTTTGCTACATTGAAGTTATAGAGCTAACAAAACATGAATATTAAAAGTACAATCACAAAGAATACTTTAAATAAAATCGAAAAATTATCGGGATCAAAACTTACTTTAGGAAGATTGATATGGGCAATTCGTCAATCAGAAGAATTAACTCAAGTAGATTTTGCTGATAAATTAGGTATTTCAAAACAACATCTATGCGATATTGAACATGGCCGCAAATCGATCAGCCCTAAATTAGCCGCTGCATATGCTGATAAGCTAGGATATTCTAAGGGACAATTTATTAGATTATCTCTGCAAGAAATGATTGATCGTGATGGACTGAGTTTTACGGTCGAGTTAACCTCCAAGCATCATGGAATGCGTAAATATCAACGCGCACCAAGTATAGCTTTACATTCTCATCTTTAAGATAAATTTTGATACTAATTCCAACCTCATTAGAAATGCTGCTGCGTCTTGCAAAGCTTTGCGGGTATATTAAATCATCATTACTTGGCTTGCTTGCGGGATAATAAACTTCACACCTAAATTATTTCCCCCATTCAATTGTTGGATAATACGTTTAGCAATATCCTGATTTTCCAGTCCTTGTTTAATGTGTGTCACGACCACAACTAAATCTTGTAATGCCGTTAACGGCTGTTCCGGATTAACAATCTTTGCCAGTGTATTTAATTCGGACAATAATAAATCCGGTCGTAGATGCCCGAATAATAATTTATTGGGACGTTCATTGAGATAAGAAGATTCGATAAAAATAGCCGTCAACTTATGTTGACGAATCAAAGGTGCAACGGCCTGCCAGACTTTTTGAATATCCTGACTTTGCTCGATAGAATCAGCGCCAGTGTCACCGAAATAAAGCAGGTAAAAGCCTTTAGATTCAAGTAAGAAAGCTGTAGATGGGTAGCCGCCACCATGATTTAACGGAAACGCTTGCACGCTCATTTGCGTGCCAGATACTGGGTAGGATATGGAATAATTGAGGCGCTGATAATGGTATTGTTTGAGTGTTGGCTGTTTGCCTTCATCCGCTAAATTGGGCCAGATTTGCCAGTTAAAAATATGGTCGCGCAAATTATCAATGGTTGGATTACTGCCCAAAATTTCTTTGTGGCTATCGATCGTCGAACACATCACCAAGCCACTGATATGATCTAAATGCGCATGAGAAATTAAATAAGTTTTGACATGCTGAGTTAACAGTGTGGCTGCTAAAGATTGGCCTGCTACCGTTTTAATCCCTATTTTTGCATATTCAGCGGAAGGAATTTTTTTAATCGCCGAGCATAGAGTTCCGGCATCCAAGGCAATAAAATCCTGCGTGTCGAAGGCTGCGACCAGATAAGAGGAAAGATTATCTTCCAGTTCGCCACCTGAAACCCCTAGAGGCAACACAAGGAAATGTTTATCGGCCGTAGAAGGAGTAGCAGCGATTATTTGACAGCTAAGAAGCAAAAAAAACAGAACATAAATAAAGCTGCGTAATTTTTTTATCATCTTAATATTCCCAAATAGATAATACAGTTGTTCTCTATTGTACTTATACTTTATCTGATACACACACGCCCCGCTATCATTACTGTCATCTAAGCCCTGCTGTCATCCTGAGCGCTCCTCTTGCTGTCATCCTGAGCGCACCCTCTGGGCCGTCCTTGCGAGGAGCTTGCGACGAAGCAATACAGTAGAGGCCTTAGCATTCTGGATTGCTTCGTCGCAAGCTCCTCGCAAGGACGGCCCAG
>FTIX01000679.1_pt2 | contig 12080 bp, 7 predicted proteins | sample 1658561 | NCBI WGS metagenome assembly FTIX01 (sample SAMEA3914836, study PRJEB12502) | metagenome | biome: forest; material: soil | place: Canada | collected 2011-07-03 | depth 0.3 m | reverse complement strand
GATTTTAGATGTTCCCAAGCGATTGCCGAGCAGACGATTTTTTCTTTTGGATCAATTGCTCTCCAGGATTTACTCTTCCATCCGAAAGAAGCTACCGTATGATAAATTAAGCCGAATGGAGCGAGAAAAACCGTGCAGCTGACTCCGTAAATAAGGAGGGCTAAGAATCTTATGACTTCTCGAGTGGTCCTTCCAATTTTGTGCGCGGTTCTACCTATCCATGAGAGGTCCTCTATAGAATTTTCTTGCTCAGGAGGATTTAGAAAAGTGTTGAAAGTGGCCGCTTCAAACGCTTGGTAAGTGAGCGATAGTGGGAAATAAGTGAGTGGGATTGCCATCTTTTGCCTATATTTTTTCAAATAATAGCAAATAACATGATAAGAGTAAATAAAAACGCCAACATTTTATTGTAAAAAATGCGTGGATTTAGGCAGTTTTGCTGTAATGTAATCAACAATAATTTTATTTAACGCAGAAGGCATTAAGTTCATTGAATCAAGCTGTTTCACTATTTTTTCGTGATTCTTGGTTTGTTGGATATCTATTAAGGATGCCACGCTACTTGCAAGAATACCTCCAAAATTCCTTAAGGAGGGCTTGGACGGTAGGTTTTTTATAATTTCTTTTATAATGCTTTGTCCAGTTTTTCCTATGCATGTGGTTAACCTTTTTCGAATGTGTGGCTTTCGCAGAGCTTCGATTAAGCGTTCTGACGGGATGTTCTTTGAAGCAGAAATAGAGGTTTGAATAGATAATAATAAAAAATTAATTTCGTATTTTTCTTGATCGTTTCTGGCAGCAATTGCGATCCATTCAAGGCCTTCCACTGCCATATTTGCCCAACGCTGATTTTCTAATTCATCGCTATCGGCAAGTTTGGCAATATTCAAGAGCGCTTTCTGCAAAAGCAACATTCCATACAGCATCTGCGCTTCGGAATTCCCTCGATCGCGCGCTTTAACTATCCAAGCTCCTATAGATTTTTTAAGTGCTGCTTGCCCTTCTTTATTGAGGACTTCCATCTGGATAGTGAGCTTTTCTGCAAGCTTACAAGAAAAATTTAGTTCTTCAGTACCGCGCTTTTCTAAGTATAAGTCTCTTGCTTCTTTAAGATAGCGATGTGAGCCGACTGCACAAAAGGCTGTTGCCGCCCAAAGAGCGGGAAGGCAGTAGGTCAATAGCAAAACGTTCCCAATGTTCCCTGCGATCAAATGGGCAACAATCGCAGCAACCGCCGAACCTCCGACAAATACTGCGAATACCATGGCGACTACGGCGATCACGGCTATTGCAAGGGCTTCCCAAGAAATCGAATAAGTGGGGCGTTCCCTGCCTAAAAGAGGGGCTACTTCTATTTTTTCATAGCGTTCAGGAAGGACTGTCCGGTCGGTTACGAGTGTATGTTTTTCATTCAAGCAGTTCACTGCCGCCTCTATGATCTGGGGGTTATCCATTCTAGATAGAGGAATGCCTTCCTGCCAACGAACATTTGCCGCTTTCACTAAAAGTTTATAGGAGCAGCGCTGGTGAATATTGATTTCATGGACATGCCAGCTGCGTATCTGATTAATGTGGGTGGCAGGATCGGGCATGTGACCAAAGAAAATAATGTTTATTTTCGGGGGGGAGTATGCAATAGAAGGATTTGTAGCATTCTGTAATCGGGAGATGGAAGAAAGATCGATTGGGGTGTCGGGAGCGCAATCCTCCAAAAATTCTTCTGGCATAAAAGTAAACCCTGATTCTCGAACAAAGATAGCACCTGAGGCATCTTTAGCGGCAGATTTTAAGTGTTCCCGGGCAATTGTTGAGAAGAGGGATGCTTGTTCAGGATCCTGCTTCTTCCATTTCCAGGATTTTCCTTTATAAACAAGAGCAGCTCCGGTGTGATAGATGAGTCCGGCAGGGCAACACAGAATCCCCACAGCAGCTTGATAGATGAAGCGGAGGAAACCCCTGGCAGTTTTGGGTAAAATGTTCCTAAGGTTAGGTTTTGCGTTTTTTCCAACGTTTGGAGGATTGAGAATGGAGTTATAAGTACCCTTTTCGATTGCAAGATAAGTAAGTGGTAAAAAACTTCTATCCGTTAAATAAAGCTCTGAAATTGATTGAGTTGGCATGACACCTCTTTTAATTAATAAAAACTATTGTACTCTAAAAGAGGACTATAAGTAAAGATTTATATAATTTTTTCTGTGTCAATGGCGGAATGGACAAAGACGAACGGGCAAACTTTAGATATTGTCCATTCGTCCATTTCTTTAAAGATCCTGTTGTGGATAGTCTGTAATGATTCCATCCACACCCATCTCTACAAGAGACTTCCAATCTTGAGCCTCATTCACCGTCCACGTCACTACACGAAAGTCGGACTGATGAAGGAGATCTACGGCTGCTTTATCTAAGAGAACATGTTCGGGTGACACTACATCTGCACGTAATGCGGATGCTGTTGTCAGCATAAACCCAAGCCACTCTTCCGGTTTCACATTCCAAGCTTCCAACAACGTTTCTTCGTCTAAGAGAAACGCAATTTTAGCAGAGGGATTCAGATGACGTACATCGGCTAAGACATCGCGGTCGAATGAGGAGTAAATAACCCGTTCATTGAAACCGCTTTCTTTTACAGCGTTCACTACTTTAATTGCGAAATCATGTCGATTTAACGTAAGTTGCGGACGGGCTGGATCAACCTTGATCTCAAGGTTTAGCCGGATCTTCTTAGCCTCTGGGAGTGAGCACTCCTCAATGGCGGCAAAGAGCTCCTTTAGAGTCGGAATGGCTGTGCCGGGAATTAAAGTTTGCTGCGGGAACTTTTCGTTTTTTATAGCTCCGCAGTCGATCCTTTTAATTTCGCTTAGGGGCAACTCATACACCAAGTCGGAGCGGGGAATGGCTTTTCCATCCATGTAAGCACACAGATTTGGGTTGATGAAAAAATCATGATAGACAACGAGTTCTCCATCAGAGGTGACAAGCAGATCAAGCTCTAAGAGGTTTGCTCCAGCTTTAATTCCTGCAATGAAAGCTGGAATTGTATTTTCGGGATACCATCCACGTGCTCCTCGATGTCCTTGAACTTCAACGCCTTGCATTGGTACAGTTGCAAGTGCGCAAACAGCTGAAAGTGCATAAGCACTCAAATGTGACATCTATACTCCTTTACAAACCCTTCTTATTTACACCCACTTTTGAACAATCGGAAAGCGCCTTCCGAAAGAGAAAGATTTTTCTGTAACGCGAATTCCGGGAGGGCTTTGCCGACGTTTATACTCATTTTGGTGAATCCGGGAAATTAAGTCATTTACTAAAGGGAGAGAGTATCCAAAGGCATGGGCGATCGCTTCGGGTGAACGATGTTCCTCTACATAACCTTCCAAGACGTTGTCAATGATGTCATAGTCAGGAAGCGTATCGCTGTCTTTTTGCCCAAATCGCAGCTCAGCTGAAGGGGGTTTTTGAATCGTTCGTTGAGGGATTAGCTCTTTGTTTCGGTTAATCCACTTGGCGATCGCATAGACCTGTTTTTTAGTCACATCGCTAAGAACTCCCAATCCGCCGCACATGTCTCCGTAAAGTGTGGTATAACCCATCGCAAGTTCACTTTTATTTCCAGTACTCAAAACGATTCGACCAAATTTATTAGAAATTGCCATCAAAATCATTCCACGGATACGCGCTTGGATATTTTCTTCTGTTGAATCATGAGGGAGTGAGTTAAATTGTGGCTGGAGTAGGTCTAGATAGCTGCTAAAAGGACCTTCTATGGGAATTTCCTCCAGCGCAATTCCTAGGCGCTCAGCTAATGCAGCAGCATCTTCACGGCTTTCTGTAGAAGTGTAGCGAGAAGGCATGCTGATACCTAGAACATTCTTATTTCCGAGGGCTTCAACAGCGATAGCCGCAACAACTGCAGAGTCGATACCGCCGGAGATGCCCAAACAAGCGCGCGAAAACCCCAATTTCTTAAAGTAATCTTGAACTCCTAAAACAAGTGCTGAAAACAAGCATTCACTAGGCTCTTCAACAGTTAAAGGGCGGCGAACCGGGGAGCCAAGGTCTACGAGAAGATGCTCTTCTTTAAAAGCAGCGGCAGTGTCCAAAAGAGTTCCATTCCCATCTAAAAAGAGGCTGCGCCCATCAAAAATAATCCCATCGTTTCCTCCTACCTGGTTACAGAAAAGGATGGGGCACTTAAGTGTAGCGGCAGCTTTTTTTCCAACAAGTAGTCGTTGCTCTGCTTTAAAAATGCTAAAGGGAGATGCAGAGAGATTTAAAACAAAATCGGGCCTTTGTTCTTTTAGCTCTAAGACTGGATCTCGGAGATAAGAGGAAGTAGTGAGGAGCTGACTGTGCTGCCATAGGTCCTCACAAATCGTAATCGCAATCTTTTTCCCTGCAATTGGCCATAATTTTATCGGACCACCTGGTTCAAAATAGCGTCTCTCGTCAAACAGATCGTAGGTAGGCAATAGGATTTTATCCTGAAACCCTACCACTTTTCCTTCAGATAAAATTGCAGCACTGTCGTAAAGAGGTTTTTCTGACGCAGATTCATTTTTTCGCGGGGTTCCTACAATTGCTGTGACTCCTACACACGCAGAGGCAATGCGACTCAACGGCTGTTCTAGCGCATCGATAAAATGGGGGAGTAGAAGGAGATCCTCTGGAGGATAGCCTGTGAGGCAAAGTTCTGGAAAAAGGACGATCTCAGCGTTCTTTTCCTTCGCTTTCGCAATCGATTGAAGGATTTTTTTGCAATTTCCTTCTAAATCGCCTACTGTGGGGTTGATTTGTGCTAGCAAAATACGCATAAATTAGGTTCTTAGCTTCCAAAGTCATCTAGAACAATACTTTCTCGAGGAACTCCATAGTCATCCAAGAGTTTCAGCACACTCGCGTTATGCATCGGGGGACCGCAAACGTAATATAAACACTCTTCCGGATATTCAGTTTGCTTCAATTGCCCAAGCTCAAAAGCTCGGAAAAGATAGTTCGTTTTCACAGGATCGCTTTTTGGCCAGCCCGCTGCCAAATCTTCGGGGAGTGGTTCAGAAAGAACGAGGTGATAAGTGAAATTAGAAAACTGCTGCTGGAGACGTTCATACTCCTCTTGATAGATATTTTCTTTGATCGAACGTGCTCCATACCAAAGGGAGACTTTCCGCTTAGTCTGCTCTGTTTGAAAGAGATGTAGGATGTGACTTCTGCCAAAAGAGGATCCGGCTCCGCCAATAAGGAAGATTAAGTCTCGGTTGTCGTTGATCATAAATGATTCGCCATACGGTCCGGACAATTGGACTTTATCCCCTGGCTTCAATCCAAACGTATAGGAAGAGCAGATCCCCCATGGAATATTTTCTGCTAATTTCCCCTTAGAGAAGGGAGGGGTAGCAATGCGAATGTTAAAAATAAGCTTTTCATTTTCTGCAGGATAGGAGGCTAGAGAATAGGCTCTGATGACTGCATCAGATCCTGTCGAAAGAGAGCTGAAGTCGATCGGAATGTCGAATAACCCAAATTTTTCCCAATCGCCCCAGTATTTAGGGTCCATCGTCTGTTTCCATTCACTGCTATTTGTTTTAAATGGAGGAACTGTGAATTGTAGATATCCGCCTGAACGATAGGCAATTGTCTCTCCTTCTGGAAGCTCCACGATGAGTTCTTTGATAAATGTCGCAACATTTTCGTTTTTAACAACCGTTCCCTCCCAGGTTTTTACTCCAAGAGCATGAGGATCAATTTTAAGAAGCATGTCGCCTTTTACCTTGGTTTGACAGGAAAGGCGCCACCCATCTTTAATTTGCCGTTTTGTAAAGGTGGCTTTGTCTGTTTCCAGAGCCTCCCCGGCTCCTTCTAAAACTTGCACACGGCATTGTTTGCATGTGGCTTTTCCACCGCAAGGACAAGGAATGGGAATTCCGTTAGAAGTAAGAGCAAGGAGAAGCGTTCCTCCGCCTGCGACTTGTTTTTCTAGAGAGGGATTTTCATTGATTGCCAGCTTGCACAAGGCATTGCTGACTAATTTCGCTTTAGCAAAAAGAATAGCAGCAGCCAATCCTACTCCTATGAGGACAAATGCAATGACTGCATAAAGACTTAAAAGCCAATCAATTCCTAGAAAGTTAAGGAGCACGCAAAAAAAAGGTTCCTCCATGAGCGATCCTTGTAACTGAGGATTTTGTGAGCCTAAGAGCTCGCCCTAAGGCTAACGGTTGAGAGAATTCTCCTTCAAGCAATAAGATTTCCGATCAGCAAGGACAAACAACGTAAAGGGTAAAGGACCATGACCCCAAGGACACTAAGGACTTAGTCGTTAGTGTCCTTGGGGGTCGTTATCGTCGTTTGTCCTTTTGTCAACTTGTCATCTTGTGATATTTCTCATTCAAATAGGTTACGTAGGCGTTTGCGGAGAAGGGAACCCCTGTAATTTTGTGGAGTAACTCTCGGCTTCTATACTGCTTTCCGTATTGATGTACCGAATGCCTCAACCAGTTTGCAATGAATCCCAATTCTCCCGTAGCAACACGCTCTTCCCAATTGGGATGCTCTTTAGAAAACCCTTGAAATAGATGAGCGGCGTAGAGATTTCCTAAAACGTATGTAGGAAAATATCCAAACATTCCCCCGGCCCAATGGATATCTTGAAGACATCCTTCCTTATCTGAATGGGGCACAATACCTAACAAGGTTTTCATCCGTGCATTCCAAGCTTCGGGAATTTCATGAGCAGTGAGCGACCCTTCGATCAGCGCTCGCTCCAATTCAAACCGCAACATCACATGAAAGCTATAGGTCACTTCATCTGCTTCAATACGGATGTAGGAAGGCTCTACTTTGTTGATTGCTACGTAGAAGTCATTCAACGTCACATCTTTGAGTTGATAAGGAAATTGCTCTTTAAGGATCGGGAAAAAGTACTGCCAAAAAGGCTTGCTGTGGCCGATTCGGGTTTCCCAGAAACGAGATTGACTTTCATGCATTGCTAGAGAAATCGCTTCTCCTAAAGGGGAACCAAACTGTTCAACAGGGAGCCCCATTTCATATAGCCCATGTCCGGCCTCATGGAGAACTGCAAAGATATTGCTCATCAAAGACGATTCATGAATTCTGGTTGTAATACGGCTATCTGTCGGGTGGCTAGCTGAAGAAAACGGATGAGCTGAGAGGTCCAGTCGGCCGCGTGTCGTGTCGTAAGGAATAGCCTTGAGCAACAATCTAGCAAACTCCAACTGCTTATGATGAGGAAATTCGCCATGCAGAAAGTTGTCGTTTGCTGGTTTAGAGTTTTGTATTTTCTTTAACAGGGGGGTAAGACCTTCACGCAAATGACTGAATAGTTTATCGATCTCATGCGTTGTGATGCCAGGTTCGTAATGGTCAAGCAAAGCGTCATAAGGGTGAGCTTGATAGCCCAAAAGTTCTGCTTTTTTTTGGTTGTATGCAACAATTTGCTCCAAATAAGGGACAAATGATTTAAAATCATTTTTTTCGCGGGCATGTTTCCATACTTGAATTGCTTCGGAAGAGAGCTTTGCAAACTTTTCTACAAATCGTTTAGGCAGAACTCTTTCTCTTAGATAGTCGCGCCGCCATTCCTTCAAGGCAGCATTTTGTGGTTCGCTGAGACCGAGAGCTCTAAGGGATCCCGTATCTAAGTTTACAAGGCGTGCAAGTGCGTTTGCAAAAGCACTGCTTGTGCGCTTTTGGTGGGTAAGGCCGGCGATCAATTCTCGCTGTTCTGCACGATTGGCAGCAGCTCCTTCTGGCATGTAGGTTTCTTGGTCCCAGTCAAGAAGTGAAGAAATTCCTTGCAGTGTGTAGATGCTTCGGGAAATCTTGTGAAGGAGTTGGTAGTCGCGTTGTTCTGCACTCATATTTGCCTCTTGGGTTATTTGAGGGATCGTTTTGAAAGTTACCTAAAGATAACACAAATGGGAAAAGGAAGAGAAGAAGAAGTTCTATCTGTGAAAAATAAAGCTAGCGCAGATTATGGGAAATACGTATCTTCGAGCTTTATGTTTACTCTCAATCTATCTCACTAACCGGCTTCAGCCAATTTTGGGGTGCTTCTGAATCGAAAAGCGGCCAAAACCATCCCAAAAATTGGCGAAAAATGTTATTGAGATGGGTTCTTATATTCGGCATGAGGTACTGCTGTGTTTTTGCGTCTTCGGCATGCGATTCTTATTTCCCTTGTTTTTTCTCGTTGTTTTGGCGTGATATGTGAGCAGGAGGGTGTAGTTTTAGATTGTTTGGATTTGCAAACGGCTTTAGAACGCGCGTACGCTTTTTCTCCAGAGATATCAATGGCTATCTTGGATGTCGATATTAAACATGCTGAAGAATGGCAGTCGAGCTTGCTACCCAATCCAGTTGCCACGGTGGAAATCGACGGGCCTGATACAATTGTAGCCAATCGGCGCGGATCTAATGGTCAGGAGGTTTTCTGCGGTCTTTCACAATTGATCGAACTTGGGGGAAAGCGTGAATATAGGCGGCAAGAAGCTGCGTTTCAATCTTCTTTAGCTTATGTGGAATGGGATAGAATTAGGTTAAATATACGAAGAGAAGTGACTCTGGCGATGGTTGAATTGGCCGCAGCCCAAGAGCACGTTAAAGCGGCTGATCAGCAGTATCAACTTACGCATCAGGTCTTTATTGCTCTTGCCCACCAGGCAGAAACGGGAAAAATCCCCCCTCTTCAGCGCGATAAAGCAGCAATGAAAGAATCGGTAGCTGCATTGGCTGTAAGACGCGCAGAAAGTCTTCAGGTAGCCTTGCGAAAGAAGCTAGCATCCTTTTGGGGATGTAGCTCGGCTGACTTCAAAGAAGTCTGCTACCCTCTTTTTGAGTTACAGCCTATTCCACCACTTTCTCTTCTTTTAAACAGACAGCATAACGGTCCCGATGTTTTGAAATGGGCCTCTCTGATTTCTGCTGCACATGAAGAGTTGGCGTTGGAAAGAGCACGGCGCATTCCCGACATCACAGTGACTGCGGGCTATGTAGGTGGGGGAGGAGACGGGAACAGTTGGACATTAGGAGTCTCAATGCCATTGCCTGTCTTTGATAGAAATCAAGGCAATATCCAAAAAACAGACCTTCATTTGCGCAAGCTTGAGAGAGAAAGGGACAAGGACGCTCTTCAGCTTCAGATAGACCTTACATTAGCTTATGAAGAGTTGTGTCTGGCTTATAGAGAAAGCATCGCTTTTCGGGAAAATATTGCGGTTTCTGCAAGAGTGGCTTTTGATGCAGTCAAGGAAGGTTATGCGCAGGGAAAATCTGGTTACTTAGAATTGCTAGATGCACAACGCACCTTGTTTGAAGTGCAGGACCAGTATGTGCACGCATTAGAGGAGTACCATCGAAAAAAAACAGATGTCGAGCGCCTTTCTGCGTATAATTTTGTAGGAGACTGATAGAAATGACAAATTTTTGTAGAGTAGTACATGTTTCTCTGATTCTTTCCTTGGCGGCTCCTGTGATTTCGGCTCACGAGCATGAGAAAGAGATTCTTTTTCTGACTCCTGAGCAGATCGAAGAAGCTGAAATAGAAACAGAGAATGCGGCACCGATAATTCTGCAGATTACGATTGCAGCCCCAGCTAAAATCATGATTAACCCAGATCTACAAGCGCATGTGATTGCTAGAGCCTCCGGCATTGCGACAAAACTTGTCAAACATGTCGGCAGCCCAGTAGTTGCGGGAGAGAAGATAGCGACGTTAGAAAGCAAAGAAGTGGCCGAAGCAAAAGTTGCCTACATGACTGCCGTCAAGCGCGCAGAATTTGCTCATCAGCTTCTTACATCTGAAGAAGTATTGCGTAGCAAACAGATCTCTTCTCAGCAAGAGTTTTTACAAACATTTATGCAAGCAAAAGAAGCTGAAATTAACCAGGAAATGGCAAGACAGCACCTTTATATTTTAGGGCTGGATGATGACGATATTTTTCAGTTATCAAGCGATAAAGCAAGTAACCTGTGTGCCTATGAGATTAAAGCACCATTGACTGGCGTTGTGATTGATAAAAATATTTCTCTTGGGGAAATGGTGACTGATAACCAGCAAATCTACACCATTGCTGATTTAGATCATGTTTGGGTGGAGCTTGCTCTATATTCCAAGGATCTATTGCAAATAGCTCCTGGCAAAAAAGTGATCATACGCGCGCTTAAAGGAGATTCTTTAAGTGGAGAGGCATACATTACCCATATGCACCCCATCGTCAATGAAGAAACACGTGTTGCTTCTGCGTTTGCCCGTCTTCCAAATAGCCTACGCCAGTGGTATCCAGGCGCTTATGTGTGTGCAGACGTTGTATTGGATGAATCGACAGTGAACGTTGCAGTTCTAAAAGACGCGGTTCAGCTCATCGATGGTGAACGTTGCCTTTTTGTGCGCAGCCCAGAAGGATTTGAAAAAAGAGTGATTGAAGTGGGTAGATCAGATAACAGCTATGTGGAAATCGTGGACGGAATAGAAGTTGGGACTCCTTATGCAGCGAAGAATGCATTTATCCTCAAGGCTGAATTAGGCAAGTCAGGAGAAGATCAGGGCCACTCTCATTAAGCGATCGATCTGGAAACAGATGGGTTAGCAACAATAGGTTTTTTTACTCACCCAAGAAAACGCAAAGGAAGCAGAGACGCAAGAGGCGGTTTATAAAGACAATTCTTAAAATATGCCTTTGTGTCTTTACTTCCTTTGCGTTTCCTTGGGTGACTGAAAAAAAACTATTGTTGGGTAATATGCGTGTCCGATGCCCTCGAGCATTACCTGTTTAGCGCTACCGATTTTTCAAAGCGAATGTCTCTATAACTCACCTTACGCGCCGCGGGAGCTTTCGCTTCAGTCCAAACACCGCCTCCGGTGCGTAAGGTTAGTCTATAAGACCATTTGGGGAAGCATCCACCCCGTGACCCATTAACAACACCAGAGAATTGAAATGATTGAACGTATCCTAAAACTTGCGATCACCTATCGCTATCTTGTTCTTCTTCTTGCAATTGCAGTAGGAGGGTATGGGATTTATGCTCTTAAAAAGCTTCCTATAGATGCTGTTCCCGACATTACCAATAACCAAGTGCAAATCAACACGAGTGTCACCGGCCTTTCTCCCATCGAAATCGAAAAGTTTGTGACGTTTCCCATTGAAACAGCGCTAAATGGAATTCCAGGATTGGAAGGAACCCGTTCTTTATCTAGGAATGGATTTTCACAAGTAACAGCCATCTTTCAAGACCACATTGACATTTACTTTGCAAGGCAGCAGATCAACGAGCGTCTTCTGGAGGCAAGAGAAAGCCTTCCTTCAGGAGCCGATCCTAAAATGGGCCCGATTGCGACAGGCTTAAGCGAAGTCTATATGTGGAGCGTTAATTACGATCCAGATCTTCGCAAGGTTGTTCATCAAGGAAGTCCCGGCTGGCAAAAAGATGGGAGCTACGTCACACCTGAAGGGAAAAAGCTTGCAACAGAATTAGAACGCAGTGCCTATCTTAGAACTATCCAAGATTGGGTGATTCGTCCTCAGTTGATGGGGATTCAAGGATTGGCTGGCGTTGATGCAATTGGCGGTTATGTACGGCAATATCATATAGAACCTAATCCAGACAAAATGATTGCTTTAGGGATTACTTTTAATGATTTAGTCGATGCGGTGCAAGCGAATAATTTGAACATTGGAGCTGGCTATATCGAACATGGCGGAGAGTCTTATCTAGTAAAAGCAGATGGTCGAATTGAGACGCCAGAACATCTAGAAAATATTGTAGTGGCAACCCGAAATGGTATTTCGATTTTCGTCAAAGATTTAGCAACAGTTGCCGTAGGAAAAGAATTGCGCAGCGGGAGTGCAAGCGAAAATGGGCAAGAGGCAGTCCTTGGAACAGCCATGATGCTGATTGGTGCCAATAGTAGAAGTGTGGCAGAGGCTGTAAAAGAGAAACTGGAACAAGTGAATAAAACATTGCCGGTTGGAATCGTCGCAAAACCAGTTCTGAGCCGTACAAGACTTATTGACGCCACCATTCACACAGTGGCAACCAATCTTGCCGAAGGGGCGCTTTTAGTC
>FTIX01000040.1_pt3 | contig 12241 bp, 15 predicted proteins | sample 1658561 | NCBI WGS metagenome assembly FTIX01 (sample SAMEA3914836, study PRJEB12502) | metagenome | biome: forest; material: soil | place: Canada | collected 2011-07-03 | depth 0.3 m | reverse complement strand
CGCTGGCGCTCAGGATGACAGGGGTACGCATGCAGGATAAAAGCAATAAAACACCAATCAAGAGATAATAAATGTCAATTTTAAAATTGTCAGATGTCGATTTAGAAAATAAAAAAGTATTGATCCGTGAAGACCTCAATGTTCCTATGGAAGACGGGAAAATTACCAGTGATGCCCGAATTCTCGCTGCTCTACCCACTATTGAATATTGCCTGCAAAAAAATGCCGGTGTTATGATCATGTCACATTTAGGACGACCTACTGAAGGCCAGTATGAAGAAAAATACTCGCTTGCTCCTATTGCTGAATATCTTGGACATTTACTGGCCCATCCAGTTCGTTTCTTGCGAGATTGGGTAAATGGCGTAGATGTCGCGCCTGGGGAAGTAGTCGTGTTGGAAAATGTACGTTTTAATCCCGGTGAAAAAACCAATTCCTCAGAATTAGCCCAGAAAATGGCTGCCTTATGTGATGTATTTGTCATGGATGCCTTTGCGACATCACACCGAGCTGAGGCTTCAACTGAGGCAGTGATTAAGATGGCGCCCGTGGCTTGTGCCGGACCCTTATTGCTCAGGGAATTAGACGCCTTGGAAAGAGCGCTTCAACACCCCAAAAAACCTTTAATCGCCATCGTCGGTGGATCTAAAGTTTCTTCAAAATTGCAGGTATTAGAATCCCTGTTAAATATCGTTGATCAATTAATTGTGGGTGGCGGCATTGCCAATACCTTCATCGCAGCAAAGGGATTTAATGTCGGCAAATCACTCTACGAACCAGAATTAATTCCCGAAGCGCAGCGCTTATTGACTATTGCGGCAGCAAAAAATATTGCCATCCCTATTCCTACTGATGTAGTAGTGGCCAAAACTTTTGCTAAAGACGCTGAGCCCATCCTAAAAAAAGTCGAGGATCTGGCAGCAGATGATCTTATTTTAGACATTGGCCCTGATACTGCTCACTATTTTGCCAGCCAAATTCATCTGGCTCATACTATTTTATGGAATGGGCCAGTGGGCGTTTTTGAATGGGATGCTTTTGGCGAAGGCACCAAGGTTTTATCTCAGGCTATCGCTAATAGTTCTGCTTTTTCCATTGCTGGCGGTGGAGACACACTGGCTGCGATTGAAAAATATCAGATTGGTGATAGAGTATCCTATATTTCTACTGGAGGTGGGGCATTTTTGGAATTTCTGGAAGGCAAGAAACTTCCCGCGATTGCCGCATTAGAAAAAGCATCCGTCAACATATAATTCATAAGAGAACAAAAAATGACATTACGAAGAACCAAAATTGTTGCAACCCTAGGTCCCGCCACGGATGATCCTGCGATGTTAGAGCGCCTGTTAAAAGCCGGAACGGATGTCGTGCGTCTGAATTTTTCTCATGGTGCTGAAAAAGTCCAGGCACGTATTGAAGCTGTGCGACAATGTGCGAAAAAACTCGGCGTCCCCGTCGGTATTATGGGTGATTTGCAAGGTCCAAAAATCCGTATTTCTCGGTTTCAAAAGGGCAAGGTCTTACTGGAAAAAGGGGCGCAGTTTATTTTAGATGCCAGCCTACCGGTCACGGGTGGGACGGATGTCAGTGTCGGTATCGATTATAAAGAATTACCGCAAGATGTCGCACCTAATGACACTTTACTCCTAGATGACGGCCGCATTGTTTTAATCGTAAAGAAAGTTGAAGGCACGCGGGTGATTTGCCAGGTTGAAGCCGGCGGCGAATTATCCAACAATAAAGGCATTAATCGCCTCGGCGGTGGTCTGACCGCAGCGGCTTTAACTGAAAAAGACAAGGAAGATTTATTAGTTGCGGTCGCAGCTAATGTGGATTATCTGGCCGTTTCTTTTCCTCGCGATGCCAAAGACATTGACGAAGCACGTAAACTACTCACCGCGGCTGGCAGTAAAGCCGGAATCATTGCCAAAATAGAACGCGCCGAAGCGGTCACCAATATTGATGAAATCATCATTGCTTCCGACGGCATTATGGTGGCCAGAGGCGATTTAGCGGTAGAAATTGGTGAAGCAGAAGTCCCAGCCGCACAAAAACATATGATTCGCCGTGCCCGAGCCTTAGATCGACCGGTGATTACTGCAACCCAAATGATGGAAAGCATGATCCAAAGCCCAGTACCCACTCGCGCTGAAGTATCTGACGTTGCCAATGCCGTATTAGACCATACTGATGCGGTCATGACTTCAGCTGAAACTGCGGTCGGCGCCCATCCGGATAAAGTCATAGAAACCATGAGTCGGGTATGTATAGCCGCTGAAAAACAAGAGGAAACTAAAACCTCACGTCACCGTATGGAGTTACAATTCCAACGTGTGGATGAAGCTATCGCCATGGCCACTTTGTATACTGCTAATCGCCTCGGTATTAAAGCGATCGTTGCTTTGACAGAGTCTGGCGCAACTCCATTGATGATGTCGAGGATTCGTACTGGCATTCCTATTTATGCCTTATCCCGCAACCCCCTGTCATTAGGAAAAATGACTTTATATCGTGATGTATATCCTGTTTATTTCGATCCAACTCAAGTCGATGAAGAAAAAGTTATTTCCGTGGCCGTTGGCTTATTAAAACAGGAGAATATCGTTGCTGAAGATGATCTGATCATATTTACCAAAGGTGATAAAAGCGGTGAGCATGGCGGCACTAACTCCATGAAGATTATTCATGTTGACGATCACCACGCATAAATTTCTAGGGATTGCATATGGACTGGGGTAAATTGCTGTTCTTTATCGGCGCCTTGTTGATGGCCGTATTACTTTATCGGCAAATCAAGGGAAACCCCCAAGCCTTCTCGCGTGAAAGCCTGGGGAAAAGTATATTCACACTCGGCGTTTTGGCCCTATTTTTGATTTGCTTTATTGGATTTTTGGTGATGATGCTGCGGAATTGATAATATTGCTGTCGCTGTCATCCTGAGCGCCAGCGAAGGATGACAGCGACAAGATCAGCTCCGCCCATACACATCTTCAATCCGCACAATATCATCCTCGCCTAGATAATCCCCCACCTGCACTTCAATCAGCACACTTTCTTCTTGCGCAAAATTTTCAATCCTGTGCACAGCTTCTTTCGGGATATAAACGCTTTCATTCACATGATAAACCTGAGTTTTATCATTGATAGTCAAGGTCGGCGAGCCTTTCACCACCACCCAATGTTCAGCGCGCTTGAAATGTTTTTGCAAGGAGAGCCTGCCGCCAGAATTAATCGTGAGGATTTTTACTTGATAGCCAGGAGCTAAAGCCAGAGTTTGATAACTGCCCCAGGGCCGATAATAGATCTCATTGACCACATTATCCGTCATTATTTGCCCTCCTGAGCTTCTTTATAACTCGTTTCAGCCAAGGCAATGGCTCCTAGGACACCTGAGTTTTCACCCACCCCAGGTCCTACCACATACTGATCCAGATGTTTAATCACGGTATCATTTTGTATATAGCCTTTTAAGACATCAATCATAATGGGACGAATTTTGGGCAATAATTGTTCCTGCCGCATGACTCCCCCACCCATGATGATACGTTTAGGCGCTAGGGTCATGGTATAAGTAGCCAAAGCACCGCCAAGATAGTGCGCTTCAAGGTCCCAGGCAATATGATTCTTTGGCAAGTCCAGAGCCGATTTGACTTTCCAGCGTTCCTTCATGGATGGGCCAGAGGCCAACCCTTCCAAACAGTTTTTATGATAGGCACAGACCCCTTCAAAAGGATCCTGGCTTTTATCCTGCGGAACCATAATATGTCCCATTTCTGGATGCTGGGCGCCGTGGAGTAATTTACCATTCACCATGGCACCGCCGCCAATCCCGGTCCCTATTGTTAAATAGAGAAAATCACTCAAGCCTTGGGCAGCTCCCCAACGGTATTCAGCGATCGCTGCGCCATTCACATCAGTATCGAATCCTACTGGCAAATCAAAATTCTGTTGCAAGGTGCCGACAAAATTATAATTACTCCACTCGACCTTCGCCGTCGGCATCACATAGCCATAGGTTTTAGAAGATTTATCTAAATCTAAAGGACCAAATATAGATACCCCAATGCCTTTAATATCAGCCTTTTTCAGCACAGCAGATATGTACTCTAAAACTTCTGGCATGGTCTTATCGGGAGTTTGCGTTGCGATGACCACACGATCATGCAAATCATCCGGACCTGAACCGTAGGCACAAACAAATTTTGTACCACCCCCTTCGATGCCAATAAATTGACTCATGCTCTACCTCTTTATTATATTAGATAAACTGGTTCTGGCTTTATGGCGTAAGGACTGCACTATAAGCCAAAATCACGACTGCAACCACCAATAAAACCATAGCTAAAAAAACATGCCGTTTTATATCAGCACTGCATCCCGCCCATTCTTTACTTTTCCAACCCCAGAAATTCGAAGTAAGAATTATGAACACCATGAATAATGGCCAAGCCACAATAGGGCCGGTACTGCCAATCCATAACGCTGCCTGACTATAAGCGATTAAAGAGCCAAACCAGAGAATGGCCATAATCACAGCAAACCCATAATTACGAGCTGAATTCGGGGTTTTATAGGCATTAAAAGAGGTGTTTTTGCCATGTAAATACAGCATATACACCCCATAGGGGATAAAAGCGCAGGTCAAAAATGCCGGCCAAATCACGATGGCTGCAGCGAGCATTTTCACTCCTGCAACCAGGGCCAATTGTTGCATATTGCTGGTTAATGCAAAAGTAAAATTCTGCCCGGCGGAACCTATCCCCGCAATTATGGCGAATAACACCCCCAGTTTGTAGGAACTCTTAGCCGCCAGTGTTTCTGGGTTAAACTTCTTACTGAGGTCGCGCTGATGGCCCGCATAATAGGACAGCAATAAACCGCCAATTATGAATATAATCCCAATCAAGGTAACCAGGCCAAAAGACGTCCAGATTGCTTCTGGGTGCAGAAAAACCAAAGGAAATAAAAAGCCCAGGCCTGTGCCTAAGCCAATGTTAATAACAAAACCCAAGCCAATTCCAATAGTCCGCATGGCCAAAGCGAAACAAATTTGACCTATTCCAAACAGAAATCCGCCTACAATCAATATGAACAGGGTGTAAGAGGGGATCATTGCATATATGCGCCAAATATTAGGCTCTAAAATAAAAATACTGACCCAGGGCAAGATGAAAAAAGCCCAAACAGCGTAGTTAAGCCAGAGATTCTCAAACCGCCAATTTTTAGCATATTTGCTAGGAAGCGCAAAAGATCCATTCATAATCCCAGCGCAAATAGTATACGCAATAGCAACTGATACAGCCGTCATAAACCAAGACCTTCTAATTAAATAAATTATTTTTCTTCCCCTCTGATAACGCCATTGCAGCTTTCAGTGGGAACTGTACAGAATTTATACTTGCAATATACCACATGGACAGTCAAAATTACCGCACAGAGATCTGTCCAGACGCTATTCCACGAACATCCCCATCATTTTTACATCCTTCGCATCAATACCTGATTTTTTTCACAGATATTCTATGATATACTAAATAGGTAGTTGTTTATTTTTTTAATCATTTACTCTACAGGGAGAATTACTGTGGCTATTTATAAAATCAAAATTGAAGATATCTTGTCGACTGAAAAGCAAACTTTTCTAGGCCTTTCCAATTTAACAACCATACCTTTGGAAAAAACGGCTTTTCTAACCCTCAATCACCCCTCTGAGCAAGAAAAATCCATTTAAATTAAATCATTGCCTATTGGGGCTGAGACAGGCTTAGTTCTTAGAAAAAGTATCTCTCAGCCCAGGGCACTTTCTCCACCACTTATTATAAATAACCTTTCAACATCTGATTTTTTTCTGATTTTTTGCTCTTAACAGTTTATGATATCCCAAGCTAATATCCTATTTTACCCATCTTACTATGGAGAATATTATGGTTACTCATGAGATAAAAATTGATGATCTGATTTCCACTGAAAAACTATCTTTTCTCGGCATCCGAGTTACCCTCGGCAGTGTGAATCTCACTACTAGCGATTTAGATTCAGCATGTTTAAATACCACCCTTAGTCATTCTGCTTCTGAATAATAAAGGCTCTAGGAAGTGCAACTACGACTTTTTTGAATGAGATAGGCTCCGTTGGTATTAGAAGCCTATCTCTGAAACCTAAGCTCTTTCAACTGTAAAGCTAATAACCTCATCAATAGAATTAGCCCCACAAGCCAGCATAATCAAGCGATCCACACCCAAAGCTACCCCTGCACAAGCCGGCATTCCTTCCTTCATGGCCGCCAGCAGATTTTCATCCAGCGGAATGACTGATAATCCCATACGTTCCCGCTGTCGATTATCCTCGATAAACCGGCGACGTTGTTCACTGGCATCACATAATTCATGATATCCATTCGCCAATTCAAGGCCACGAAAATACAATTCAAATCGATCAGCGGCCAGGGGATTGTGCTCACTAATCTTTGCCAAAGCCGCTTGTTGAGCTGGAAAATCCGTAATGAATAGCGGCCTTTCCTGCCCTAAAAAAGGTTCAATGCAATGGCTAATCAGTAACTGCAACCAAAAATCTTTATCCTGATCATTCAAGGATGAACAATCCAGCTGGTGTTGCTGAGCGCAAGATTGCAATGCTGTAATACTGCAGGTGTAAGGATCTAAACCCAGATAGCTCCTGAAAACCTCGCCATAACTCATGCGATCCGCGCGAGGTGTCTGCAAAATTTCATGCAGTAAGGCATCAATTTCTGTCATCAGTTGGTGATGATCGAAACCCAGGCGATACCATTCCAGCAAGGTAAATTCGGGATTATGCAGGCGTCCTCTTTCCTCAGCTCGAAATACTTTACAAATTTGATAAATTGATCCGGCGCCATCAGCCAACAAACGTTTCATGGGAAATTCCGGAGAAGTCTGCAAATACCAAAACTTCTCTGCCAGGCGATCAGGAGGAGAAACCAGAAAGCTATGGATATGGGGATCCGTCGCGGTGGAATGACCTAGTAGAGGAGTTTCTACCTCAAGGACATCTCTGGCCGAAAAAAAAGCGCGGATCTGAGCGATGACCGCGCTTCTTTTTCGCAAGTTTTCCAGGCTCCCAGACGCCTGCCAAATTTGCTGCTGCACCATAATTAATGCACGGGCCGGGCAGGACGAGGTTCCATACCGGTAGATAAAATACTCTGCCTTTCTTCAGGAGACAGGGAATTCCAATATAATTGCATTTGCTTGATTAATGCTTGCTGCTGCTCGGGAGTTAGGGTTTTTAAATAATCTTTGACTTGATTATTAATTTTCTCTTTCTGTTCTGGGGATAATTTTTGCCACTCCTCTTGAAATTTTTCCCGTATTTTCTGCCGTTCTTCTGGCGTCATATTCATCCAGGCTTTACCCGCCTGTTCCTGCAATGCCCTTCTCTGTTCCGGGGTCATTGTGGCAGGATTAGGTCGGAAGACAGGTGCCTGGGTAGAATTAGTAGGCACAGTAACCGTTGATTGATTGGGTTGAGTAACGGGCTCAGTAAGTGGGTTGGTTATCGTCCCTGATGTAGTTCCAGATGTGTTCTGATCTGGGATCGCGGGAACAGATTGGGCAGATGCATTTTGTACACATGAAAACACAATGGCCGACAGCAGCAAAGTTAATGCATTTTTCATACTAGCTCCTCATTTAGCGCGAGAAACATACTCAGCAGTCCGGGTATCAACTTTGAGTATATCTCCCTGATTAATAAATAATGGTACGCGAATGACGGCGCCAGTTTCTAGGGTGGCTGGCTTTGTCGCCCCACTGACCGTATCGCCTTTTATTCCAGGCTCAGTTTCAGTGACTTTTAAGTTAACAAAATTCGGTGGAGTAATTGAGAGCGCTTGACCATTCCACAAAGTTACAATGCATTTATCTTGTGCTTTTAGCCATTGCGCACTATCACTGATGATATTACTCGACATTGCATGTTGTTCAAAAGTGTCTGGCACCATAAAATGCCAGTGTTCACCATCATTATAAAGATATTCCATCTCGACGTCGATCACGTCAGCCCCGGGCAATGAATCCCCCGATTTAAATGTTTTTTCCAAAACCCGCCCGGTTTTCAAATTACGCAATTTCACCCGGTTAAAAGCCTGGCCTTTGCCTGGTTTTACAAACTCATTTTCTAAAATACTGCAGGGCTCACCATCTAACATGACTTTGAGGCCGCCTTTGAATTCATTTGTGCTATAAAATGCCATGATCACTCCACTGTTATTTGGGGATTGCTACACCCTTAATGCTTGAAACCGTAGTATTCGTATTGTTACTAGCCCACTTAATAGTTAAACCATTCTCATAACGTAAATCCACCCGCTCCGCATGAGCATTAGTTGAAGTAAATATCTGCGGGTATACTTTCACAAAACGTTGCAGGCGAGATAAGATTTGATTGTGCCCCAATAAAACAACTGTGCCATTACTTAATACCAGGTTTACCGACTGGCGATTATTCAGATCAAGTTCACGGATCGATAGCTGCAAGGGCATTAGTACCGCATTCATTTCCTGGTAATATTGCCACAATTTAGTCGTTTTATCTTCATTGCCATTTAAAACAGGTAGGTTTGCGGGGAAGGTATTGACTGGAGGTCTGAACAGCTGGCCCTGTTCATTGATCAATGCTGCATTGCCAAATTGGGCGACAGCCTGCTGTTCCTGAATTTGAATAATGATCTTATCGGGCCAAACTCTCACGACGCTGGCCTGTGCCACCCAAGGCAGTTGCGCTATATGTTGCTTTAGCGATCGAACCTTTAAACCAAAAAAACCACGCTCGACATAAGGCATCACTATCTGCGCAAGAGTCTGCTTATCCACATGCTGGTAACCGGCTTCTACCTTTACCGTTCTGACCGGAAACCTTACTGGATCTCTAAGAAATTGCCAACCCCAAATCAATCCAATCGCCGCTGCCACAATGATCAGCCATTGCAGAAGCCGGTAAATTCGGAATCCTAATCCGGGTTGTATAGATGTTTGTGATGCTGAGGACACAGTTTCTACCATCATGGCTATTATTTCTAGAGATACTAAACCAACTCGCCAACCAAAACAAATAACAAATGCCTAACTCCAACATCACAACCCTGTTAATGACTCAATCCATTGACCTTATCGCCAAGTTACGGTAACTTCCAATTAACCTGTGACCATTCGCAAACGAGCCCCGACATGCCAACTAAGAAAACCACTGAATTTAACTTTGAAACCGCCCTAAACGACCTGAACACCATCGTTGAAAAAATGGAACAAGGCAACTTAAGCCTAGAACAATCCTTAGCCTCGTTTGAACAAGGCATCGCCCTGACTCGCCAGTGCCAAATTGCACTTTCCAGCGCCGAACAAAAAGTCAAAATTCTACTAGAAAAAAATGGCGAAACCACATTAGCACCCTACACCCAACCCATGGAAGAAGATACGTGAGTGCTTTTCACGATTACTTACAAAACCGCCGTCGCCACATAGAAAACTCCCTAGAACAGCACCTACCACCCTTGGCGCCGCACTTACGCCTCCACGAAGCAATGCATTATGCGGTTTTAACGGGAGGTAAGCGCTTACGACCCTTGCTGGTTTATTTAACCGGAGAAGCGCTGGCAGTAAATACTGAGCATCTAGATTTGCCAGCCTGCGCCGTCGAACTCATTCACGCCTATTCCCTGGTCCACGATGATCTACCGGCCATGGATAATGATGATTTACGTCGAGGCAAACCCACCTGCCACAAAGCTTTTGACGAAGCAACTGCGATCTTAGTAGGCGATGCTCTACAAAGCCTGGCATTTGAATTACTCGCCAAAACCAGCCAATTCCTCAGCCCGGCCCAGGGCATACAAATGATAGTCACTCTGGCTTCCGCCAGCGGTGTCCATGGCATGGCCGGGGGCCAAGCCCTGGATTTAGCAGCAGAAGGAGGTTCCCTGGATCGGGTGAATATAGAACAACTCTACCATCTCAAAACCGGAGCGCTCATTCAGGCCAGTGTAGAAATGGCCTTGATTGCCGCCACCCAGGCTAATTCTGAAGAAAAATCCGCTCTGCGCCATTATGCTAAATACCTGGGCCTGGCATTCCAAATTCAGGATGATATTGCTGATATTGAAGGCGATGTATCTAGCCTGGGGAAAACTCCTGGCAATGACCTGAAACATCAAAAGCCTACGTATGCTGCGGTTATGGGTCTGACACAAGCCAAGGCTGAAGTAAAAACATTACAGCAAAAGGCCAAAGATGCGTTAAACTACCTGGATGCCCGAGCCAATCACCTGCAACAACTGACAGATGAAATACTCTCGCTGTCATGCTGAGCTTCCTCGCTTGTCATCCTGAGCGCCAGCGAAGGATGACAGCAGAAGATCGAGTATTAATACATCATCCCATGTGATTACTATGCAAACTGACACCTCCTTACTATCCACAATCCATTCACCTGCAGACCTAAGACTTTTATCATCCGAACAGTTAATCATCTTGAGCACGGAATTACGTGAATTTATTATCAAAACCCTTGATCAATGTGGCGGACATTTTGCTGCAAATTTAGGCACCGTTGAACTCGCCATCGCTCTACACTATATTTTTAACACTCCGGAAGACCGACTCATCTGGGACGTCGGCCACCAAGCCTATCCCCATAAAGTACTCACAGGAAGACGAGATCAATTAGCCACTATCCGTCTTAGCGATGGCCTAGCGCCTTTCCCCAGCCGCGAAGAAAGTCCATTTGACGCTTTCGGTACCGGGCACTCATCTACTTCAATCAGCGCTGCTTTAGGTATGGCCATAGCCAGCAAACTAGCTGGTCACCCCCGTCATGCGATTGCCATTATTGGCGATGGCGGTTTGACTGGCGGCATGGCTTTTGAAGCTTTAAACCATGCCGGCACTCTGGATGCCAATCTCCTCGTTATTCTCAACGATAATGAAATGTCGATTTCAGAGAATGTTGGCGCGCTCACCAATTATTTAGCGCGCATTTTATCAGGAAAGCTCTATACCACTTTTCGTGAAGGCAGTAAAAAAGTGCTGGGATATCTACCTTCCTTCAAAGCTTTCGCCAAGCGAACAGAAACCCATTTTAAAGGCATGGTTACTCCTGGAACGTTATTTGAGGAACTGGGCTTCCATTATTTTGGCCCGATTGACGGCCATGATTTAGACATGTTATTGCCCATGCTCCATAATTTACGGGAGCTAAAAGGACCCTGTCTACTGCATGTCATTACCACCAAAGGCAAGGGTTATTCAGACGCCGAAACCGACCCCATTCAATACCATGCGGTTAAATCGGGTTATCTATCAGGCCCAGGGCAGCGGACTCCTGCTAAAGCAGGGCCCCCGATTTATTCGGATATATTTGGCCAATGGCTGTGTGATCTGGCCAAGCAAGATCCCCGTTTAGTGGCCATTACTCCAGCCATGTGTGAAGGCTCAGGCATGGTGGAATTTGCGAAAGATTTTCCAGAACGCTATTTTGATGTCGGGATTGCCGAACAACACAGCCTCACACTGGCGGCAGGTATGGCCTGTGAGGGTTTAAAACCTGTGGTTGCAATTTATTCGACCTTCCTGCAACGGGCTTATGACCAGTTAATCCATGATATTGCCCTACAGAATTTGGATGTCACCCTGGCTTTAGACCGTGCTGGTCTGGTGGGGGGTGACGGCGCAACCCATAATGGTAGTTTCGATCTCAGCTATTTACGGTGCATACCCAATATGGTGGTGATGGCGCCAGCTGATGAAAACGAATGTCGACAAATGTTAAATACCGCCTATCACTATCCCGGCCCGGCTGCGGTTAGATATCCCCGCGGTCAAGGCTTGGGGGTGCAGGTGTATGATGAGATGACGCTAATCCCCTTAGGCAAAGCGGAAATCCGCCGCGAGGGTGAAAAAATTGCTATCTTAGCTTTTGGTTCGATGTTGACCCCCGCATTACAAGCAGGCCAGGCCCTGAATGCCACTGTGGTGAATATGCGCTATGTCAAGCCATTGGATGAAGCATTAATAAGTCAGCTGGCAGCCAATCATGACTTACTGGTGACTGTGGAAGAAAACGTGATCGCAGCTGGGGCAGGAACTGCGGTGAGTGAATATTTGGCCAGCAAAGCCACGCAGATAGCGATACTGCATCTTGGCTTACCCGATCGCTTTACTGCGCATGGCTCTGTGGAAAAATTGCTTGCCGAATGCGGCCTTGACGC
>FTIX01000131.1_pt1 | contig 12387 bp, 12 predicted proteins | sample 1658561 | NCBI WGS metagenome assembly FTIX01 (sample SAMEA3914836, study PRJEB12502) | metagenome | biome: forest; material: soil | place: Canada | collected 2011-07-03 | depth 0.3 m | reverse complement strand
TTCACACCTCGATCGGATGATTTGTGTGCTAAATTTCGCTATAAACGCCCATAAATTTTTAACCATATTAAATCAATACGGTTAAAAATTTATGGGCGTTTATAGCGAAATTTAGCAGCAAAGTATCCTGATCATGGTGTGAAGGCAGGTTCTAAAATGAGTAAGAGCAACGCATACCGTAAATATGCAAATTACCTGACTGCACTCCTTCTTTTTAGTGTGAGTATTTGGATTTTAAGCGCGTTGCGTCCTCTACAAATGCCAGATGAGTATACTCCTGCATGCCTCTATGCCACACAAGTAGGCGACGATTTAAAACAGCTTTACCTGCAGGCAACGGACGAGGCTGGTTCTTCCATTCTCCTTATGATTTATGCCTTAGTGGATGCTCAGCTGATTCAAAAGTTAAAGGAAAAAAGCGAGCAGGGCGTGAATGTACATGTAGTTTGCGATCCAACAGCGTCGCCTAGAATTGCAAGAAAGCTTGGGCCTAAAGTACGTTTGATAAGACGACACGGAAAAGGACTCATGCATCACAAAATCCTTGTCGTCGACCGGCTTAAAGTATGGGGCGGATCGGCAAATTGGACAGGAGAATCCCTACGTTTTCATGGGAATTTAGTCATAGGAGTTGCTAGCGAACCGTTAGCTGCTGAAATGGAGCGCTATGCAGAATTGCTCAGTACTCCTCGGAACAAATTCGAATTACACCCGAAGAATTATATCATTGGAGAACAGTCGGTAGAGGTATGGTTAATGCCAAATCCTAGGGTGGTCAAACGGCTCCTTGACATCATTCAACAAGCAGAGAAGACTGTTCGGGTTGCAATGTTTACGTGGACTCATCTAGATCTTGCTCAGGCGGTTGTAGAGGCAAATCAGAGAGGGGTAGATACTGCTGTTGTTATCGATAGGTATGCAGGAAAGGGTGCTGGAGCGAAAGTTGTCAATTTTTTAAAGGAGAAAGGCGTTTCGGTGAGGTTGAGCCAAGGAAATGCACTCCTACATCACAAATTTCTTTATGTCGACGGAAAAACGGTGGTTAATGGATCTGCAAATTGGACGAAAGCAGCTTTTTCAAAAAATGACGATTGTTTGTTTATCCTGCATCATCTAACAATGCATCAAAAACAAAAGATCGATTTACTGTGGCAGTCGATTTTTCGAAACTCCTGTGAAGAATCCAATGATGAAATGGCTCTATAGAGCTACTTAAGGAACATTCTACCAAAAAAAATGGATCTTCATTATAAGTGTGCTGGTATACTAACTTATCTTATGTGCCAGGAGCTGTATTTGGACTGAGCGAAAGCCTAATGCCACTCTTGGCGAGTAAGGTGAGTGCTAATTCACTTAACATGTAGCCCTTTTGGATAGCTGCCGAACTGCTTGCCGTTTTGGATGGTAAGGATTTGCGAGTTGTCTTTTTGGCTAGAACTAGGAAAAAAACTATGAGTATCTCCCTTTTCTTCATCCGTGCCTTTTTCGCCTGTGTAGCGATTCTACTTGCTACTACATATGCCACCACCAATCTGCCAGGGGGAGTTATGCTATTGAACATTCTTTTAGGAGCTGCTGTAGGGGTATCAATGATTGGAGCTGTATTTTTGGTCGAGAAAAGTTTGTCTCGCTTGAGTATTCGAAATTTAGTGATAGGGTCTATAGGGATTTCTATGGGATATCTTTTGGGAATTCTCTTCATCTCGATTTTAGATGTGGTATTAAATCTCACAGGTATTTCTCAAGAAATAGAAGGAGTACGTTTTGGAAAGATGTTTCTTTTTTTAGGGGCTCTCTATTTTTCGATACTACTTACGAGACGCATTGCTAGCGAATATGAGACCGCGCTTCCTTTTGTACAGGTGCGCCCTTCTCATTCCAACAAGAAGGATATGCTCCTTGATTGGACGATCCTTGTCGAATCGCGCATTCTTGAGCTTGCGGCTTCAGGTTTATTAGATGGAAGTGTCGTGATTCCACAGTTTCTCTTCAGAGAACTTTATGCCCTGCTTGAAAGCCAGGATGAGGGAAGCCGGACTAAAGCGGCTCGTTGTTTAGAAAATTTAAAAAAACTAGAGGGTTTGCCGGCTTTACACTTACGCTATGTCGCGCACGAGTTTCCTGAGATCAAAGACTTTGCAGCGCGGTTAGTTCACCTAGCCCGAATACTTGGAGCAAATGTTCTCACAGGGGATGTAAGCAAGTTGCAGCCTTATCTTACGGAAGAGGTTCGTGCAATCAACATCCATATGCTGGCGAGTGCATTAAAGCCGATCACTGGAGAACAATTAACAATCAAGATTCAACGCTATGGCAAAGAACCTAGGCAGGGTGTTGGTTACCTAGATGATGGGACGATGGTTGTAGTCAATGGAGGAGCGGAGTATATCGGCGACTTAATTAAAGCCCATGTTTTATCTGTTAAACATACAACGACCGGTCGTATGATATTCTGTAATGCGGCAGAAGAAAAGTTTTCGTTAGAGCCTGTCAGTCATTACCATGGCGGAGGACTTGAGGAAAAAGGATGGGGTTTGTAATCGTCTTTGGAGTGCGCGTTCTTGCGACCGCTTTTAACCTGCGAATAAGCTGCGGTGGCATGCGCAGCACGCACTCCTGAGTAACTTCTTCGTTTAAGGCAATAGGTTATCTAAGGTAGTTATTTTATTTCCAAAGGGAGAGGAGTTATGCTAACTGGCGTGGGAATCGATATTATCGAAATTGATCGGATACGAAAAAGCATCCTGCGGCATGGTTCCCATTTTATAAAAAAAATTTTTACTCAGCGAGAGCAGGAATACTGTTCTCGTTATCAAGATCCTGTACCGAGATATGCAGGAAAATTTGCCGCTAAAGAAGCGGTGGTCAAGGCACTGGGGACAGGATTTGGAGCAGAAGTTGCATGGACCGATATCGAGATATTGCATGCAGACACAGGAGCTCCTTATCCCTTACTGTCACCTTCTTTAAGAGAGCGTTTTGGCGCTGCTCATCTTCTTATTTCTATTACTCATTCTCGTGAATATGCGGCGGCAGTAGCCTTTTTAACGAAAGCATAGATTCTCTCATTATTCGAAGCAGATATAATAATTTAATCATCATATACTTAAAAAAATGCAATTACTATATAATTAATCAGATTGCATGGTTATCTTCTCTATAGAATTACATAGAAAAGCATAAATTTATATAAACAAAAGCTTAGGACTTATGATGAATCTTCCTACTGATTTTCAGCCCAGTTGTTGCTCAATAGTTGGACATGTTGTCCATAAGTTTGCAGAACTCCCGCTCTTTGATGAAAAAAAGAAACATGATCTTGCTGAAAAAGTGGCTGCTTTTACAGTTTGCTTTTTTATTGTTTTGCCTACGCTTTCTATTGCTTCTATCGTTGAAGCGGCGCTTCAGGTTCCAAAGCTTATGAGAGCTCCTTTTAGCAGATTTGTACTGGAAAGTGCATTAGATTGCCTGCACACGCTTATCACTGCTTTAGCTTTTCCGGTTCTTGTTTTAGGAAGCGCATTTGTTGGAAAGCTTCCTCTTGCAAATCGGTTCCCTCGCTTCTATTTTCAAGACATTGTTGAAGCACTCAATTCTTCTAATTGGCATTTAGCTCAACATTTAATTCATGAGGTTGGAAGGCGCACCGTTGGTGACAAGGATGGAAAAGTACAGCTTATTCGCTACTTGATCTCTCATTTAACCGATTATTCTGCTTACGATTATGATTCTTTTTATCAAGCGTTATTTCCAACAATCACTTCTCTTACTGAAGAAGAGCGGATGGAGCTATTGTGCACGACTGAATTTAAAAATAAAGAAGGATGTTGCGTACCGGATGCGGTGACAGCTCTTCTTTGGACAATACCTGGTGTTGAAGGGGAAGAAGCCTTGTACAAGACACGAGAACACTTTTTGGAATTAACCGTTATTAGTAGGGAAGCTTTGACTCAGCTTGCTCTACAGTCTCCTGGGTATAATGATCATTATGGGGGTTTATTTAAAGGTTTAGTCGGAGATTCGATTTGTGGACTTATTAAGAGATTTGCCCCGCCCAGTCCACAGCTACACCCTTATTTTTATTATATGATGAGCGAAAAGCCTTTTGTTGAGCGTCTAATGCGAAAAGAATCTGTTATTAGAGATTTGCATGCAGCTTTCCATCACACAAAAAGCCAAGTTGAAGAGGAGATTTTAGCGACCACACATTTGCCAACAGTTCTCGTTCAGCTGATTTCTGCATATTTCACCTCTTACGCCCAAAAAATTCAACAGCGTGATTATACAATTTCTAGCAAGCTTATCTCTGGTCAGGCTAACAAGGTTTTATTTGCAACCGGATTCTTAGGGAGGTCTGAAAATGGGTGGGCAGGAGGCTGTGAGAAAATTTTAGAAAGATTTTCGAATGCAGCCGTCCACTCAATCGAAAAAAAAGTATTTTCTTTTCATATGAGAGGTTACCATTCAGCTAAATTTCTTGGAGCGATTACACTAGGAACTTATTTCTTTCTTGAAAAGTGGGTCATTACACCCCTCGCGTATTGTACAGCGTTTTTTATCGCTGGCGCAGTAAGGATTGCACAGTTCATGAAGAACATATATCGGTTTATTAGCGATCCTACAGCACGGAGCTTTAATGCGTTAACTCGGATCATGTTGGAAATTATTTTTGCACCCTTTAGATTGATCAAGGCCGTGGCGTTCTCCATGCCTTATGTGATCCTAATCCTGGCTTTAGATACATTTGGCGGGCAGTATGGAGTTGCGAAACCCGTGGTAAAGGGGCTTAACCTATATCTACATTGTGTGCAACTCACGTCCTGATCCGTGTTGATCGAAATGAAATAAAAAATGTTTTAAAATGGAAATTCCCATTTTTCTTCAGCCCGGCTGCTGCTCAATGGTGGGTCATTTGCTGCATAAGTTTGCAGAATTTCCATTGCTTGATAGAGAATGGCGTGATTTAACTCCTTCTGAAAAAGTGGCAGCCTTTGCACTTCGATTTTTGATCGCCTTACCTACACTATCTGTCGTCTCTCCCATTGAAGCAGTATTTCAAGTTCCGAAGGTCATTGTGATCCTTTGTAATGGAGTATTCGAGTGGACGACAGGAGATTTATAAAAAATCGGCTGAAAGACTGTCTACATACGTTGGTCACGGCAGTAGCTTTTCCAATTCTCAGTTTGCAAGCCGTTATCCACGTACCTCTGGAAACTGGGGCGATCCCGACCTGTTTTCAAATGATCAGCTTCCTCTTGTAAACCGTTATCCAAGTCTTCCTGGAAACTTGGGCTATCTTCAGCTGTCTTCAAATGAATGGTACTTTGTTAATAACACACACAAAGCATTAAATTCTTCGAATGAACATTTAGCCCAACACTTAATCGATGGCTTAATGAGATATTGTGGAATGGGGGATAATGCAAAAGATGCCCTTGTTTCTCGTCACTATTCTTTGTCATACCATCCTGCATTTCAGAGGCTTATTCCATTGATAGCGTCTTTTACAGAAAAAAACGTATGCATTTCTTGGGGAATGATCGGTTGAATTCGCTGACAGTTCTTTTCTGGGCGACTCCAGGTGTTGAGGGAGGGGAAGCTTTAGAAGCTACACAAAAAATGTTATTGGATATTTCTACACGATTTAAAGAGTTTACTCTAAGAGCGCCGAGATACTCTTGGGCTACACATACTCGTCTGGATAATTTTCTCGAACGCCTATTTGAAAATCCAGGCGCGTTCTCATTTTATTTCAGAATATTTGGTTCGCCCTTATCCCGTGGCTTTAAATTCTAGCGGAGTTGGAAATAAGATTTTCTTTGAGACGTATCCTAAGGCCCCTCATGCGGGGATCAATTTCTATCAACGTTGTGTGTAACTCGGCTTTTTGATCCGCGTGATTCAGGGAAGAGTGTATGTTATTAATAGTGTATGTTATTAATATAGATTAAATAATTGAATAGTGTGATAATTAAATTATACCTTTAGTCGTTTAAATCCCTTCATTTAGCTTAGAGGGAAAGGAGCGGGTTATGGCTGTAAAAGAAAAGAAATTATCAGACGAACATAGATCTCGAATAGAAGAAAACACAGCTCTAAATGAAGGAATTATAGGAGAGTGGATACTCGAATTATTTAGAAAGGTCGCTGTTGAACGAAAAGAAGCCTTAAAAGCACATCGAACTCTCCCTATTAAACATCTGTTTGTCGATCTTGAAGCAGTCAAGGCAGACACCATGTATGAGCTATTTTTTATCCGAAAAGAGGATGGCTCCCGCTTTTTTAATCCAAAACTAATACGAAGTATGAAACTCGCGTGTGAGTTTGGGGAACAGCTTACTTCCCGCCATTTTAACTATCCCCTCGAACGCCTCACAAAGTGGCGCGACTCTGTATTTCGTTGTGCAGCGGGCGATCTATTACGTGCTGTGCAGAAGGAAATCACGGCATTTTACCAAAAGGCAAGGGAGGGATGGGAGCAAGAGGTTGTTCACTGCATGAACCAAGCTTTAATGGCTTTAAAATTAGCCAGCAACCCTCATTACAGCTATCATGATGTAAATGTGAAGAGTTGTAAGGATTACTTTCATGATTTCCAGCTTTTTTTCCGGCAAGTGCTGGATTCCAGCAGCTATCAGAAGCTAGCAGCTGATTCGGATCTCCCGCAAAGCTCTTTAAATCAGGCGCTCAAGCGGCTTGTGCAGGCAATTTGTTACGCCTACTTCATGCAGGTAAGAGGGTATCAAGAGGTTCTTCCGGAAATTCAGCGGCTCATTGAAGATATCCAGGGAAAAGAGGAGAAACCCAAAGAGAAAAAAATAAGTTTATCAGACGTAGTAAGAAAAGAGCAGGCTGCTCTTTCAAAATTTATGAAGCAGTACCCGAGTGGACCCTTATCGATGACTCTGGCGCTTCTTGACGAAGACCCTAGTATGCCATTTGATCCGTTGCTACAGGGAAATATTCCTAATCAGCTGTTTTGGGTGCGGGTAGGAGAGCGCAAAGTTTGGGCTTTACATTGTCCTTCCCCGACAGTCCATGTGGCCATGGGTAAATCTCCGAAGATCTCTGAGGAGTTTCGAGGTTTTTTACATGCTTTGCGCGACAAGGGAGAGGGACAGCATCATTTGATCATCAATATGCAAGATCGCACTTCTTGGCGTGAAGAGGAGCGTTCCCGTGTGTTAGAGGAACTTCAGCAGAAACCTGAGTTTAGCAACCAGCTGAATGTTGTGACATTAGCGATGGATGGCGATTTCTATTTCCAGCAAGGGGCTTATGCAAAAGAAAATCACGTTGCGCAGTTCCTCCATAGTTTTCGAGAACAGCTACTTTTAGACAGTGGGGGGTATTTTTTTCCTGCTGGGATGAAGGAAGTATTGAATTCTACGTTTATTGATCAAACATTTGCTGCCATCCATACTCAGTTTTTTGGAGGAAAGAATGTTTTATCCCACGATAAGCGACTGGAGTTTATCGAGATTTTCCATCTCGTTCTTGAGCTCAAGGTGATTGCGCTCAGCGAGGCGACTTCCTTTAGCTTGAGCTGTAAAGATGGAGCAGATGTTGCAGCACCCGCATATGCTCAGTTTTATTGTTTTATCAGGCTGATGAGTGAAGGCAAGCTGTCTAAGGAGGAGCTGCCTATGCTTGCGATGCTTTTGCATACGCCAGCCTTGTTGGCTCGAGAAAGGACTGTGGAAGAAGAGCGTGTGCAAAGAATGATTAAGATCTGTCGGTTACTTGAGGGCTCTCCTACTCCATTGAGAAATGTGCAACAATAGATCTCTCTAGGCAATGATGAGGTCGATTAACTTGATGCCTAGGAAGGGAGCGGCGATTCCCCCTAAACCGTAAATGAACAGATTATTGCGGAGAAGAGCGTCTGCAGAGTGTGCTCGATATTGCACCCCATAGAGAGCAAGAGGGATGAGTGCAATAATGATCAGGGCATTGAAGATCACAGCGCTTAAGATGGCACTTTTTGGAGAATTCAAAAACATGATATTTAAAGCAGAGAGTGGGCCGGTTGTTTCTCCTTGAAGGTAGAGTCCGCCAAGGACGGCAGGGATGATGGCGAAATATTTCGCAATATCATTAGCGATGCTAAAGGTCGTGAGCGCTCCTCTGGTCATCAGCATCTGTTTGCCGATATGAACAATATCGATCAGTTTAGTAGGGTTACTATCTAGATCCACCATGTTTCCTGCTTCACGTGAGGCCTGGGTTCCTGTGTTCATCGTTAACCCAACATCTGCCTGAGCCAATGCAGGAGCGTCGTTGGTCCCATCTCCGGCCATCGCAATCAGCCTACCCCCTTCTTGTTCTTTCCGGATGCGCGCTAACTTCATTTCCGGCGTTGCTTCAGCAATGAAATCATCAACACCCGCTTCTGCAGCAATGGCGGCTGCAGTAAGGGGGTTGTCACCCGTCACCATTAAAGTTCGAATACCCATCTTGCGCATCTCTTCAAAACGCTCTTTGATTCCCCCTTTTACAACATCCTTTAGATGAATAACCCCCATGATCTTCTCGTTGTCGCTGACGAGCAGGGGAGTCCCTCCCTTATGAGAGATCTCTTCAACAATGGCATCCAATTCTTTAGGAAAGGTTCCGCCTAATCGCTCGACATGCTTGTGAATCGCATCGACGGAACCTTTCCGAATAGCGCGCGTCACTTTCCCATGGTTATCTTTGAAATCGACACCACTCATGCGTGATTTTGCTGAGAAGGGCACAACGGTTGACTTTCTGGTTTCAAACGATTCAGCCCTTAACCCAAAATACGTTTTTGCAAAAACCACAATAGAGCGGCCTTCAGGAGTTTCGTCTGCCAAAGAAGCGAGTTGAGCGACACGAGCGAATTCCTTTTCTCCTATATTGGGCGCTGGAATAAATGCGGCTGCCATGCGATTTCCTATTGTGATGGTGCCGGTTTTATCGAGGATCAGTAGGTCAATATCTCCGGCCGCTTCAACTGCGCGCCCGCTGGTCGCAATGACATTTCGTCGAATGAGGCGATCCATTCCTGCGATCCCTACCGCACTTAAGAGAGCACTTATTGTAGTGGGGATTAAGCACACAAGTAGGGAAATAAGAACAGGGATTGTCAATTCTTCAGCAGTCGTTTCGCCAAAGCGAGTACTATAATGGGTAAACATTTTAAGAGAGCTCGTTGTCAGCAAAAACACAAGGGTTAAACCAGATAGTACAATGCTAAGGGCGAGTTCATTGGGCGTCCGCTGTCTTTTGGAACCTTCTATCAGGCTGATCATTCGATCCAAAAAGGAGTCTCCTGGGTTGGAGGAAACCTGAATTTTTAAATGGTCGCTAAGGACTTTTGTTCCCGCTGTTACAGCACTGCGATCTCCTCCACTTTCTCTAATGACAGGAGCAGATTCTCCGGTAATGGCCGATTCGTCGACAGTGGCAACACCTTCTATCACTTCGCCGTCTAGAGGAATAATATCGCCTGCTTCGCAAAAGATGAGATCTCCTTTTCGCAGTTGTTCTGCCAACGTGTGGATCTCTACCCCGTTTACAATACGACGCGCATAAGTATCCAGCTTCGTTTGCCTTAAACTCGCAGCTTGAGCCTTGCCCCTGCTTTCTGCGATTGCTTGTGCAAAGTTGGCAAAGGCAACTGTAAACCAAAGCCAAAGGGTGATTTGGACGTTAAACCAAGAGACTGCATGGTCCAGGGTCTCGAAGACTGTGTAAATGGAGGTGACGATTGCCCCCAAATAGGTGACGAACATGACAGGATTTTTCACCTGGACTTGGGGCGTTAGCATTTTGATAGAATCCAAAATGGAGGTGAAAACCATTTTTGTGTTCAGCAAGCTTATAGACGAATGTCGCATATTTACCCTCATTAAACGTTCGGCTAATTACAGTTTTCCAAAAGATGCAGGTAAAATGTCTGCCAAAAATATCTGCCTAGATCCATCTTGTCCGCGCTGCGAAATCCATACAATCTGGCTCCCCGTTGAATTAATAGCTGCCATCCCATCGAATGAAGCGTGATGAGTGATTCGATGAGGAATTTTTTCTTCGATATTAAGAACCGCAACTTCATAGAGTCCATGACCGTAAAAAGAGGTTGTGTATAGCACTACTTTACCATTAGGGTGCCAGCAAGGTGCTAAGTTTAGTCCATCGTCAAAGGTAATAGAGTCTATTCCTCCTCCATCGGCTCGGATTGTATAGATTTGCGCATGATGAACCTGGTCATAGTCTGCCCAAAACAGAATGTGACGCTGATCTGGTGAAAAAGAGGGGCTACCACAATGCTGTTTTTTCGTATGTGTCAGTTGCTTGATGTGGGTTCCATCAAATTGCATGCGATAGAGATTCAGATGGCCATCGCGATCACTCACAAATACAATAGAGGTGCCGTCTGGAGAATAAGCGCAATCAGTACAATGAGACGATTCTGCAGTGAGTGGACGAAGTCCAGAGCCATCTGGGTTGGCTTCATAGATGTTCATGAAAGGGATTGCTGCCCATGTAGAATGTTTTCCTGCTTGTTGATGACCAGGAGTTGGTGGAGTATAGGAAGGGTCATTTAATTGGGGATCTTCATGATTGGATGCAAAAATGATTTTTTTTCCATCAGGTCGAAAGCAAGGAGAACTTGCAATTCCTTTTCCCGTGCTTACCAGGCGAGGCACTCCCTCATCTAGTTTCATCACAAATACTTGAGGTAGCAGTTTTCCTTCAGGAACGGCCTGAAAGATGATAAAGCGTCCATCCGAAGAAAAAAAGACCTCGTCAACTTGTTCGAAGCCCATATAGTGCGATGTAAGTTGACGAATCTGTTTCAGCCAGAGGCCTTCTTGGGCAATTTCATGGCTATTTTGCTGATAAATAGGTGCGGCGCGCAGACTTTCTGGAGAAAGCTGCATCCCTAGGAAGAGGGAAGTAGCCGAACTCATCAAAATAAAACAAAAAAATTTTTCTTTTATCATTCCCTCACAGTAACTTCTTTTAAAAGTTTGCGTCAAGCTTCACTAGAAGTTGAGGAAAGTGGATGAATCGCAACTCCTTGATGTGACTCAGCAAGGAGTACACGTTCCCCTTGGACGTTCAGGATATATACCACTGTTTTTTGCGTGAGTACACGCCTTTCTTCCACTCTGATTCCGCTTGCGGCATTGATCTGCTCCAAACGAGTGTTTAAAAACTTTTTAGCCACCCAGGCCAAGACTAACATGGCAACAATCAAGGCACATAAAATAAACAACATTTTGATAAATTGTTCAAAAAAATGACCCTCTATCGTTGGAGTTTCTTCTTGGTGTGTTTCTAGAGGACTGTCTACAGAGAATGGCAATTCTTCCCCATACCCTACTGCAGTCCAACAAAAAAATGCTGTAAACAGAAAGAATTTAAAAATTTTTTTAAAATCTAAACGCATCCGTAAATCCTCCTTACGAGCCCTAATCGCTTATGTTATATTCTGTTAATGGCTGCCTTATCATCCTGTCAATCTGCACCTTTAATTGCACCCATTTTTTGAAACAGTGTGAAGATAGGTTCTTAGATCTTTCTTTTTTTTAAAAGGAAAGGTACACTTTCCTTATGAAAGGAATGATTGCTCTAGACATTGATGGCACTGCGGCTATCCCAAGCCAGCCAATTGCTGAAGAAGTTGCAGAATATCTGCAGGGGCTTGCTAAACAAGGATGGGTTGTCTTATTTGTCACAGGGAGAGCGCTTCACTGGGCGTTAAAGGTTGTGGATTCTCTGCGCTTTCCTTTCTTTCTTGCCTGTTATAATGGGGCTGTTTTATTAGAAATGCCTATGAAAAATGTGATCAAGAAAAAATTTCTTTCTAAAACGATCCTTAATTCTCTGCAAAAAATTTGTCAGCAACATGCAAGTAGTTTTGTCGTGTATGCAGAAAACAGATTTCAAGACGTATGCTACTATGTTCCAGCAACCTTTTCGTCCGTCATGCTTGACTATCTGCGGCGACGCTCTGCTGCTTTTGGGGAAAAATGGGAACCGCTAGTTGATTTTGAAGGCAGGGTTCCTGAAGAATTTCCCTCTGTAAAGTGCTTTGGAGAGCAAAGTGACGCTCAAAAAGTTGCAACTTTAATCGAGCAACAGCTCCATCTGCACGTTCCTTTAATTCGCGATCCCTTTCATCTGGAATACTATGTGGCTCAAGCGACCCATCCGGACGTGACTAAAGGGCAAGCGCTTATAGATCTCTCTCAATACATCGGTTGTAGAGGTCCGATTATTGCTGCGGGCGATGATCACAACGATCTTTCCATGTTTGCCCAAGCAGATCATACAATTGTCATGGAAACAGCTCCTCCGCCTCTTTTTGACCTAGCAGATGTGATTGCTCCTTCTGCAGAGCGTCATGGAATTAT
>FTIX01000166.1_pt2 | contig 12545 bp, 14 predicted proteins | sample 1658561 | NCBI WGS metagenome assembly FTIX01 (sample SAMEA3914836, study PRJEB12502) | metagenome | biome: forest; material: soil | place: Canada | collected 2011-07-03 | depth 0.3 m | reverse complement strand
TGTTTCAGGAGAAATGGCGTTTTCAATCTGATGCATCAGTCTTAAAAGATTAAAATGTCGCCTCATTGCAAATGATTGATACACACTATATATACCAATCATAAGGTAAATACTCCCGGAAACATTTTCACCATTCGCAAACTTAAACATACTAGCTGCAGTTAATAAACATCCTACAGTACCCTCAGCAATTCTTGCAAATCGATTTTTTCCTTCTTCAAGCATTTGATTTACCTTGGATTTAAAATACCCCATATGCCTGGGTCTTCAAGAGATATATGATTACCACAGTAACTTGACACCACCAGGGCCCATTGCACCGATCAAATCCGTTGAAAAATCTCTGAAGATTCTGCTTGCAGATAATGCATTAGCAAGAATTTTTAGAAAAGAGTTTACTCTATCACGCGATGAGGAATGCTTGGCATGTTATTAAGTATCTCCAATAATCTAGGAGTCATTTTTTCTAAGTGTTCTTCCAATCCTAGCCATAACGGCAATCGGGCGATGCTTCCCGCCACATAATCAGTAATCGATAATGAGGGTGCAGATCGGCCAAATTTTTTGCCACCTGGCGCGCTGTGTAATGGCACGTAATGGGCAACTGCCTGGATGCCTTTTGCCTTTAGTTCGGCTATTACTTGCTGGCATCTATGAGCATCGGGCAAGAGGATGTAATACATATGGGCATTATGCTGACAATCGGCGGGTATATGTGGCCGCTGCACCAGTCTGGCAGATTCTAAACTTTCCAAAGCTTGATGATAAGTTTCCCAGATCGCCAGACGACGCCGGGTAATTTCTTCTGCCATTTCTAATTGCGCCCAAAGAAAAGCGGCAGTGATTTCACTGGGAATATAGGAAGAACCAAGATCTACCCAGGTATATTTATCGACTTCGCCACGCAGAAAACGGCTGCGGTCAGTGCCTTTTTCGCGGATAATTTCGGCCCGTGCTAGTAATTCTTCATCATTGATTAGCAACGCGCCACCTTCGCCGGAGATGATATTTTTTGTGTCGTGGAAACTCAGAGCAGATAAATGCCCAAAGCTGCCCAAGGGTTTACCCTGATAGCTGGACATAATACCCTGGGCGGCGTCTTCAATGACAAACAGTTGATGTTTTTTGGCAATGGCCATAATAGCCGTCATATCGCAGCTGACGCCGGCGTAATGAACGACAACGATGGCTTTGGTTTTGGGAGTGATAGCCGCTTCGATCAGGGTTTCATCTATGTTGAGAGTATCAGGGCGGATATCGATGAATACTGGGACTGCGCCGCGTAATACGAAAGCATTCGCCGTGGAAACAAAGGTATACGATGGCATGATAATTTCATCGCCGGGCGCAGTGTCGATTAGGATTGCTGCCATTTCTAGAGCTGCAGTACAGGAATGTGTCAGTAATGCTTTTTTACAGCCGATGTTCTGTTCCAACCACTGCTGACATTGCTTGCTGAAAAAGCCGTCTCCGGAAAGTTTTCCCTTGCTGTATGCGGCATTGATATAGTTAAACTCTTGGCCAGTCATGAAGGGTTTATTGAAGGGGATGGGGGTGGTGGTCATAAAATATCTCTAAAAATAAATTGTGGTAGGTGGTACTTCCCTCTACTTGAGCTGTCAGTCTGAGTGCGCGCTCCGCTGTCATCCTGAGTGAATAAACGGTACCCAGAATCCTAATATATTGCTAATATGCCTGCGTAAGTCACTTTACGATATTTCCTCATAATAATAAAAGGAATTTGTTAATGACCGTCACCCACTTAGCCTTCATCGATTGGTTCATCATCCTCGTTTATTTCGTCTTTGTCCTGGGTATTGGCGTCTATGTAACCAAACAGACCAAGACCGGCAAGGATTTTTTTCTGGCAGGCCGTAAAAATTCTTCCTGGGTGGCGGGTCTGGCTTTTCTCAGTGCTAATCTAGGCGCCCTGGAGTTATTGGGTATGGCGGGTCAGTCCTATCAATATGGCATCCTAACCGCGCATTTTTATCTGATCGGCGCTATTCCCGCTATGTTGTTTCTAGGCATTTATATGATGCCTTTTTACTATCATAGCGGCATTTATTCGGTTCCGGCATATTTGAAATTCCGTTTTAATGAGTCGACACGAACCTTAAACGCTATCGCATTTGCACTGATGACCCTGTTAATGAGTGGTATTAATTTGTATGCCATGGCTTTAGTGTTGCATGTTTTTGTAGGTTGGGATATCTCTGCCAGCATGTGGGTGTCTTCGATTACGGTGGGCATCTATGTGGCTTTAGGGGGATTGACCTCGGCGATTTTCTCGGAAGTTATGCAGTTTTTCCTGATTTGGGCTGGTTTATTTCTAGCGGTGATTTTAGGGTTAATTGATGTCGGTGGCTGGAGTGAAATTGTCGCGCGGGTTCCGGAAGGTTTTACCCATCTGTGGTCAAATACCGCTAGCGCTCACGATAATCCGATGATGATAGATTGGTTTGGCATGGCTATGGGCCTGGGTTTTGTGCTTTCTTTTGGCTATTGGACTACCGATTTTCTAGTGGTGCAGCGAGCTTTCTCCGCCAAGGATTTACGCACCGCACAGTTAACGCCAATATTAGCGGCTTTTTTCAAGATGGCGATCCCCTTGATTGTAATCACCGCGGGCCTGTTGGTGTTGGCACTCGTAAAGATTCACGGCATAGCTTCTCCTGAACGACCCGATGAAGCTTTATTAATACTCATTGATCGATTTTATCCACCCGGACTATTGGGTCTGGGGGTTACGGCTTTGCTGGCAGGTTTTATGGCAGGCCAAGCTGGGAATATCAGCGCCTTTAACACGGTGTTCACCTACGATATTTATCGTGTCCATTTCGTCAAGCAGGCTTCAGAAAATCATTATATCTGGGTCGGTCGTATGGTCACTTTACTTGGCATTGTCCTGAGTGTATTAACTGCTTATTGGGCAATGGATATGCCGTCCATTATGGAATACATGCAGGCGTTATTTTCAATCGTGAATGCGCCATTATTTGCGACGATTCTCTTAGGAATGTTTTGGCGACGTACTAATGGCCCAGGTGCGTTTTGGGGCCTACTCATTGGCATGGTGACTTCTGCCTCCATGTTCCTGTTGGTGAAGTTTCATTGGTTGCCGGCGGAGGATTTTACAATTTCAGCGGTGGCCAGCCCAATGGCAGCGGATTTTTGGCGGGCGATCTGGGCTTGGGTGATCACCTTTGGGTTTACTATTGTGGTTAGTCTATGCACTCGTCGGCAGGCACAGCAAAGCATTGAGGGTTTGGTGTGGGGTTTGCAGAAACCTGAGGCGATAGAACGTGTCGTGTGGTATAGACGGCCAGTATTTTGGGCCAGCCTCGCATTGGTCATACTGATTTTCTTGAATATTTTATTTTGGTAAAAGGAAAGGATTATGGAATCTCAAGAGCAGCAGGGCCTCACTATCTGGTCATTTCTCGGGTTTATTTTTATTATTTATGGTTTGGCGATCACTGGCGCGGGAATTTATTATATATTTTATCCGCATGTGAGCACGGCATTATATGCGTTGAATCCGTCTTTGTGGTGGGGGGCGATTATGTTGCTGGTGGGCTTGGTGTTTACTGTGGGTGACCGTAAGTATAGAAAAAAGCAGGCGAAGAAGCATGAGCAAAATTAAGCAGGATCAAGAATGCTGATCACACGGTTGACTATTTCATCAATGGTGACGGTATCCAATTTTTCTATATATTTTGCCGAACCGGTCTTTACTCTGGCTTCTATATCAAAGGAACGAACCTGATTACAAACGGCAACTCCCGTTGTATCGTTTCCAATGATAGGTACAGTAATGCCCATATCTCTTAAGAACTTGCCACCGTTAGTAATAGGAACAGTCATAACAATTCCCAACGCATTAATTTCTTTTGGAGTGATGATCGCAAAGCGATGCTTATCTTTCATTTCTCGGCCTGATATTGGATTAGGATCAATCCAATAAACATCCCCTCTGTGAATGACTCTCCGGGTGGTCATGATAATTCACGACCAACGGGTTCACCTTCTCTTGCCCATTCGGTTGCTTCATGAAGAGCTTTTAGATTTTTAGGTGTTGCGCCGTGTAGTAGCTCGTTTAAAGTATAGCGCTTGCGGGTTATTGGATGCGCAGTAAAGCCTTCATTGGTGACGCTGATTTCAAGTATTGATCCTACTCCGATATCTAATTGCTTAAGAACATCGGAGGGGATAGTCATAATAGAAGCACCTCCTTGTTTACGGATGTTTGCAGTAATCATGGCCAATCCTCTCCGCTATTTATCATATTGTTTATACAATAAATTATAGCAAAATAGTAGCACAAAAGCAACATCAATGCTTATGGCTGCGGATTTTGACAAACGATCTGGTCTTGGATAATCACCTCACTATTCCACTCGAAAAGCATTTATTTCAAAAGCTCCTTGGTTAGATCAATACCAAGAAATAATATCTCAACACGAAGACAGAGTCCTGGAATTACAAAAATTGCAATTTCTCCCCAGCATGCTGATATATACTGTAGCGGAATATATGTATTTAGAGGAAGAAAAAACAAAGCCTAGTTTGGTCAGTTCTTTGAGGAGCTTTTTATCGGGTGGTTCTAACAAGGCTTCCACACAAGCGATAAGTACCGATCGAAGAAAGTCTTTACCTGAAATTAAAACACGTCCTGATTCCCCGATTAGTTCTCCCAGCAAGCAGGTCGAAAAAATGAGGAAAAAACCAAGCCTGAAGAGTTAGAAGTGGAGCTGACTTCTTTCAACATTAGCGGAATGGGGAGGACATAGTCATTAAAAATGCCCATGGCTGCGGATTTTGGACAATTCTGCTTGGAAATTACCTAAAGTAGCTGCGTAGTTGGTGGTGTTGAAAATAGCTGAACCGATGACGAAGGTGTCAGCTCCGGCTTCAGCCAAACGTAAGATGTTGTCGATTTTAACACCGCCGTCGACTTCAAGACGATGATCAAAACCCTGGCTATCTAATAGCTGCCGGATTTGTTTGATTTTAGTTAAGGCACTGGGAATGAAGGGTTGACTAGCAAAGCCGGGGTTAACGGACATCAGCATAATGCTGTCTAATTTATCTATGACATAATCTAAACAGTTAAGCGGGGTTGCTGGGTTGAGTACCAGGCCAGGGCGGCAACCCATATCGCGGATTAATTGCAGGCTGCGGTCTAAATGATCGGTGGCTTCCGGATGGATGGTGATATAAGTAGCGCCGGCTTTAGCAAATTCATGAATTAAGCGGTCCACTGGCCGGACCATTAAGTGCACATCCAGGGGTGCAGTAATGCCATATTTACGTAGGGAGGCGCATATCAGTGGGCCAAAGGTTAGATTGGGCACGTAATGGTTGTCCATCACATCCAGGTGTATCCACTCTGCACCTGCCAAAACTACGTTTTCCGCTTCTTTTCCTAGTTGGGCGAAGTCTGCCGATAACAAAGAGGCTGAAATTTTGAATGTATTCATGGGCAATACTCGCGTAAAATAGCCAGGAGAGATAATTGATTGGTGTTTGGGTTTGCTAACTTAGTGTAACATATACCCACCCCACTTCAAGATAGAAACTTAGCCCCTGGCATCCCTCAAAAGGTCCACCATGATTGACAGTAGTGAACACATTAAAGTCCCGCATTTAACAACTGCATTCAAAGGCCCATTACACCAGCTGGAGCATCATCTGCTGCTGCAGCAGGTGAAAATCGAATGTTGGTTACGCGAACAATGGCGTGATGTGCCCCTGCTGTTTTATTCCTCGGTGGATTTACGTAATGCCGGTTTTAAATTGGCGCCTGTGGATACCAATTTATTTCCCGCCGGCTTTAATAATTTAAATCCCAATTTTATGCCGCTGTGTATTCAAGCAGCCCAGGTGACAATAGAGCAATTCGCTCCCAAAGCGACAGAAATATTGCTAATTCCCGAAAACCACACCCAACAGATGTATTATTTTGAACATTTGGCGAATCTTCAGGAAATCCTGACTAAAGCTGGCTTTGTGGTGCGGATCGGCTCATTACTGGAGCAGTTGAAGGCCGCTCGGGAGATTGCTCTGCCTTCTGGAAGGTCGATCAAACTCGAACCGTTGCGACGGGAAGGCCGGCGGGTGATGGTCGATCATTTTGCACCCCCATTGATTATCTTAAATAATGATTTATCCGTTGGCATACCCGAGATATTAAAAGATATTGAACAGCAAATTATTCCGCCTTTAACTCTAGGTTGGGCCTCGCGTTCCAAGGCCAAGCATTTTAGTTATTACGAGACGGTTAGCCGAAATTTTGCGCAGATGCTAGACATCGACCCCTGGCTCATTTCGCCCTTATTTCGCTATTGTGGTGAAGTCGATTTTATGACCGGCGCAGGTCAGGACTGCTTGCTAGAACATGCCCATACTTTATTTGCAGAATTGCGAGAAAAATATGCGCAATATGAAATTAAGCACCCCCCATTTTTGGTGATAAAAGCCGATGCTGGCACTTACGGAATGGCGGTGATGACTCTGAAGCATCCCGATGAGTTACGTAAGCTTAATCGTAAAGAAAGAATGAATATGTCAGTGACTAAGGGTGGGCGGCCTGTTTCTAAAGTAATTATCCAGGAAGGGGTCTATACCTTTGAAACCTGGGGTGAGGCGCAAGATGTGGCTGAGCCGGTGGTATATATGATTGGCCGCCATGTGGTGGGCGGTTTTTATCGCGTACACTCACAAAAGAATATCGATGAGAATTTAAATGCGCCCGGAATGAATTTTGAACCGCTGGCCTTCGTTAAGGCCTGTAATAATCCCTGTTTTCCTGAACAGGATTGTAATAACCGGTTTTATGCCTATGGGGTGGTGGCGCGGCTGGCGATGTTGGCGGCGGCGATGGAGACTCGGGAGCTGGAGAAGATCCATACTAGCTCTTAGTGTCTTCCTCACTAGCCGAAAACGAAGAACCACAGCCACAAGTAGTTTTGGCATTAGGATTATTGCGGATGATAAATTGTTCACCGCTGAGATCTTTGCGGTAGTCTATTTCGGCGCCTTTTAAATACCCCATGCTCATGGCATCGACCAGGATTTTAACATCAGCCTCGTTAGCGGGGTCTTTAGTTTCCTCAGCTACTTTTTTCACGATGATAAAATCATCAGGATTGCTCTCTTTTTCAAAACTAAATCCATACTGAAAACCTGAACAACCACCACCGGTGACAAAAATACGCAATTTCAAGTCTAAATCCTGCTCGTCTTCTTTTAATTCATATATTTTTGCTGCAGCGCTCTGGGTGACGCGTAGCTGGGTTGCTGCGGTTTCATCCCCTGAGTTATTAGATGTGAGCATGTGGGTTCCTCTGCTGATTCATGACTATAAGATTACTAATTATCGGGGAGAAGACTTAGAGAGTCAATATCCCTTATTGCCGTCGTGCCGCTATTGATCTGCGGCAGACGACAATTGGGGATTGAGATTTAGCTGTTCTTTCGCTGTGTATTACTGGGTAGTGTAGACAACTCCGTTGCCTGGGAAGGAAATTCTTTGATCACCTGTTCTTTCGGCTTATCCATAAAATCTCCAATAGTTTTTGTCAATGACTCCTCACCCCGGTCTTTGACTAACCGCTCTAAGCTATCTGTTATAACCAACTGTTTTATAGCGATATCATCTTGGCTCCAGTTCGACATGGTTGGACCTTCGCCTTGCGCTTGATTCATTTTTTCTGCGGTGTTCTTACATGCAATTGCAAATTTTTCGCTATATGTAGAACCAAAAATGGAGCTTAGATTACCCAAAATTGAGGAGAGAACAGACTCTTTTAATTCCTTAGAAGATCTATGGTTTAAAATAGCTAGGGCAAGAGACTCTGCTGAACATCCCAATGTTCCGAGCATCATTTGTAAATTTTCTACTCGATTTATTCCATTGGTCCGATTCTTTTTAGTCATATTGCTTATAAAACCAAGCGCTGATCCCAGTAGGGAGTTACTTACTTTTTCCTCTTTTTTTATGGGCTTGAAATCTAGCAGGTATTTTGCAAATACCCTCTCCATCGTAGATTTAAATTGCTGTTCATTTAATTTTGATTCTTTGGTTTTGGAACTGGACATATTTCGTATACCTATTATCTTAATTTTTAGAAGAGCTTAAATTATATCAGTCAACAAAATTGCAATCAATTATCTAAATTGTTAATGTATGTTGCGAATAACGCAACTACAAAAAAGGTTCCTATGAGCAAATTAGAACAGATCATTGCCTTTGTATCGACAGTAGAAGAAAATGGCTTTGCAGCGGCGGCCAGGAAAAAAGGCATCTCCACCTCGGCCATAAGCCGGCAGATTGCCAGCTTGGAATCGGCATTAGGGATGCAATTGTTGCAACGGACTCCACGGCATCTAGCGCTGACTGAAATTGGCAGACAATATTACCAGCATTGCAAAAACGCCCTGGAAGAAATTGAGCTGGCTGAGGCGGCTATTGCCGGCAGCCAAACTGAGGCAACCGGCATCCTTAATGTGATGGGTAATCGTTTCTATATTGAAGAATTTTTTTTCCCACGCTTGTCGAAATTCATGGCACAGAACCCCAAACTCAAAATTCGTTTTGAATTGGCAGAACGATTTCCCGATCTGGAAGAAGAAAGTGTCGATATTATCTTTGGGACAAGCTTGGAAGGACCAAGCGAATTGGTGCGTCGACGAGTCACCACCACCCGCTATGTATTGTGCGCCTCGCCAGAATATTTGCGCAGCTTTGGTATTCCGCAAAAACCAGCTGATTTAATCAACCATCGTTATATTACTCACGTGGTGCGCAAGCCTGACATTATCCAGTTTAAAAATGGTGAAGAATTGTGTTTAGACCCGGTGCTTTGGGTGAATGATAGCCATGCCATGCAAGAATGCGCGCTTCAAGGCATCGGTGTTATAAAAATATTAGAAAACGGGGTAGAAAACTTGCTGCGAGAGGGGCGGCTAGTAGAAATTCTAAAGGATTATAATGACTCGCAACGGAGTATTTATCTTTATTATTTACCTAGCCGTTATTTGCTTCCTAAAATAAGGCGGTTTATTGATTTTTACACCTAAAGGAGAGACCCATGTTATGGGTTAAAGCATTTCATATTATATTTGTAGTGACCTGGTTCAGTGGCTTATTTTATTTGCCGCGGCTCTTTGTCTATCACGCAATGACGGAAGATGCAGTGAGCATTGCGCGATTTAAAGTGATGGAAAGGAAATTGTACTATGGCATTACCATGCCGAGCGCAGTGTTGGCTACATTATTCGGGCTGTGGTTGCTGTGGTCGAATTTGCCAGGATATTTGCAATTAGGTTGGATGCAGGCGAAGTTGGCGCTGGTTCTCCTGCTATGGGTTTACCATTTTCTCTGCGGTCATTATCGCAAACAGTTTCTGGCGGATGCCAATCGCCATTCGCATGTGTTTTATCGCTGGTTTAATGAAGTACCGGTGGTTATTTTGATCGCAGTAGTCATTTTGGTCATTGTTAAGCCCTAGTACTGAATTATCTCAAAATTCAACCATCTCGAAATCAGCTTTTCTGGCGCCACACTCTGGGCAGAACCAATCTTCAGATACATCTTGCCACAACGTTCCTGGAGCGATACCGTCCTCTGGCCAGCCCTGTTCTTCGTCGTAAATAAATCCACAGAGTAAACAAACGTATTTTTTATAATGCATGGTGGTTGAGATCCCTATTCGTGACTGGATGAATATTATGCTAAACTCTCGGCCAGCAAAGCAACACTTGGAGCGGTTATGTCGATATCTCACACCTTATACGAAGAGTCAAAACAATACATCCCCGGCGGCGTTAATTCGCCGGTGCGCGCCTTCAGTGGCGTTGGGGGTAAACCCTTATTTATCAAACAGGCTATCGGACCTTATTTAATAGATGAGGACGGCAGCAAATATATTGATTATGTTTGTTCTTGGGGAACGGCGATATTGGGGCATGCTCATCCTGCCGTAGTACAGGCAGTGCAGCAGGCTGCCAGTCATGGCTTAAGTTATGGCGCCCCTACTGCCGCTGAGCTGCAAATCGCGAAAAAAATCTGTCAGTATTTACCCGCAGTAGAGCGTGTACGCTTGGTGAGTTCGGGAACCGAAGCCACTATGAGTGCGATCCGTTTGGCACGGGCAGCCACGGGTAGAGATAAAATTATTAAGTTTGAAGGCTGTTATCACGGTCATTCCGATGCATTATTGGTAAAAGCCGGTTCTGGAGGCTTAACTTTTGGGGTGCCGAGTTCCCCCGGGGTGCCCTATAAATTAGCAGGAGAAACCTATAACGCTATCTATAATGATCTCGACTCAGTGCTTAAGATATTCGAGGAAGTGGGTGATGAGGTGGCAGCGATTATTGTCGAGCCAGTCGCCGGTAATATGAACTGTATTTTGCCGGTTCCCGAGTTTTTGCCGGGGTTGCGTGATATCTGCGATCGCTATGGCAGCCTGCTGATTTTTGATGAAGTAATTACTGGATTCCGGGTGGGTTTAGGAGGTGCGCAAAGCTATTTTCAAATACGGCCGGATTTAACCACCCTGGGCAAAGTAATCGGTGGTGGTATGCCTATTGCCGCTTTTGGGGGTCGAAAAGATTTGATGGAGCAAATGGCGCCTGTTGGGCCTGTTTATCAAGCCGGGACTTTATCCGGCAATCCCATTGCGGTCGCTGCAGGTTTGGCGACACTCCAGCAAGTGGAACAACCAGGATTCTATACAAATTTAGAAGCACGAACGCAGCGTTTGGTGACGGGGTTAAAATTACGGGCTGCAGCAGTGGGTATCGATTTGCAAACCAATGAAATTGGCGGTTTGTTTGGGATATTTTTCACATCAGCAGCGACAATCAGTTCTTTAGAGCAAGTGATGCAGTGCAATATCGAAAGGTTTAAACAGTTTTTCTCGGCCATGCTAAAGGCCAAAGTCTATCTGGCGCCTTCAGCATTTGAGGCAGGTTTTATGTCGATTGCGCACGGGGAGCAAGAGATTGATGCCACATTGGATGCGGCGGAACAGGTGTTTGCGATTATTTCTTCCTAGGGGCAAGCCCCTAGGAAGGGTATTTTCTATGTTTATAGCAGGGGTGTTTGGTTTGGATTAATTGGATTAATAGGATTACCCACCCTCGGCGAAATCTGCACTCTGCCACCGCCCAGTAATTCTTTAATATCCGTCAAAGTCTCATTAATCTCAAATAGTACAACGATATACTCACAGACTAATCTGACTAATATAGGCCCCAATATAATTGTAACAATTCCAAAAAACCACAAGCCATGACTGATATCAATAATACCAGTTACGATCACTGCTATCACACCGAGCCAAAAAATAAATTGCACCAAAAAGGGAACCAGCATGCGTTTATATAGAAAATAATCTTTTATCATTTATTTCTCCTTGAAGGTTGTGAATAGCGACATCGAGGTATATAGAGGGATATGTCAGCATATATCTTGACCAATACTCCTCAAACACGTTAGTCTGACATTTTAATTGTATTCTATAAATTATGCGTTATCTATATTCGATCTTGTTTTATCTATACTTACCCTTCATTTATCTGCGGCTTTGGTGGAGAGGTCGTAAGAATCCGGCCTATCGGCGAGATTGGAAGCAACGCTTGGGTTATATAGACCCCAGCATAAAAACCAGAGATTGTATCTGGGTCCATGCGGTTTCTGTGGGTGAAATGATTGCGGCTAAGCCTATCGTTCTCGCCTTGCAAAAGCATTATCCAGATTATCAGATCGTGACTACCCATATGACCCCTACCGGCGTGGCTTTGGCCAGCCAACTACAGGGTTCACACCTACATTCCATGTATGCACCTTATGATGTACCGAGTGCGGTGCAGCGTTTCCTAAACAATATCCAGCCGCGGATCGCCATTATTATCGAAACTGAACTCTGGCCCAATCTGATTCATTATACTTCTCAGCGCAAAATTCCTATTGTTTTGGCTAATGCGCGCCTCTCGGAAAAGTCAGCCCGAGGCTATCAACGCATTGCTGCGATTACCCGTTCAATGTTACAGAAAATCAACCTGATTTTGGTGCAAACCCGAGATGAGGCTGCAAGGTATATCAAGTTGGGCGCCTATCCCGATGCCACCGTAGTGACGGGTAGCATTAAATTTGATACTCCGATACCTGAAGAGTTGGTGGCACAGGGCCGTGCTTTGCGGGCTAGCTGGGAAGGTAATCGGCCTATTATCATTGCCGCCAGCACCCATGCCGGGGAAGAAGAAAAAGTACTAGCTGCATTTAGTATACTTAAAAAAACTCTGCCGTCGGCCCTGCTGATCTTAGTGCCCAGGCACCAAGAGCGTTTTGATGCGGTAGCCAGTCTTTGTCAAAAACAAGGCTTTGTGATTGCGCGCCGCAGCCAGAAACAAGCCTGTAGTTTAACAACTGAGATTTTCCTAGGTGATAGCTTGGGAGAACTATTTCTGTATTATGCAGCTGCGGATGTCGCTTTTGTTGGTGGAAGTCTGGTCCCCACCGGTGGACACAATTTATT
>FTIX01000153.1_pt4 | contig 12813 bp, 11 predicted proteins | sample 1658561 | NCBI WGS metagenome assembly FTIX01 (sample SAMEA3914836, study PRJEB12502) | metagenome | biome: forest; material: soil | place: Canada | collected 2011-07-03 | depth 0.3 m | reverse complement strand
AAAAAAAAGTTCTCTGCGCTTGCAAGCGCAGAGGGGACTTTAGTGACTAAGAACCTGTCTTCAGAATATGATCAGGGTGCCTTGCTGCTAAATCATCCGATCGAGATGTGAAGGCAGGTCCTAAGTAAATAAGACTAAAGCTCTCGCACTCTCACGGCAACCCTCTCATTAGACTTCTTGCTCAGAAAATATTTTTTCGCTAGAAAGAGAGAACTGGAACCTGTATAAAATCATCAATTTTAAAAAGTTCTTAGATCTATACTCAAAACTCATCTTACGCGCCGGGAGCGGCGTTTGGGCTGAAGCGAAAGCTCTCGCGGTGCGTAGGTGTGTCAAAATCAAAAGGAGCTCTCATGTCTCAGGTTTGTTCATTGACTCTTTTTTTAGGGCGTCTTTGCATCAGTACGCTTTTCATTCTTGCTGGCGTTGGCAAGTTTTTGGACTATGAAGGAACAGCTTCCTATATGAGTTCCAAAGGATTCACAATGATTCCCTTCTTTCTTGTGGGCGCTGCTTTGATTGAGATCATCGGTGGCATCTTGCTCTTATTCGGATATAAAACAAAAATTGCTGCTGCGCTCTTGCTACTATTTCTCCTTCCTACAACTCTCATCTTCCACGATTTCTGGATGGCGGCAACTTTGCCTGCAAAACAAATTCAGCTATCGGAGTTCCTAAAAAATCTTGCGATTTTTGGCGGTCTTCTCTACGTGTTGGGTTCAGGAAGCGGCAAGTATAGCGTAGATGCATGCTGCTGTAGCTCGTCTTGCAACACAAAACCTCCAGTTTCCCCAATTCGATGATCATGCGCGCAGCAAATGGACTTGTACACTGGTTATTAGACTTCTTTCGAACCTCCATTCGATTGTTAAAATGGCTCTTTTTGGCAATCGCAAGCATTTGCATTGTTGCTTTTGGGCAGCCGGCATGGTCATGGGAATGCTCTCTTCTTGCAGGAGCACTAGGGTATGCATTATTCTGGGTAGTGCTTCTGCACATTCCTTCTAGAAAAACACGCTTTTGGGCGGGTACCTCTTGGTTTATGGCGGTGCAGCTGATTCAGCTATCCTGGTTTACGGCTCACCCCTTTTTCTATATTTATTTTTTCTATCTTCTCCTTACTTTTCTTGTTGGTCTGCAATTTGGTCTTCTTTCTCTTCTTATAACACCTGAGCTCATCCGTTCTATTCCTATTTTATTTGGAATTGCTGGACTGTGGACTTTGCAGGAATGGATTCGACTGTTTCTCCTTTCTGGATACACATGGAACCCTGTTGGACTTGCATTGGCAAGCAATCTTTATGCTTTGCAGACCGCCTCTCTGTGGGGTATCTACGGCCTTTCTTTCTGGGTAATCCTCACTAATTTATTTGCTCTACGCTCATGGATAGAACGGAGATGGGCTCCGGCTTGGATGTTCCTTGCCCTGTTCCCTTATCTATTTGGGTTAGGGCAAATCTCCTTCCGTTCTTCACAGGCACAAGAAACCTCTCCATACTTACACGCAGTCGTGGTTCATACTGCCTCTCCTGTCGAAGAAAATGTGGCCTTCGCAAATCATCAAAGTTTTATCAACTATGTCTTTCATGAATGGTGCCAAATCCTGCAGGCCATTAAAAAACAGCACGGAGCGCCCCTGGACCTCATGCTTCTGCCTGAGTATGTGGTGCCTTGTGGAACATACTCGTTTGTCTTTCCATATGAGTCGGTCGCGCATGCCTTTAGTTCTCTACTAGGTCCCGAAAGCCTCAAAACGCTCCCCTCCCTTGAACTTCCATTTGCCAAATCGGTGCCAACGAAAGCTGGCACGTCATATCTGGTCAATAATGCTTTTTTAGCGCAAGGAATTGCAAATTACTTCCAGACACATCTCGTGATTGGTTTAGAAGACTGTGAATATGCACCCTCAGGAGAAAAGCTATTCTACAGTGCCGCCTTCTGTTTTCGCCCCAGTGCAACTCCTACCACTCTAGACCGATATGAAAAACGAGTCCTCGTTCCCCTAGGAGAATACTTGCCTTTCGATTGGTGCCGCTCTCTTGCCTCAGAATATGGAGTATTCACTTCTTTTACTAAAGGAAGCCAAGCAAAGGTGATCGATATCGGAGGATTCTTATGCGGAATCTCCATTTGCTATGAGGAAACATTTGCTGATCTGATGAGGGAGAATAAGCAGCAAGGTGCTGTTGCGTTGCTGAATCTTACAAACGATGTGTGGTATCCTAATTCTCGGCTTCCCAAGCAACATCTCTCTCATGCTCTTGTCCGGACAGTGGAAAATGGGATTCCACTTATTCGAGCAACGAATGCAGGAATTAGCGGAGCGGTCGATAGCTCCGGTCAGTTGATTGATTTTTTGGAGCCAACTCCTGAATTTGACTCTCTTCGACTTAAGGTTCCTCTTTACACATACCCCACCCTCTACTCTCAGGTGGGAGACCGTCTTGTCATTGGAATAAGTGTTCTGGCTATTTTGATGAGCCTACCTGCTCTCTATGCCGTTTTGCCCTTGCGTTGGAAAAAACGTTCGAAGGCATCGGGCACGCATACTACCCATAAGTAGGTTTTTTCAGTCACCCAGAGAAAGGAAACCTACTGCTGCCTAGCTAGTTAGCACTCCCTTTATTCTTCCAATGGATGGATGTTCGGCATATCAGGAAAGACCTTGAACACGATATGCTTTTCCTCCTCTGGTTCAAGCACAACGAACGTTCTATTTACATTCAAGTGGTGCCACTGGGGAAGATAATCAGCGCTGACTGTCACACACCACTTTCCAGGAGCCAGACAAGGGAATGTAAACCTCCCAGACGCATCTGTTAAAGTCGAATAAATTTCTCCTCCTTCTTTTTCTAAAAAGATACGCATGTCTGCAATACCTTCTTTTTTGATCATATGAGGATCTTTATCCAACTGCAGCAATTGTTCTGGAACTTCTTCGAAAGCATATAAAACCAGTTCCCCTGTCAAAGCTGCCACTGGCAAAGCGTGGATCATCACTTTTTGGATCCCTCCCCCATAAATTTGGACCAGTTGTGAGGCAGATCCTTCTGTCGCAAGTCGATCAGGTAAAATTTCAGCTCTCAATACTGCTTCCCCCGGACGCAACCCCGAAAAACTAAAACGTCCTTGATCATCTGTAAATAGTGTATTCTCATTTAAGCTAATCAACGCATCTGGAACAGGACATTTCCGCCACGTGTCATAAACAGTTCCTTCTACGCCTCCTCTCGCCTGGTTTTTTCCAATTGCAAGGCCAAAAGGCATCGTATAGGCAATGAAAAATTGAAATTGGCTTCCACATGTGGGATGATGGTAGTATTGTGAAATACTCTGGAGTTCATGATGATTCCTAAATAGGTGGTTGAAACGAAGGGTCGCCTGCGTAAAGGTCGATTCTTTAGGCGAATTTTTTACTCTTTGCACAAGCAGTTCTATTAAACTGCGCGGTTCATAGCGATAGGCTACAGATCCTCCGTAGAGAGCTCTCCATGGTTTCACATCATAGTAATTCATATTCCCCGCTTCGTAAACTAAGGCACCATACAGGCGATGCGTCAGCTGCTTGCCTACAAAGCAATTATATCGTTGAAGAAAGCTCTTTTCTTTATTTTTTTTATAATTCTTTTGGTTTCCATAGGAAGCCATCAAACTACCACTATATCCCTTATGGAAAAACGAAACAGTGGGGCCACCCCATGTTTGATAGAAATTATATTGTTCTTTTTTACCCGCATCTCTTGCTCGTAAAAGAAATCCGTTAAAAGAAAGGGCTACTTCCGGGCGTAACTGATAAGAAAAATTAGCGCTATATTGCCTCTGTCTGGGAGCAACAGCGCAACTGTCATTGACACTCCTAGAGCTAAAATTCTGCTTCAATCGTGTCGCAGCTATACTCCCCCTGACCCATCTTCCTACTGGAAAGTCGACAACTGCAGAAGAGAGATCTACATAGTTGTAGTATCCATGAAATCCAGGACCTGCATACATTTTTTCAAACGTAAACCATATACCCTCCCGGTAATTTCCTTGCGTTTCTATGTGAAATGCATAGGGATCCCTCTTCGGACTATGCTGGCCAAAGTTCTTTCCAAATTCTAATTCCGTATAGATTTTTTCTGGAAATTCGATCTCTGCCTCTAAAGTCCCTATCTGAGCTACCGGCTCGTGACGCATCGCTTTATGCAAATAATTTCCAGATACTGTGAGATTAGAACGTGGATGAAGGGCTATGAATGCGGCTGCCTCTTTCGGATTCCAGCTTCTAGAAAACCCTTGTGTGCAATGAGCCCCTGCCGCCCACTTATCTTGGTAAATATCAATCTCACAGCCCCTGCCATAACGGTAACGCTGTGTAAGTGGCGTTAGCTCATAAACAGTATCCCCAAAAAATATCTCCCATTCGGGTTCGCGAAGCCCAAAAAACAATCTTTGGTCTATTCCAAAACGGTTGCAATGTTCATTGGTTGGCAATCGAATGCAATACTCCATAAATCGTTTTCTGTTTTCATCCACAATTCCACCACCAGCTATTTCTACTGCTGCAGAATAACAATTGTGAACACCCATTCCTATGATTGAGACATGAGAAGGCACACGTATAAATAAATCATTCATACAACTGCTTGTCTGGCTCATTTTGAGGCGAGAAGAAAGTCGATGAAGGACCTCTCCGGTTTCTGCGTTCACAAACTTTAAAAGCAAAAACTGGTACGGATCATCTTTCCCCAGAAAAGGTTCGACGTGCACCTCTGTTTTTCGCTCTGCATAAGGAGGAACTTCAATAAGAGTGCGGTCGTACTCAAGCAAACAGTGAGGATCACCTTCTGCTTCTAGATAGATATGTAGAGGAATATTTCCTTCGTTGCAACAAGTAATGTCTAGATCTAAAGGAGCATTAAGTGGATATTGACTGCATACATTCGCTACATGAGCTGTGAAAGCAATCCTAGGATGAACATTTACCATAATGGTCTGTCCAGATGGCTCCCCTTCCACTCGCAGCTCTAACAAATATTGACCGCTCCTCGCATCTGAGGGCACTTTGACTCCGAAAATTTGAACCGTGACCTCTTCCGGAGAACACTCTTGCGACTCTTCAGATGTCGCCACGCTGATCCACCCCTCAGGTAGGGACAAGCAGATATCCAAAGAATTCGAAGCAAGGGCGGTAATGAAGAGGATTTCCCCTCCTTCGGCCTCTACATAAGAGGAAGAAGCGAGCTTTAAAAAAAAACTCTCCGAACCTTGATTCTCAAGGCTATTCAGTTTCAAAAATGGAAGTAAAAAAAAGAAAAAAAAATATGATTGGAAGGCATTTTTTTTGAAATCAAATGCAAGACAAAAGTATTTGAACATACGGTGAAAGTGTCCTTTCCTATTTCGTAATCGGTCATAAAGAGTGGAAAGGCGGCCTGCTCAAAATAGGTCTTAGAACAGTAGCTCGCAAAGACTATTTAGAGCCGTGTTACCCTCTCTCAAAATAGTCATGGATAGGAAAATACGCTTCCAAAGAGATGATTATTACCACCGTCTAACAAGATAAATCCTTTATATTTTCCTTCTTCGAAATCGAATTCAGAAATATCCAGAAAGTAACACTGAGAACTCCCTGGATACAATCTTTCCTGAGCCGTCTCTAGAGTCTTATCTAGTTTTCCAGCACAATTATATAGCTTCAGTGTGAGCGTAGGCTCTATAAAAAAGTCTCCGTTATTCATGACATCGATGCAAAGAAACTTCTTTCCGTTAATTTCTTTTACTGCTTTTTTAGTCACCTTTAATTTAGTCTCTCCTTTCCCAATTGTTGTCACAATATGGTGAGCAAACCGAACTTTCACGTTAAGGAGCAACCCTTCTTGTTCGGGTGCTGAATCTGGGGCTTTGACTATACCTGAAGGCTCGATTAAGAGCACACTCCAATAGCTTCCTTGCAGCGAATGATCATCTGGAATTTGAATGGTGTAAAAAAAACTTATCTGCTCTCTAGGGGGAATTTGGATCCGATTTCCTCCAAGCCTCACCCAGCTTAAATTACTTCTTGGATGTGAATCCAATTCTTCAAAAAAATGAAACCCTTCGCTATTACATGCATAATGACTAAGTTTGAGCTCTACGATTTCAACATCCTCTTTATCATTAAAAAGAGTGAGTTTAACTTGCTGAAATTCACCAGGAATATAGCTTTCTACATGAGATAACGAACTCACTTGTAGACCTTCACATAGTCCGACAACTATTGAAAATAGCCCATATAAAAAAAATGTCATCCGACTCATCATCATGCGTCTCTACTGGATAGTAAGTGTCAAGGTTTTGGTGGCTGCAGTCACCTGGGCGGCTGCAACAGTGGCTGACAACTGGTAAGTGATTTGAAGTCCGAAGACAGTTGTGATGCTAGCGACATTAGAGACTAGGGTTTGAGCAGTTGTATTCATGCTCACAAGGCCTGCAGAAGTTCCTCCTAAGGGGCTTTGCAACTGCACCTTCAAGGTAACATTGGCTGGCATATTAGCAGAAATTTTTCCTGTAATCGTGCTCGTCGTTGACGCTGATACATTATAAGTCGTCGCATTGTTGGTCGCATTATTGGGCTGTTGCCCCGCAGTCGCTATATTAATCGTTAATGTACTCGGATTGCCCACGATCGCAATAGTGGCCAAAGCTTCTAGAACACGAGTAGGTAAAATAAGAAGCAGAATAAAAAAATACTTAACTAAACCACACATACAAACGCTCGCAAAGACGCACCTACATCTATCCCAATGCTTGTTAAAAATTAGCACAAGGATAGAAGTATGCGGTCCAAATGTCAAGCTATACGCTCTATTGAAGCGCACCCATCATGGGCCGATTGTGTATGTCACCGTATTCGTGGCGCCTGCAACCTGTGTCGCACTTACAGTGGCAGCCAATGTATAGGTCAATCCAGTTGTCACTAATGAACCAGCTGCGGCTACGGGTGAAATCCCAGTCACCAACGATGCAGCTGTCGTCGTTAAGGTGACGGCTCCTGCAGAGGTTCCTACCCCCGTTGCCAAGGCGGAGACAGATAGAGTCACTCCAGTTGGCATGGCTGAAGCCACTGCTGCAGTGATTTTTCTACTTGTGTTGTTTGTTGTCAACGAATAGAAAGTCGTCGAATCAGTTGCGCTTGTGAGGGCACTTCCTGCGGTCGCTGTCGTCACGTTTAAAGGCCCTGGATTTCCTGATACTGTAATCGCATCAACAGAACCTATCGTATACGTTACTGTTGCTGTGGCTGTGGTTGCTGCACATAACCGAGAGACACTACCCATTGTTAAAGCTAAAGCAATAAAAAAATGTTTCATCTGCATCATTTCTCCTGAATTAATAAGGGTTTCAAAAGCTAAGATGCCGGTATATACTCATTCAAGCTGAATCTGCGGATTTTGGCTGAGTCAAAGCCCCGCGGTCGAACGCTCAAAAATGACCCCATATTATACTATTGGGTTATTTTTGATCGTTCAACTGCGGGAGCTTTCACGCTAGCCAAAATCCGCAGATTCAGCTTGAATGAGCATATGCCAACATCTTAGCCTCTTTCTTCACACCATACATTGCAACGCTTTGCTCTACCAAATCATTCGATCGAGGTATAAAGAAAAAATGGTTATAGGCTTACAAAAAGGCTTGTCCCTTCTACTTCAACAATTGACCAACTTGTGTTGTCTTGCCATATGACAAAAACATCTCCATTTAAATCGATCACTGCTTGGGGTTGATCTACATTGTCACTCGGATTTGACAAGTTGGCTGCGGTGTTCCAATCGGCTCCTGCCGCCCTAGTTGCTGCCTGAACAACATAAGAGCTTCCATCATATACATACCAAATCGCCACTGAGTCACCGGCAGAATTTACAGCAATTCCCGGATTATAGCTATCTTGCCCAATTGGAGACAAATCTTGTGGAGAAGACCAGCTCCCCTCAAAAGAAAGATAAGCAGATTGGATGATGTAGTTAGACCCATTATATCTTTGCCAAACAGCAGTGATATTCCCATCCGAATCCGTTCTTAGTATCGGGGTGCATGCATCCTCTCCAGCGCCGGAAAGATTAAAAGGAGCAGACCAGCTGCCTCGAAAGGGTTGCAAAGCGACTTGTACAATGTAATTCGCACCATCATCATAATACCACCCAACCGCAACATCTCCCGAACTGTCTATTGTGATTTGCGGCTCATAGGCATTTGTGCCTTCGATAGATAGTTGAGTAGCGGATGTCCAGCTTCCCCGAAAAGGAAGAGAGGAAAACTGTATGGAGTAATTGACCCCATCGAACTCATTCCAAGCAGCATACGCATTGCCCAATCCATCTACTCCGATCACAGGAGTGATTCCATCGACTCCAACCGAAGAGAGGGTTGCAGGAGAAGTCCAGCTTCCACCGCGCGGCAAAGAAGCAGATTGGACGCTATAGTAGCTACCATCAAACTGAAACCAAACTGCTACCGCATTTCCCAAAGAGTCTGTTGAGACCTGTGGATCGTAAGCATCTACGCCGCTCGAAGAAATATCTATCGATGCACTCCAATTGCCGCCTAAGGGAAGCGACGAGGCTTGAATTGCATAACGAGCTCCATCGTAATGGAACCAGATCCCTACTGCGTTTCCTAACTCATCTACGGATAAGGTCGGTAGATAAGCATCTTGTCCAGCAGCGGAGAGCCGGACAGGTGATGTCCATGCTCCCCCTGCCATTTGACTTGCGGCAAAAACCGCATAGTTGCTTCCATCATAAGAATACCAAATGGCCACTATATTTCCCGAAGGATCGGTCGCTATTTGCGGAGCAATCGCAATTTGTCCAACAGAGGAGACAGCCTGAGGAGAACTCCAATCTGCTTGAACAAACGCAGCTGAAAGGAACACGGCTAGAAAAACGTAGCACTTACATAAGTTTCTATACATAAATACCTCATGAGTTAAGATGAAAAATTTTATACAAATTTTTATTAACCAAATACAAGGGCTTGTAAACTCAAAAATGCACCGAGTTTTCTTTGTCCCCTCTACTTCATGAGATATGAATTATTTACACAATAACTACAATATTATTTTTAGGCACCTATTGTAAACACCTTATATAATAACAAATAGATTATTTCCTTCAGTTTCAACAATTGCCCAATTTGCATTATCTTGCCACACAACAAACACTTCTCCAGCTGCATCAATGGCAACTTGAGGACGATCTGCATTCTCACAGGCATCAGACAACTCGATCACCAGGCTCCAACTTGTTCCTGCTGCTCTCGTTGCTCCCTTTACTACGTAGTTGGTTCCATCATAAGCATACCAAACAGCAACAGCATCGCCTGAAGAATTAACGGCAATGGCTGGGTCGTATGCATCTACCCCGAAAGTAGAGATATTTTCAGGAGAAGACCACGCTCCGCCGAAAGGAAGGTGCGCAGACTGAATGATATAGTTGGTTCCATTATATATTTGCCAAACTGCAATGGCATTGCCAGAAGAATCAATGCCGATGGCCGCAGCAGAAGCATTTTCTCCATTATCAGAAAGATTAGCAGGGGTTGACCAATTTCCTCGGAAAGGCTGAGCGGCCGCCTGTATGATGTAGTTGACCCCATCATAATAGTACCAAGAAACCACAACGTCTCCTGGACCATTTACAGCAATTTGCGGATTATACGCGTTTGAACCTGTATTGGATACTGTTGTAGGATAACTCCAGCTCCCTCTAAAAGGCAAACTTGCGGTTTCTATCGTGTAATTCGTTCCATCATATTGATTCCACGCAGCATAAGCATTGCCTAATCCATCGATCCCCACAACAGGATATGTGGCATCCACTCCAAAATTCGATACGTTTGCTGGAGTACTCCAATAGCCTCCATGAGGAAGAAACGCAGACTGTACACTATATTGAGACCCATCAAACTGAAACCAAACTGCCACTGCATTTCCTAAAGAGTCAGTAGCGACCTGCGGATTATACGCATCTGCACCATAGGATGAGATTTCTGAAGACGAACTCCAGTGCCCTCCTAGAGGCAAAGTCGCTGCTTTAATAGAGTAATGACTTCCGTTGTAATGAAACCATACGCCAACTGCATTGCCCAAGGCATCTACTGAAATTGCGGGGAAATAAGCATCTTGACCTGCCTCCGAAAGCCGCACTGGCAAAGACCACTCTGCTCCTCCTGATATCTGTGTTGCAGAAAAAACGGCATAGTTAACCCCGTCAAATGCATACCAAATGGCTACTGTATTTCCCAATGGATCGGTCGCAATCTGAGGGGCAAGTGCTATCTGTCCTATCGCAGAAACTGCTTGAGGAGGAATCCAATCCGCTTGAATAGCGGCTAGAGGGAGCAACGTGATTAAGAAAAGAATGTTAGAGCGGAGCTTGTTATACATGGCGATGCCTCGTAAAGTTGATTGTCAATAACTCACCTTACGCACCAGGAGCGGCATTTGGGCTAAGGAGCCAAAGCCCAAATGCCGTTCCTGGCGCGTAAGATGAGCCAATAAAAACTAATGCTATCCTCTGACGTATCGGTCATTTACAAAATAAGCACAACAAAATTTTCATCCTCGAGATCATTCCTAATGCAAATTTCCTCCTTGAAGCTCTTGCCCTAAGGACTCTGCATATGCCTGAGTCACGGTTCCTTTAAAAGATAATTTTGCATTCTTAGGAAAAGCTCCATAAATAGCTAAGAAGCCGTTTACTGTTGACGGACTTGTGAAAACAATTTCATCTCCCTGCTCCAAAGCAGGGGGAGGCCCTCGCTGAAATGAAATCGTCTGATAAAGAATACATTCTCGATAACGGATGTTATTCTCTGAAAAATAACCATTCAGAACACCTCTCGACAATGCAGAATGGGGCCAGAAAAAATAGCCATCGAGGCAGCCGATCGCCTCTATCAGCTCAACCACGCCTTCCGCATGTTCTTCGTGAGCAGTATGGACATCCCTCACCCCGTATTCTTTTAATAAGGCGGTGGTGGCTTTCCCTACCGATAAAAATAGACGCTCTTTCATATCGGGCCCATTAAACCCAAAGAAGGGCAATGCCTCAAAGAAAAGACGCACCGCGCTTTTGCTCGTCATGATGAGATGCGTGTAATTTAAAATTTCTTTGAATCCCTCTTGGATATCGCTTCTTTGCAGAGAATGGGGAACGATTTGGATCACGGGATAATGCACAACAGATTGCCGATTCAGGGAAGCAGGCAGTTCGAGCCCAAGGTAAATAGTTTTCACAAGTTTTCACTGTGAATGCAGGAAAAAAGATCCTTCATCACAACATCCAATTCCCTAGCCAATACCGCAAGCCGCCCTTGAAAAGGAGTTGTGGGTCCTGGCAGACGGACCCGATTAAGGCCTGTCAATCCTAGACGGATCAACGCTGCTTCTGCAACCACAACACCCGCAACATCTCCACTCCCTAGCTTAGCTAAGCGCTGCCCAATTGTGCCTCGAATATCCATAAAGCAAAAATCGGAGCGCAACTGATTGACCGCCCATTCGCGACGTTCGGAAGAAGTCGCAATCACAGCCCCGCAAGGCAGCTCATGTAATGTCGTTCCAGGCGGCAGTACAAGGACATCTCCAGGGTCCAAGCCGCGAGTTAAAGCGACTAAAGAAAGCCCCTCTGGAAGAGGATCGGGAAGATCTTTTGCAGAATGAACGGCAATCCGGCACTTTCCTTCCAGGAGAAGAGCATCCACCTCTTTTGTAAAGAAGTCAGTTTTTCCTAGAGTTCTCAATGACGTATTTTGATCGTAATCCCCCCTCGTTTCTAAAAACGTGGGGGAAAAATCAATCGCTGGATGGTGGATGCGCAGCCCTTCCAGAACCTCTTGCACTTGTGCGCGAGATAATGGAGAAGAGCGAGCACCCACTGTGATTGAAAAACTTTTACAGCACACTCCCTAATCCTCAATTTTTGATAGAGCATTTTCTGCTGCTGCCTGTTGAGCGATTTTTTTGGAAGCCCCGCTGCCTATTCCTAATTGCTGTTTATCTGCATACACAACAACACAGAACTGTTTACCATGGTCAGGTCCTGTTTCATCCAACACCTTATAAATGGGAACCTGTTGAAACTTTTTCTGGCAGTAATCTTGCAGCATTGCCTTCCAATTACTTCTTGGAGTATCCACTATTGATTCTATCTCCTCCTTGAAGTGTCCAAAAAGGAAACGAGTTGCCGCTTCCATGCCTCCATCAAGGTAAATAGCCCCTATTAAAGCTTCAAAAAGGTCTGCAAGGATGGTCGTACGACCACGTCCATCGCTTATAGACTCCCCTCTTCCTAAAAATAAGTAACCTTCTACATTCAGCTTTTGAACATATGCCATGCATGACTGAGCTTCAACTAGTCTAGCACGTAAATATGAAAGCTCACCTTCGGGAATCTCGGGAAAATTACGATACAGATATTCCGCTATTAGTATCCCGAGAACTGCGTCACCCAAAAATTCCAGTCTCTCATTATGGCTCTTGATCGTTCGATTTTCGTTGATGTAAGAGCAGTGAATAAAAGCCAAGACAAGAAGCTGTTTGTTTTTGAATACATAATTAATTTTGTCTTCAACGCGTGAGACGTGTTTATATAAACTTTCGATTGGGTCCATGGGACTCCTAAATGCATCGCTTTACAAGACTTGTTCATCTTTCCGTAAATATGAGGAAATATACCACTGAAACCCACTAATGCTGTAACTCTAAAATTTTAGAGTGTAATTTTAATTTTTTACTTTTCAATGGCTCTTTTGTGCGTGTCGCTTGCAAACGTTTTTAATTGCAGCGTATTC
>FTIX01000005.1_pt1 | contig 12838 bp, 13 predicted proteins | sample 1658561 | NCBI WGS metagenome assembly FTIX01 (sample SAMEA3914836, study PRJEB12502) | metagenome | biome: forest; material: soil | place: Canada | collected 2011-07-03 | depth 0.3 m | reverse complement strand
GTCGCCAGAAAATCAGGTGTGACGCAAAGGCATTTTGCCTCTCCTGAAGAAACCACTTCTTTCATGGCCACCTTCGCTGCTCAGCAAGCTTTAGCTAACGCCAAAATCAAGGCTGAACAACTGGATTGTATCATTGGCGCCTGCAGCATCATGGAACAAGCAATCCCAGGAACAGCGACACTGGTGCAAAAACGTTTACACCTGGAATCCAGCGGGATAGCCGCATTTGATGTGAATAGCACTTGCCTGAGCTTTTTTACCGCACTGGATATCGCATCTTGCCTGATAGCTGCCGAGCGATTTAAGAAAATTTTGATTGTTTCCAGTGAAATTCCTTCTTTAGGATTAAACTGGTCAGACATGGCCAGTGCCACTATTTTTGGTGATGGCGCTGCTGCTGTGGTATTAACCGCTGGAGAAGAAAGTACTGCCAGTATGTTCGCATCCCGAATGGAAACCTATAGTATTGGCAGCGAGCATTGCCAGGTAAAAGCAGGAGGGACACGTTGGCATCCACTCAGCTTCACCCATTTGCCTGAAGATTATGGTTTATTTGAAATGGATGGTAAGAAAGCATTTAAATTAGCTGCTGAAATGATTGAAAAGTTTCTGGCACGGTTATTTCATTCAAGCGGCATAACATTAAAAGACATTGACTGGGTCATCCCGCATCAGGCCAGCAAACTTTCCATGCTGCATATGCGCAGAAAATTAGGCATCCCGGCGCATAAGTGGATTGATATTTTTGCCACACATGGCAATCAGGTGGCAGCTTCACTACCTACTGCATTACATGAAGCCATTACTAGCAATAAATTGCAGCGCGGCGATACAGTGCTGCTGCTAGGTTCGGCAGCGGGAATTTCATTGGGTGGTATGATTTTTACCTATTAATGACGCCTAAGAAGCGAACTTTAAACTATGCGAACACTCGTTACAGGAGCAACTGGAGGATTAGGCCGCAACCTTGTCCTTAGACTATTACGTGAAGGTTATAGGGTGTGTGCTACTGGTCGCAATCTTTTAATTGGAGAAGCCTTAGCCAACGCAGGCGCTGTTTTCATTCCTGGGGATTTAACCGAAAAAGCAGTGACTTCTGCATTATGTAAAGATCAAGATGTGGTCTTTCATTGCGCTGCATTATCTTCGCCTTGGGGGAAATACCGAGATTTTTATGCGGCAAACGTTATTGGCACAGAGCATATCGCGCAAGCTTGCTTACAGCATAAAGTGAGGAGACTGATTTATGTTTCCACTCCCAGTATATATTTCGACTTCACCGAGAAACACGGTATCCTCGAACACGAACCATTACCAGCAAAACCTGCAAATCATTATGTTGCTACTAAGCTGATAGCCGAACAACTTCTGGATAAAGCGTTTAACAAATACGGATTACCTGTAGTTTCAATACGGCCGCGGGGTATTTTTGGACCCTATGATTCCACGCTAATGCCGCGTATTATGCGTGTATCCCGAGGCGGACGAACGCCCCTGATTGCGGGTGGTCGTGCGCTCATTGATGTGACTTACGTAGAGAATGTAGTAGAAAGCCTGTTACTTGCCGCGCATGCGCCTGCATTGATCTTAGGAAAAAAATACAATATTACTAATGCAGAGCCACTGACACTCAACTACCTTTTAGAAAAAATATTTACTGCACTCAACCTGCCATTTCGACCCAAAAATATTTCCTATACTGCTGCAGCTATCCTGGCAGGCGCAATGGAGCTATTAGCCTCACTGCCTTTTGTCAGCTGGGAGCCGCCATTAACACGTTATGGCATAGGCGTATTGAGCATGGGACAAACCTTAGACATCAGCGCTGCGCGCCGTGATTTAGGCTATGTCCCTAAAATCTCACTGACAGAGGGCATTAGCCGTTTTGCGCAGTGGTGGCAGATTCACCATGATACGAATTAATACTAGTTTATTAGTGGCAGGATATTGCCGACACCTAGAGGGTATAACCTTGCGGGGCGGCGCCTGGCGATCCTGTGAGTTTCCTGCATTATGCGCATTACTGCAACATCCAGAATATGGCTATCTACTATTTGATACGGGTTATACGCCGCGGTTTTTTTCCGAAACACGGGGCTGGCCATTTTCCTTATACCGCCAAATCACTCCTGTACATATTTCACCTGATGAAACAGTAGTTTCTCAACTCGCAGCACGAAATATCGCCGCGGAACAGATACAAACTATCATGCTTTCACATTTTCATGCCGATCATATTGGGGGAGTCAAAGATTTCCCACAGGCGCGTATTTTTTCCAGTAAAACAGGGTTTTCAGCTATTAGGGGTCTTAAGGGCTTGCGTGCGTTACGAAGAGGTTTTCTGGCGAAATTATTACCAGAAGATATGCAGACTCGTGTTTCTTACATCGAAGATCAACCCTCTATCACGCTCGACGCTGAATTTTCCCCTTTCACTGTGGGGTTTGATCTTTACAACGATGGTAGTTTGATTGCCATTCATTTGCCAGGTCATGCCGAGGGACAATTTGGCCTGTTATTTTACGATCAGCAGGGCATGGCCACTTTTTTAGTGGCTGATAGTTGTTGGTCGAGCCTGGCTTTTCGCGAGTATCGCTTACCGCATTTTCTTACTTATGTTATTCATCATCATCGAAAAGCCTATCAGGATACTTTATTCAAATTGCATACATTATACCGACGAAATCCGCACATCCGTATCATCCCCTCGCATTGCGGGGAAATAGCGCATAATCTAGAGCGAGAAAAATAATGCGAGATATTGCTATGCTGCTGTATTATTTTTTTCGTGCACGCCGATTGATGGGGCGTTTTCAGACTCGCGCACAATTACTCGCATGGCAGCATGCACGCTTAGGGAAATTTATTGCAGAAATTTTGCCTAAATCACCCTTTTATCGAGCTTATGGCAAGCAAGCCCTTAATGCATTTCCCTATATGACCAAGTCGTCAATGATGGCGCATTTTGACAATATTAATACAGTGGGAATTAGTCGAGAAAATGCCTTTGATGTGGCTTTACAAGCTGAACAGTCACGTGATTTCACTCCGATGATTGGCGATATTACAGTTGGATTATCATCAGGCACTTCCGGAAATCGGGGAATTTTTCTGGCTAGCGCTAATGAACGCTTATTATGGGCTGGGATTATGCTGGCTAAGGCTTTACCCGGCAACTTATTTAAAAAATATAAAATCGCTTTTTTCCTCCGGGCGAATAGCAATCTTTATACTACTCTGACTAGAAATAGGCGGATACAGTTTACATTTTTTGATCTTACGCAACCATTTAATAAGCATTTATCTGCTTTACAACACTATCAACCACATATCATTGTGGCCCCCTCTGGGATTCTGAAATATATTGCACAGGCACAGGATAATGCTGACATTACAATTTCTCCTCAAAAAATTTTCGCCGCTGCAGAAGTATTAGATCCAGCTGATAAAGTATATATTGAGAAGATATTTAAGCAGGCAGTACAACATATATATCAATGTACGGAGGGTTTTCTGGGGATCAGCGATGCGCAGGGTCGGCTCTATCTGAATGAAGAATACCTATATATTGAAAAAGACTGGGTTGATCAAGCTTCCGGACGATTTGTGCCCATTATTACAGATTTCAGTCGTGTCACTCAACCTATTGTGCGTTACCGTTTAGATGATATATTGATAGAAGATCGGAACGTTTCCAGCCCATTTACTTATCTTAAAAGCGTCGAAGGACGATGTGATGATACTTTTTACTTTGCTAATAATTCAGGCGGATTAATGCCAATTTTTGCAGATAGTTTACGACAGATGGTAACTGGTTGCGCTGTAGCTTGTCATGAATACAAATTCACTCAATCCGCAATCGATCGAGTGGATATTGCCTTGCAACCGTTTCCGGATGCAGAAACACAGGCACAATGGCAAAACCTATTTATACATTTAGCTCATCAACACGGTTTTATACCGCCTACCTTGTTTTTTATACCCTATCAATCACCGCTCCCAGCCATGAAACTGCGGCGAATTGAGCGCAGATTTACTCTTGAGGCAGATGTATGAAACGGGTCCTTATTACTGGCGCGCGTGCACCAGCTGCGCTAGAGCTTATTCGCCGACTTGCTATCGCTGGCTATATTGTGTATGCAGCAGATAGCGTTCATTTTCCATTAAGTCGAGCTTCCCGTTACCTCACAAATTATTTTCTGCTGCCGGAACCGATAAAAAATGCAGCGATATTTGCGGAAAAACTAGCGGAAATTATTCAGCAACATGGCATCGATATATTAATTCCTACTTGCGAGGAAGTTTTTTTCATCAGTAGATATCGGAATCAGCTTGCGCAACACTCTCGGGTTTTTTGTACGGATTTTCCATTGCTTCGACAATTGCATGACAAATATCAGTTCACACAATTAGCAGCGCAGTGTCAGATGCCGGTGCCAACGACGATACAATTAACTTCTCAAACCCAGTTAATGACATTGTCAGCGCAGGCCAATGCTTATGTTTTTAAGCCAGTATTTTCACGTTTTGCAGCACATACGCTTATTCGGCCAAGCTTGGAAAAACTAGGAAAGATTCAGCCAAGTGCAATGATGCCTTGGGTGGCGCAAACTTATATCGCAGGACAGGAATATTGCACGTACAGCATAGCAGTTAATGGTGTTTTACAAGCACATGTCACTTATCTGCCACGCTATCGTGTAGGTCTTGGCTCAAGCATTTATTTTCAGTCTGTGCAACATCCACGGATTTATGCTGCTATCGCGCAGTTAGTTCATAGCTGCAATTACACGGGCCAGATAGGTTTTGACTGCATCGAAAATACAGATGGGGAAATATTTTTTTTAGAATGTAATCCCCGCGCCACCAGTGGCATCCATTGCCTGCCGCAAGAAACAGACTGGTCAGCGCTATTTTTAGGTGCAGCAAAGCCATTTATTAATACTGGTCCTTCGCGCATGATCAGTGCTGCTATGTTGTTATTTGCAGCAAAATACGTGTTTAGCAAAGAGGGTTGGCAGTTCCTGAAAGATTTTTATACCACCCAGGATGTGATAAGTAATAAACAAGATAAATATCCAGCCTTATATCAAATCTGCAGTTTAGCTGAAATCATAGGCAGGGCTTTACGCCATGGGGTTTCACTTAAAGATGCAGCAACCGCTGATATAGAATGGAATGGACAAGCGCTATGACCGAAGTGCTTTACAGCCCACAGCAACTTATAAATCTATCATGGCCGGATACTTGCCAATATCAGCAAGCCTATTTGCTGCCTTTTTCTAGCGGAGCGCAACGTTTTATAGCCAATGTAGCAACACAGATGCAGGTTTTGCGGATAGGAGAGCATTTTTTCCCAGTGACAGTTAATGATAGCGAATATGAAAGTTCCTATGTTTGCTCGCCTTATACTGCTTGTATCAGTTATGCCAAAGAAGAATTAAGCAAACTGCATAATAAACCTTTGGAGACTGGATTGAAGCTCTTAATCACCGCAGTGGGGAAATTATTGCGCGCTGTACAGATTAATAAGGTGGTCAGCGTTAATAACTGGTTGCTCTCCACCAATCTCTACCCAGATTGGCAGGGAGCGGAAATTCAGTCAATCACCCAGCTGTTAACGCAGCAATTCCCCGAGCATTCGATTATGTTTCGTTCATTGAATCACCACAGCAATGCAGCGCTGTTAAAGGCATTCAAAGCAGCGGGTTATCATCTGCTACCCAGTCGCCAGGTTTATTTGTTCGATAAGCAGCGTAGTGATTACTGGCAATACAAAAACACGCGTTGCGACTTCGCATTGTTAGATAAAACCCCCTATACTGTTGTCGACCATGACGATATCACTATGGTCGATTATCCGCGTATAGTCATGTTATATAAGCAATTATACCTAGATAAATATTCCTATCATAATCCGCAATTTACCGTAGAGTGCATACAACTTTGGCATCAACAGAAATTGCTTTATATGCAGGGTTTACGCAATAGTAATGGCCTGCTGGATGGTATTGTGGGGTGTTTTGAACGCAATATGATTACTACTGCGCCCCTAGTAGGATACGACACGCAATTGCCGCGGCAATTAGGACTTTATCGCATGTTAATGGCATTGGTGATAAAGCGTGCTTATAATCATGATTTAATGTTAAACCTCAGTTCTGGCGCATCACAGTTTAAACGCCTGCGTGGAGGAATGCCGGAAATTGAATATAGTGCTGTGTATACCGCTCATCTTTCTACTCCACGCAAAGCAGTATGGAAAATATTAGAATCATTACTGACTCATATTGGTGTGCCCCTCATGAAGAAATATCAATTATGATCCCTGATTATGAACAGTTGAAATCTTATTGGTTCATCGCCTGCCGATCCAAGCAACTCAGAAAAAAACCCCGAGCCTGCACTATTTTAGGGATGCCGCTCGTGCTGTTTCGTGGTGAAGGACGAAAACCGACAGCATTGCTTGACCGTTGTCCACACCGCAACCTACCATTATCCTGTGGTAGCATCAAAGGTCATCATGTTGAATGCTGCTATCATGGTTGGCAATTTGATAGTGAGGGTGTATGCCAGAAAGTGCCAGGATTAACCCGTGAGCATAAGGCTATTCATCGTAATGTCGCTAAATTTCTGACCGCAGAAAAATATGGTTTTATCTGGGTTAATCTTAGCCATAAAGTGAATGCAATATATCCACCGCCTTTTTTAAATAAGAGTGGCTACTCTACATTTACTTGGGAGACTGAGTTTGAGGGTGCTTTGATCGATGTGCTAGAAAATTTTCTTGATGGTACCCACACCCATTTTGTCCATAAAGGTTTGATCCGAGGCGATAGCAAAAGGCAGTCTGTCCAAGCGCAGGTTTCGCGCAGTGAACAAAAGGTGGTGGTATGTTACACCGGGGAAGGTAAGCAGTCGGGCATTATTTCACAATTATTCGAGCGTGACCGTAAGGAAAGTTGGGCTAGATTTATGTTGCCTGCCATTGCTGAATTAGAATATCGTTCTAGTGTTGCAACTACCCTGGCTATTACCGCTTATCTCAGCCCGATCTCTGCCAGCAAACATAAAATATATGCCGTGATATCGTTTAAAAAATCTTGGTTTTCAGGATTTTTGGGGCGATGGCTTATCACGCCTTTTTTTGCGCTCGCAGTAAAGCAAGATCAAAAGATACTGAAACTTCAGAAAGACAATATGAGTAAATTTCAGGATAAGCCGCATTTTATATCAACACAGAATGATCTATTGCGTCCGCATATATTGGAACTGCTGGCTATGAAGCATGATACATCAATCAATAAAAGTGTTGCGATGGAATTGTAAATCAATGGCCGTTAATCTCTAATGTTTCTCACGAAGGAACAGGGTTGCAATTAAGCCCAGGACAAAAGCAATGGGAAAAAGCCACATGGCGAATTGATAGTCTGCTGCTGCATAAACTCTGGTACCTTCTAACATCGCCCCTTGCCAATGACTATCCATAAGCCAACCGAAAAACGGTTCGAAAATGGCGCCGCCACTTAACACGCTAATCGACACCACACTGACTGAAGTTGCAGTGAGCAATTTGGGATTATTTTCAGCGACAAAGGGATAGCTGATAATTTGTGTAGCAGTGACTAGGCCAAGCACAAAAAACATGAACATAAGTGCAGATAATGATAAATGATCGAATAGCATGATAATTAGAATGGTCGTCAATGATAATACTGCGCCAATAATCATTAGTATGCGTCTGCGTCGCAGTTGATCTGAAATCCAACCCACCAGTGGTGAACCAAACACCGTGCCAATGAATAACATAGATGTGACAAAAGAAGCCTGGGTGTTAGAAATGCCATGCAGATGCTGAAGATATTGAATGCCCCAGATACCTCCCAGCAAATAAATGGGTAAATTTAGCAGGCAGGCATAAATCCCGCACAACCAATTATGTGGTTTTTTTAGCACGAGCCCAAAGCTTCGCCAATAACCAATTTCCTGCAGTTCGCGTTTCTCGGATTTGTGGACTTCAATGTGGTGAGAAGGGTAGTTCTGTACGTTGAAAATAATGACCAGGATAATGATAACGCCAAAAGCCGCATCGATCAGCAGGGTATTGCGCCAACCGACATACAAACTGAGTAGGGTTAAAGGCGTTTGTGCTACCAAGCCACCCAACATAGCCAAGGTCACAATTAAACCGATGATCAAAGCCATGCGATAGGGTGGGAACCAGCGTGAAGCTAATTTGACACAACTTAAAAAGCAAAATGCGCTGCCGATGCCGGTTAAAAATCGGCAAATAAATATGAGTGGCAGGGAATGGGATAATGCGAAACCAAAAGTACCCAGCACACAAATGGTTAATGCCGTGAGTATCACTTTACGGGTAGAAACCCGATCTAAGATCGTTGCTGCGGGAAATAAAAATAATACCGTTGCATAGAAATAAGCGGCAGAAAGATGGCCTAAATCGGTGGCATTCAGCTTAAACTCCTGCAGTAATGCACCACTGATGGCATTAAAAATATTCATCTGAATAAATTCATAGAAGAAAAACAGTGCAGCAGATAAGCAGACTATCCAAGGTTTGAAGGTGTCTGTCTTCACGGTTTCTAAAGATATGGATGACATGTTTTTATACCACCGGAAAATTGAAAAGCCTTCGTCATTGCGAATGACTTTGGCAATAGGTCTCTTTTAGTGGAATAGTTGCTAATATTCCCAAGATAAACCCAATAGGCATGATCCATAATGCCAGACGATAATCATGTAAAGAATATAACGGGATGCCATTGACGGTTTGTTGATCCCAGTGAATCCCCATTAACCAGCCAAAAAATGGCTGAGAAATACCGCCTGCCATAATCAAAGTTGAAGCTAAACCGCTGGCAGTGGCGGTTAAAGTCGGTGGATTACTTTCTGCAATCAGCGGATAACTGATAATTTGGCCACTGGTAAAAAATCCCAGGCTAAAAAACAATACCATTCCCATGGCAAGGCTGAGCTGAGGTAAATAAATAATGAGCAACATCACTAGGAGTGAACACAGGGCACAAATCAGCATGGGCAATTTACGCTGGCCAACGCGATCAGAAATCCAACCGATAACTGTCGAGCCGATGATAGTCCCGACAAAAATCATTGAGGTAATATAGGAAGCCTCCGGGCGTGACAGATGATGAATTTGCACTAGATAAAGGCTACCCCAGATTGCTCCCAACAGGAAAATCGGCAAGTTTAATACCGAGGTATAGAACCCTGCCAGCCAGTTTTGCAGATTGCTGAGTGCTCTGCCTAAACTTTTCCAAAACCCCAGCTCAGTCAAGGCTTGGCGTTGCCGTGCAAACCACGGTCCCGCCCCTTCTGGATAGTCTTGGACGATAAAGAATATTGCGGCGAGCATCAAAATACCCGCGCTGCCGTCAATCATCAGAGCAATCCGCCAACCGAAATGATCAGTTAATAGGGTCAGTGGTGTTTGCGCCACCATACCGCCTAACATGGCTATGGTCACAATAATACCCACGACTAAGGCCATATGCCGGGGGGAGAACCAACGTGTTGCTAAGCGTAAGCAACTTAATAGGCAAAATGCTGCAGCGGCGCCGGTGACAAACCGCCCGATTTCAGCAATCCAGATTTGATGAGCAAAAGCAAATACAAAAGTACAGGACACTGAAAAAAACATCGCAGTTAAGATAGCTTTTCGGGTTGAGACCCGGTCCAGAATAGTACCAGCCATAAATAGAAACAAAACATCGCCATAAAAATAATAGGCTGACAGATGTCCTAGTTCCGCGGCGGTAATTTTAAAATCCCTCAGTAAATAGGGGTCAATCGCATTGAACATATTGAGTTGTATAAACTCATAAAAGAAAAATAATGCAGCTGTGAAGACCACCACACAGGCCCGTACGGTCGAAGGCTTGGTGTAGCTGGGAAGAGTATTTTCAAGATTAGCTTGCATACAGGCCTTATGGTAAACAGCATTATGGTAAATTGTTTAGACTGCGCCCGTGGCAAAGATCCAGAGGAAGCCTTTCGACCCTATATGAAGGCAGCAGGAATACTTTATGAGCTCAGGGAGAAAAATTCAAGCGGCATATGGTGTAAATCGATTTAATATGGCTTTGCGCATTAGGGCAATTGGTTTTTCATATAAAAACTGATATAATTTTTAACATGGAAATTCATAGAGCTTTCTAAAATGACAACACTTTCAATATCATTACCAGAGCCTTTAGCCCAAGCGAGTCAAGAGGCTGCACTGAAATTAGGTGTATCAAGAACGCAGTTTATCCGTATTGCTATTACGCACGAGATAAAAAATTTAGAATCTAGTCTCGAACAACGAGCTATGGCGAAAAGCATGATCGCAATGAAAAACTCAAAGGATTATCTTATAGAAGCAGAAGAGATCATTGAAATGTTAAACACCACATTACCTAAGGATAAAGATCGATGGTGGGAGAAGTAAACATTCTAAGCAGGGGCGGGATTTATTTAGCCAAACTTGATCCCTCTAAAGCCGCCGAAGTAGGAAAAATTCGACCAGTGGTTATTCTCACTGCCCAAGAAATCTTAAATATAATACCGCCAATTGTTTTCGTTTGTCCTCTCAGCAGCCAATCACGATCTGAATTTAGTAGTCTTCATGTTGAATTACCCCCTAGGGATAATTTACAGGTCACCAGTTTTGCATTAGTAGAACATTGCAAATCCATCACTATTAGAAGGTTAATCTATCCAAGATTAGCTCAACTTACAGATACAGAGTTATCATTAATTTTGCATCGTTTGAATAGATTACTTGGCAATTAATGTAAATATCAAACGCTGCAAGTATAGTTTAATTTTCTGGCAGGAAACCATTAATTTGCATATTCCATAAATGCGCGAAATGGCCATTTTTCTGTAATAAATCATCTCTGCTCCCATCTTCCACGATATTGCCTTGGTCGAATACCAGTATTCTATCCATATTCGCTAAAGTCGACAGGCGGTGGGCAATGACGATGGCGGTGCGGTTCTGCATTAAATTTTCCAAACTTTCATAAATAAGTCTTTCAGTGGAGGAGTCTAAAGCGGAAGTGGCTTCGTCTAAAATCAAAATAGGCGCATCTTTCAAAATGGCGCGGGCGATCGCAATGCGTTGGCGTTGACCGCCGGATAATTTGATTCCACGCTCACCTACCAATGCAGCATACCCTTCGGTTAAGGCCATAATGAACTCATCACAATGCGCTAGTTTGGAAGCTGCAATGACTTCTTCATCGCTGGCTTCCAGGCGGCCGTAACGAATATTCTCCATCAAGCTGCGATGGAATAACATGGGATCTTGGGGAATCATTGCAATTTTTCCCCGTAGAGAACTTTGACTCACTTCAGCGATATTTTGACCATCAATACAAATTTTTCCCGAGTCAATATCGAAAAACCGCAAGATTAAATTTACGAAGCTGGTTTTACCCGAACCAGAAAATCCGACCAAGCCCACTTTTTGACCGCTGGGAATATGAATAGTTAAATCCTGAAAAATCTTTTTATTATTGGGGTAGGAAAAATTAACCTGAGCAAAATCGATTTTACCATGGCTGACTTGCAAGAGTTTTGCTTGTGGTAGGTCAACAATATCATGAGCTTTGTTAATGATGCTCAACGCTGCGGAAATAGTGCCAATTTCTCGAATGAACAAGGTTAACTGATAGCTGACAAACCAAATCCAGCCTAGTAACCAAAAAGATTGCATACCTACTTGGGTAAAATCTCCCAAGGTGACCCAGCCATGAATCCAGCCATACACTAGTAGGAACATCATGCTAAAAATCAGAAATAATCCACTCAGGCCCAAGCCAATACGTGTCAGCTCTACTAACCACATGGCTTTTTTTGCCTTACTTATTTCATCAGCCTGAAAGCTCTTAAGATATTCACGCTCATGTTGGTTGCGAGCAAATAATTTAACGTTGACGATATTGGTGAACACATCCACTATTTTGCCGCTTAACAGCGAAACTGCCTCAGAGTGAACTTTCCAGACTTTGACACCCTGGCGAAGTAAAATCAGCGTTAGGCTCATATGCATCAGCAGCCAGAGCAGCAGCATGGCCGCAAAAATGGGTTTGATGTGCCACATCATGCCAATCACTACCACCGCCCCAGTAGCTGCTGTAATAAAGCTGAAGCAAATACTTTCCATGAGGGTTTGGCAGCTCTCCGGTAAATCTCCGAGTTTTTTCGCTAAATTACCCGCAAATTGATTGGCGAAGTAAGAATGTGAATGCGATTTGACATAATTAAATACTGATCCGCGGATATTGGCGCGAAAACGTGGGAAAACATAAATTGCCAGGATACCCTGACTACGGTTAACCAGCTCCGATAGCAGCCAAAATGAAACCAATAGTATCAAGGTTCCGCCTATAGTAGACAAAACTTGCTCTCGGGGTCCCGGATAGCTTTGTAAAGCATTGACAATTAGTTTAATAAAATAGGGAAATAAAGCATCGCTTAACGCCCAGAGAACAGATGCGAGCATTAAGATCAGGAACCCAAGCCATTGGCGACGTACAAAGAACCACAGGAAGGAAAGCGCAGAGGAAGAAGGAAGTAGCATGGCAGTGACAATTTAAGGTATTGATTTTATATTTACCTCTCCTTGGCTGATTGATTAATTATTATGCCATAAATAGCCTCAATAAGTCTATTTTCTCTCTTAAGGCAATGTAAGGGGAAGTCTAGCTCATATCATTACCCATAAGTAGATTTATGGTAACTGCTTGACCTTCACTACCTCCTCCTGGACTGCCATCCTGAGCGCTCTTTCTGCTGTCATCCTGAGCCCTTA
>FTIX01000038.1_pt4 | contig 12858 bp, 10 predicted proteins | sample 1658561 | NCBI WGS metagenome assembly FTIX01 (sample SAMEA3914836, study PRJEB12502) | metagenome | biome: forest; material: soil | place: Canada | collected 2011-07-03 | depth 0.3 m | reverse complement strand
TTAGTCTAAAAGCAGGTTCACCGCAGGGCCACAGAGAGCGCTGAGTAAGCGCAGAGAATTTTTAGGTGCCAGAAAAAGCCTCTCGTTGTTTTACTGTTTTTTCTTTGGGTGAAGGAAATTCTTAGGGAAAGATTCTATTCTTCAGTGGACACGATAGCAAGGCATTGAATTCCATCCCCGCAACCAAAATCGGTCAGTCCTTCTCCCGTGGTTGCTGTGATCCCTACTTGAGAAACCTCAAGCTTCATGACGCGTGCAATATTGGCGCGCATTGCCTCAAGACGCTGCTTAAAGTGAGGTCTCTTCCCTTCTAAGGAAAGAGCCACATGCACGACGCGTTGCGCCCCTAACGTATCCATTGCTGCAAGCAGATATTGCTCGCTATCTGTAATCCCATTTTGAAGGCACAATTTATCTGCAATTGCCCCTAAAATAAGAACATGCGTGAGAGAAGAGATCGCATTGCAGATCGCATGAAAAACCACATCCCCATCTGAATTTGCGCTTAATCCAGGAACGTCTTCAAAAATGATGCCTCCTATTACACATGGTTTTGTAGATCCAGGAGGTAGAAATCGGTGGCTATCTTGCCCAATACCGGAACGTGATTTCGTCATGGCCAGAAGTTCCTTATGATTTGTATATATTCATACAGCTCAAAGTGAGAGTTTTGGCTGTTATGAGTATATTCAGGCGCATGCAGTGACCGCTATCTACTACATGCGCCTGTTATTCATTTATTTTACTTTAAGAGAGAGATAGCGGGTAATGTCCCCTTGTTTTACTAAAAGCAAGATTGCCTTATTGGAATCCACTCCTTGAAGAGCTCCATGGAACTGATCGACATTACTGACCGACTTATGGTTAACTGATAAAATCAGGGCACCTCGGGCGAGGCCTACCCAGGCAGCTGCTGAACCCGGCTCCACTTTGGTAATCACCACCCCAGATTCTTCGTTGGTTCCTAAGCTTTTTCCCAGTTCAGGAGTTAAATCCTGAATTTCAAACCCGAGTTTAGTCCCGCTCATCGACGCGATTTTTGGAGTGCTCTGTGGATAATCTCCCACATCCACCGCAATTTCCAGCTGTTTGTCGCCTCTCAATACACCTAAAGTGATGCGCGTTCCCGGAGTCATCAATGCAATTGCATTGCGCAATGTGCCTATGTTCGCAATTGACAACTTATTATAGGTTTGGATGACGTCTCCTTGTTTAAGGCCTGCCTTTTCTGCAGGAGATCCTTTTGTCACATCTGCAACAAGGGCTCCTCCCGGATGTTTTAACCCAAAGGCTTGGGCTAAATCTTTATCAATTTCTTGCATTGTCACCCCAATGAATCCTCTTGCAACACTTCCGCTATTCACAATCTGATTCATGATATGGCGTAAAATCTCACTTGGAATGGCAAATCCGATGCCCATATAGCCGCCGCCGCCACCATTTGTGACAATCGCGGTATTCATCCCTATAACCAATCCTTGAAGATCCAAGAGAGGTCCCCCTGAATTACCGCGATTGATCGCAGCATCTGTTTGGATGAAGTCTTCGATGCTGATTAAATCTAGGTTATTGCGTCCCTTAGCGCTTACGACTCCGACTGTTAAGGAAGTTTGCAGCCCCAGTGGGTTGCCGATCGCAACGACCCATTGTCCAATATCCAATTTTTCAGAATTTCCAAGTTCCAGAAACGGCAGATGATTTCCTTCGATTTTTAAAACGGCAACGTCTGTATTAGGATCTTGACCTAGGATTTTTGCAGGTAGCTCCGTACCATCATTCAAAATAACGGTAATATCAGAACTGTTGTTCACCAGATGGCTATTGGTTAATACATGCCCATTTTCAGAAACGATAAATCCAGAACCTTGCCCTACCACTGTTTGAGGAGCTGTAGGACGGTTCCTTCTAGGAATGCCAAAGAAAAATTGACGAAAAAAATCATCCCCAGGCTGACCTAGGTAATCCTCGTCTCTGTCTTGATCTTCTGGTTGTTTGTCTAAAATTTTTGCTTTAATAAATACAACAGCAGGAATTGCCTTTTTGGCTACATCAGTGAAATCTTTGGAAGTTTCTTGCGCTAGAGAGTACTCACCCGCTCCGATTTCCGGATGGTTTACTCCCGCCAAAGCGACCGCAAGCAACATTAACACTATTTTGATTCTTTTTTGAAACAATATGTTCATTGAATACTCCTAAATTAATTCAGAAAGCTCGACTTTATAATTTTTTAGCTTAGCAGATTGCGGGCAAAAAAGTTATAGAGTCGAAAGTAAGGCTATCATGCGGGAAATAATTAAAAACCCTTTTTCAAAACGATCCAAGCCAAAGTGTTCATCGGGAGCGTGGATCTGATCATCAGGCAACCCTAACCCAACCAAAACCACTTCTGCCCCACTTGCTTTTGCCATTTCTGCCACAACTGGGATCGATCCACCTGAGTATATCACGCTGCAGGTTTTGTCAAAAACCTCTGAAAACGCGCAAGAAAAAGCGCGTGCAATTGCAGAATCAGGACGGGCTCGGAGAGCGGACCCCTTGCCTGGATAAACTTGCACTTCTATAGACACTCCCTTGGGAGCATTTTCAATTAAAAATTTTTTTACTTTTTGCGCCACTTCATCGGGAGTTTGTTTTGGCACAAGACGACAAGAGATTTTTGCAGATGCTTTTGCCGGAATCACTGTCTTGACTCCCGCCCCTCCATAGCCTCCAGAAATTCCATTAATTTCCAAAGTGGGCCTTATCCAAGTTCGTTCAAGAGGAGAGTATTGCTGTTCCCCCCCTGTAGGCAAGGCGCCAAAACTACTTGTATATGCATGCTCATCAAAGTCCCAAGCCACAATTTTTTTCTCTTCTTCTGTCAGAGGTTCCACCGCATCATAAAACCCAGGGACTTTCACTTTTCCATTGGAATCTCTTAAAGAGGCGAGGAGAGTGGTCAAGGCGTGGATAGGATTATAGGCGGCTCCCCCATGAGATCCGGAATGGAGATCTGTATGAGTTCCTTTAACAGTGACCTCTAATGCCACCAATCCGCGCACTCCTAACGTGATGGAAGGAGTATTTTTTTCCTGAATTCCCATATCTACAACAGCAAGATAATCTGCTTGTAGCTCTCGTTTTTTTTCTTGCAGCAGCTGCGCAAGGCCCGTACTTCCACACTCTTCTTCCCCTTCGATGCATAATTTGATATTCACAGGAAACCGTTTTTCCCGATCCAAAATACCTTTAAGTGCTTGAATCATATAAAAGCACTGGCCTTTATTATCTTGAGCCCCTCTTGCATACACCTCTCCCTTTTTCACTGTGGGTTCAAAAGGCGGGGAAGACCACTCTTGAACTGGGTCCACCGGCTGCACGTCATAGTGCCCATATAGCAAAAGCGTGGGGGCTTTTTCTCCTGCATCCAATTTTTCTGCAAACAATGTGGGATAACCGCTGGTTTGCCATGTTTGAACATCAAATCCCATTTGCTGCAAGTACGCCGTTAGCCACTCACTGCAAGCAAGAACTTGCGAGCGATAGGTGGGATCTGTGCTCACACTTTGAAATTTTAAAAAAGTAAAATACTCTTCTAGGATCTCTTTTTTTCGCTCGTTAAAATAGGTTTTGAGCAGATTCAATTGTTCTGAATTAGAGGATTTTGTCATGATTGTCTCCAATGAAGAGCTTATCCCGCTAAAAAGTTTCAGAAAATTTTTTAGCAGGATAGATTCAACCTATACCCATCACAGTATATAGGCATATAAAACAGTGATTTATTTATTAGGCTTTTTTCGAAACTCCATTCGATTGTTAAAATGGCCCCTTTTGGCACCTTTCTTGATAAATTTTTCGACCATATGCACGCATATGCTCTCAAAATTTATCAAAAAATATGCTCAAAAATTACTCATTTTTCCAATCAAAGCAAGTTTCGAAAAAAGTCTATTTTTTTTGCTACTTTTAGGATGCAATACGATTGCTCCCGACAGCAACAGCAAATGGCACACCATTGCAGGGCGTGACGCTGAAGAACTTCCCCTTGTGCGCCTACCCATTTACCGTGCAAAAATAGCGCAAGAATGGATTCATGTCGAGCCAAGATCAGAGCTTTCCATTATAGATACAACGAAACCTCTATGTGAATATTGGGTGAACGAGGGAGACGGTCAGCAGATCCGCGTGACAATTCATAATTTTCCTCTCATGGAGATTTCCCCCGCTTCCCAAATCTTCCGTTGGCAAGGACAATTCGACACTATAGAGACCGAAACCGTTCAAATTTTACAGCAATCTTTTAACGGATTCCTGGGCTTCTATCTCGAAGCCACCGGGGTAATGAAGGGCAGCAAAACTTCCCTCATGGGATGGGCCATGCAGCCCGCTTCCATACACAGAGAATCCTTGCGCTCCCTGATGCAGCAAGTCTCCGGACGAAAATTAGAGTGGGTCCAGATGGAGGCTCCATGGACCATCAAAGCAACGGGCCCTCCCCATTTATTAGAGAAATACAAACATGCAATAATCGAATTTGCACGCAGTTTTGAGTGGATTGAGGAAGTATGAAAGCGCTTGTGCGTATATACGAATTCTTAGGGGGCATCCATTTTGCCATTCTTCTTATTACACTCGCTATCTGCTTTGTCATTGCAGGAACTCTGATTGAATCCCAGACAGGCTCCCACCTTCATGCGGCTTATTTCACATACAGCAGCCCCTATTTTGCCTATCTCCTATGGGGATTTTTTATTAACATCGCTCTTTCCGCGGCTAGAAGATGGCCTTTTCAACGTAAACATGTTCCTTTTCTCATCACTCATTTCGGACTTCTGATGACATTCGGAGGAGCCATTGTCAAAACTTATTATGGACTGCAAGGAAATATGGTATTGGTGGAAGGTGGCGGCAGCCAAGAACTTCTACTCGCTGATACTCACGCTCTGCATCTGGAAAGGCGTTCTCATCCGTTTCAGAAAACAAACTTCCAGATTTCCCTAAAAACACTCCCCTTGCAATTCTCAATTCCCTCTTCCTCTCTACGGGTTACTCTCTTGGAACAGCTTCCTCATGTGCATTCAAAATGGAGAGCGTGGCTATTCGATCAATGGGCCTATTTTAAGGGCATTGATCCAATTCCTGTAGAGAGTCAGATTGAGTTGTCAAAAAAAATTCGCTATCTACACCCAGACGGCTCTTCTTGGCGAGTATTAGCCATGCGTAGTGAAAAAACGGAAGAGGCGATTCGCCAAGCTTATCTACAACATCTTAAAATACGTGTGCGAGAACGAGCAACAGGAGCTGTGCTTTTTGACAAACCCCTCCAAGAAGCCCTCGATTTTCCAACCCCTTGTCTACAAGGAAACCTCACTGCTGAGCTACAATTTAACGATCCTCTATTTTTCAAAGATTTCAAGCCTTCTCTTTCTTTGAGATTATCCAGCACCCCTCACGAACAGATGTTGATCCCTCTCACGGGCCCTGCTGCTCTTCAAAACCTCAATCTTTCAACTCCACATCTAGGGAAAAATAGAATCGAAATTGATCTTATCCAGGATCCTCTCATATTTTTTGTCGATCCTATCAAGTGTCCATCCTTCTGTTTCTGCTTCGATCCATATGGCGCCATTACACAACATCCCCTACCCCAAGAGCAGCTAGATAAAATGATTGTCTATGACCATGGCTTTGGAGGATATGCAACCCAGCTCTCGATTCCTCCGCCGAAAAACCGCCTCGAACGAGAGCAACTCTTGGCGCTTTTTCTTGAACAGGAGCTTCGTCAAAGTTTTTCGCAGCACTCCACATTGATCCCTCCCTTACAAATGTTAAAAAATCATTGTGCCGCTACTAATCGTGATTTCCCTAAGCTATTTGTCGATTTTCTCTCTCACTGGTCTGCTTCTGGAAAATGGATTTGCTCAGAAAACTTTATTCCTTTAGATGGCTTAACTTGGGAAGATCCTTTAATTAAAAAGGCAGCTGCACTGGCAGCACATCTTTTTTCTTCCCTAACACCTCAACTGGAAAATGGGGGAGAGCTTCTGGAAATCCTGTCTCAAAAACGATGGCCATTTATCCAGGAGCTTGTACAACAAACATCGGAGGAAGAGCAATTGACTGCCCTAACGCAGCAATGCTTTCAAGTAGCTGAATGGTTATCGGTTCCTATTGCAGAAGTCCCCAGCAGTGCTCTTCTATCTGCATACCTCAAGGCTTATCAAATCGACCTCAACCAGCTACTCCCTATTTCGGAAGAGCGTGAAGGCTATTCTGAATTCACAGAGAAATTTCATCTATTTCTTGCAGCGCACGCAGGTAATCCATTACTCATTGAGTCCCCGTTAATCATGCACCACGAGCAAGCAACTCCTTCGGAAAAATGGGAGGAAAACATCCCAAAAATTTTCCTACAACTCAATCATGGAGACGAAAGCGACGCCATTGCATTGGCTTATGATAGGACAGGCAGGGGAAATAAATGGCCGGCACTTGGAGGAGAATACTTGCTCCGTTTTCAACCAGAAATTCGCTCTTTGCCTTATCGCGTACGGTTGCGCCAAGCCCGACAAATCAACTACGCCAACTCACTTCAACCCTTCAGCTATGAAAGCCAGCTTATCATCCGCGACCAAAGGACACAGCAACTCAGCGAAGTTTCCCTAAGAATGAACGAAGTGTATGAAACATGGGATGGATACCGTTTTTACCTTGCGAACATTACCCCTAGCGATGAAAGTGATATTCATCGAGTTCATCTTGTTGTCAATTACGACCCTACAAAATATTGGCTAACCTATCCTGGAGCTGCTATTTTATCGCTAGGGATGCTGCTGCTTTTTTGGAGAGGGGGAAGGAAAAAAAGGATATGAGAACAAAGGAAAATAACCACAGTAACGACTTAAACGACCTTAACGACATGCTGCACTTTTTGGAACATTGGAATCTTTTTTTATACATTAACCTCTATGGTTCACTAAATAGAGGTGTCGTTAAGGGGGTTTAAGTCGTTATTGTCCTTTAGGTCTTTTTCCCTGAAAACCATTGGTTGTTTGCGATGAAAAAACATTTCTTTTATGACAGACCAGTCCTTGCCGATCGAGAGCAGGAATATATCCAAAACCTACTCAAAAAATACAGCAATGCAGAGGCAAATGAGGAACTTAAACAAAAAATATGGGATGAACTACAAACAGAAAAACAGTTAGGACGGATCACAATCCCTTTTAAACTCGCCCTACGCCGCGATCCCACCCACCAATTTCCTAACTATGTCGAAGTCATCTTGGATACAAAGTTATGAACTAAAGCCGATCGAATGAATGACAGCGATTCTCCCTGAGTCAGAAATAAAACAGGAGAGTAGGTAGGAGAATAAAAATCACGGTGTCTATGGCTTTTATAAGAGCAAGGGACTAAGCTCGAGGATTCAAAAGGTCTCTTTAAGAGTTCAGTGAAGAAAATAGACTAAAACATATTAACAATTACTAATAACCTATCGCTTGGCCTTTGACACAAATCGAATAGCGCTTTTATAATTGGGCAAGCATTTTACTAGAAACTTTCTGGACGACGACTAAAACATTCAATTAAATACAAGAAGCAGGAGGCAGCATGACAGCCACAATTTCCCGATTCCAAGGTAGCTTGCTCGGCAAGCCCACTCTCCGAGAATTTTTCGAGAAGCCGACCGATCACTATTGCACTTTGTACCTTCAGGCCCCTAGTACACTAGTCATCAATGAAAAATCTTACCGCGTAACGGATATCTTTCTTATTGTTATCGGTGAGGAACCTTTAAATATTAAAGAACGAGTGTGGCTCTCACTTAGAGATGTGCAACAACTAAAAGTCAAATTAATCTTAACAGAAGAAGGTACTAAGTCAGAGTCAGAACAAGTGGCTAAACTCGAGTGTGAACAAGATGTACTTGACACGTCTGTGAAAAAAAAATACGCTCTTGTGCTAAATTCAGATGGAAAGCTGGTAAAAGCAGCTTTAGAGGTCTAACAGCTTCCCGAAATGGAAGGGGTAGAAGGCGAAGACTCCCAGCCAACGTACTGGGAAATGAGCGTCACTAACTCTGGAAGTAAGAGGGGGACAGCACCTGATATCGGCTCCCGAACGACTGTGATCGCGCGTTTCTTGAGCCGATCTCTTCCATCTACGATCCCCTCTACCATTGTGGAGCGTTCATCATTTGACTCTTCACCCCCATATTCAGCAATTATCCGTGATATTTTTTGCATAAAATCTGAATCCCTTCCAATCCAGCCTATTTCTAATATTTTGTCTACACACCGTGAGTCCTGTTTTTCTGCTTCCTGATCGACTAGATCCAATCCCATGTCCAGTAGTTTATGCGCCAGCCCTAGATCGGCTTCAGAATCCTCCCGGATCGCATTCATAAAGATCTCCCTGCCTCGAGCTTGCAATTGTTTTTGCATCTCCTTACGACCAAGCAGCCGCGCATAATCCATCAATGTGCGTCCATCTTGGTCTCGACGATCGAGGGTTGTAATTTCCGAAATGATATTTTCAGTGGTCTTTATCTTTCCATATGCCCAGTCCGTTCTCCAAGGTTCGCAAAACAAGGTCGAGCTAATGACATCCTCGTTATCCCGAATCATCCTGCGCGCAAGCCTCCAATAAAACTGATCCCAAAAACTTGCGGCAAATTGATCTGCCGTCAACCCATCTTCCATTTTAATCGGCTCTTCATCCTTACATACCTTATAACAAGCGTAGACTCCAGACAGGTCTCTGCTCTTAATGGCACGACTAGCTCCTGATGCGATTAATTTTTCTTCTATTTGTCGGCCGTCATATTGAGAAAAGCCAAGGACTGGCCTATACAGCTTTACATAATGAAGGAGCGTCTTTCCATAGATATCCAGACTATCCAATTGTGTCACATCTAGATAACTCCACACTCTTTCCAGATTAAAGACCGCATGCGCTTTCCATGGACTCATCCAGGAATCGCAGAACTGACTTCTAAATCCTCTGCCTACTATCTGTACACTATGCATCATATCCTCGCACAATAATTGATGCGCAGCCAAATGGTCGGAACGTTTTGCCATTTGTTTGGGCGTCAATCCTTTAGGTAGAAGCGGAAACTGCTTTTCTCTTCCCCAGTAGATGCAAAAATCAAGCAAAAATGGCTCTGTCGAACATGCTTGTCCCAGCACCCCTTCCTTATCTTGAGCTTCTAGCAGATTGATGGCTTCTTGATTGTGATATAAATAGGCGTAATGAAGCAGTGTCAAGCCTTTGGCATCAAAGGCACCGAGAAGATCAGAGCGACCTGCCGCAATCAACTCTTCCACGAGAACTTTAAAAAAAGCAGTCTCTTCTTGGATTGTATCAGCAAGTCTTCTATGCATCATTTTAAATAGTAAGTCCGGTAGATTGCTCAAGTTTTTCTGAGAACTAAGGTCAATTTGAGAGCAAAGGACTCGAAACCGGTCTAGGTTGCGGCACTGCTCTAGAATGGCAAATCCATGAGTATATTCTCGGCGAGAACAGGTGAACTGATAGTGGGAACGTACAATCAACTTTGCCGCCAGCATCACGATCAAAGGAACGACAGAAAGGCAAAGAACGATTTGCATCCCCATGGCCACATAGTCTCTCCAGCTAAATTCTCTTCTGGAAGGGACGACAATAAATTCGTTCTTCGAAAAACAGTAGGTGATTCGAAATTCTTCTGTTTTTAGAGAAAAATTCCTCCAAAAGCACTCAGTCAAACGGGCTAGCCATAGGCGACAGCGATCCCCACGGCTACGGTTTTGCAAATAGATGCTTTGATCCCCACGATCTTCCCTCAAGAGTAAGCTTTTAGACCTACCTCTTATCCCATACTCAGAGGGAGGTTCTAGCTCTTGCGACCATAAAATGGGTGTGAATCGATTAATTTGGCTCATCATCTTTTATTCCATAACTGCACTAATTTATAGTTAATTATAATTACTATTTTTAATGCAAAAACAAACGACAATAAGAGACAGTTGCGTACAGGGTGTAGAGCTAGCCTTTCTAAAAATCGCTAGAAGCTATGCCGTTTGATTTTGCAACTGCCTCTAATGAACCTTAGGGCTATCTTTCTTCGTCCAGATCTTGATTTTTTCACTCTCATTTAAGCAGCAGGTTTCGGTGTACTAGATAGCTTTTCCATGACTGATTGAACAATCTGATGGAAGAAGTCATAAACGTGCGCTGCCCAGGAAACAAGGGTTTGGAACACTTCTGGATAAAACATCCAGAGGAGATAAAAAATAAACCCATAAACAAAAAAACCTATAATCAATCGCATCGCATCCTCCTATTGATAATTAAGAAATATCAGATACGTAATTATTTTTTCAATTAAGATTTCTTGGGATTCCAAGGGAAATGATGAGCGGATTCCTCGCTCTGGGCAGTTTCTACTGCCTCGACGACTTCAAAAGAAACTGTCGCGGGAACATGGCATTTATTGAGAAGCCATCGAAAAAATCGGGGAGGAGATCCTTTGGTTCCTTTATCAATTTGTGAAAGCAGGATCGAGTGGTTCTTTTCCTGAATCAGCTTCTGCATTAAAGGCGCCTGCTTTAATCGCTGTACAGCCCCCTCTACATTTGTACAGTCAATAAAAATACAGACAGAGATCCCTTTTTCCAGCGTCTCTTTGATCGCTTCTAGACAAGCCTGATTATTTTCTAAAGGTTCTATTTCCGGAATCAAAACGACCCGCAGTAGGCGATAAAGCCTTTTGAGCCATTTGGTATGCTCCTGTTCTCGTTCGATAAAAAAGCGCATTCTGCGGCGTTGCGCTCCTAAAAGCAATAGAGTGTCGTTCCATGCAGTATGTGTACAGATATAAATGGCCGGGCTCTGCGGAATATGCTCCTGGCCACGAAATGTAATGGAAAAATGCAACCTAGAAAGAAGCAAACCGACAAATCTTGTGACATAATCAAAAAAAAGAAAGCCATAGACCACTGCGATGCATAACGTAAGATTTCCTAAAACCAAAAACCCTTGAGCCGCGGTGTATCCTAGGAGAGAAAGAAGGTATAAAAGAGCAGAAGCACAAAGAACTCCAAAAAAACTCAAAAACGTGCTAGCAGCAACAGCTTGGCCTATATATTGCTTGGGACTTGCAATCTGAACATAAGAGTCCAAAGGCACAAGATAGAGCCCGCCAAAGAGTCCAATGATCACTACGAGAGGAATGCAGACTGTTAAACTTTCCCCAAAATAACTCAATGCATAGAACGAAATTGTGATGCCTAGGGCAGCTAGTGGAGGAAGAGCAAGTTCCACCATCTTGCCTGAAATCTTCCCCGCTATCAATGATCCAGTTCCAATTCCTATTGCAGTCAATAGAAAGAGATACCCTCCTTGCACATCTGTAAGATGCAGAGAATATACCGCAAATGGAATGATGTTCATCTGGACATAAGCGGCTAAAAACAGGAAGAATGCGGATCCGAGGATACAGGCTAAAAGAGAAGGCTCCAGCATTGCCATTTTAAGTGTTTTATAAATCTGCGAAAGAAAATGAGGACTGAAAGATTTTTGAAATCCTGAGGAGGAGGTATATCTAATACAAATACTTGTAAAGAGTCCCAAGAGAGAGGCAAAAATGCAAAATATCCCTGCAAATAAGAAACTTTTTCCAGTGATGTCAAGCAGAAACGAGGCAAGAAAAGTCCCTAAAATAATGGCAAGATAGGTGCAGGAAGTCATGGAGCCGTTGGCGGAGGAGATACGTTCGGGGGGCATGAGATCTGGCAAAATTCCATATTTGGAAGGACTGAAAAGCGCACTTTGCGTGGCCAGCAAAAAAAGGACACAATAAGCTCCTAGCTTGCTAGAGTAGGTAAATGCAAAAAGTCCTAGAAGAACAATGACAAACTCAAGTAACTTAGTGCCGATAATGATACGGCTTTTACTAAAGCGATCCGCCAACATTCCCGCAAAAGAGGAGAACAAAAGAAAGGGAAGAACAAAAATCGCTCCTGTCGTGGCTAAGATCAAAGGGCTATGCTCAATCCCTTCAATTTCAATAAAAAAATAAACGATCAGCAACTTGTAGATGTTGTCTATCATCGCCCCAAGAAACTGGGTGATATTCAGATAGGTAAAGGGAGAAAACATGGCTGTTCGGAAAAGTCGCATGCAAAGGCCTATAATATGGAGATCTTCGGTCCATGATAACTTCCCTGCTAATTAGAGGCTAGGCAAAATGGACAATGGACTTAAATGGGGGTGCAATTAAACCTGCGCGGTTAGAGGTTGACGAAATGATAAGAGTGACTTTTCTAAAAAAATTCCATTCTGTTATTTCCAATCTTAAAATGCTTAGTCCTAAAAGCAGATTCACCGCAGAGCCACAGAGGACGCTGAGCAAACGCAGAGAGATCTTTAATGACTAAGTAAAAGATGCGGTAATAGGAACTTTGCTCCTTCGTCCATTGTCCATTCCTTCATTTTATTTACGGTGAATGCCGATGAGAACGATCGATCGTTGATTTAAAAGTTTGCTTGAACTCACTCGTGCTTTCCGAAGAATCGCTTCCACCTGTTTTTGCGGCTGCCTATCCACCGTTTCTTTAAGGGTTGTTTCAAAAAGCTCTTCGGAAAATTCATTTGCACCCGTGGGTTGAGAAATCGCAAAGCTATTTAAAACTAAAGTATCGCCTTTATTCCACGAAACCGTTGTTTCAATGAATTCTATATCTTGAACAATGCCGAGCCGTGGATTTGGCGCAATAATCTTAATTGGAGTCGTTCCTCGATCAACGATTTGCCAAAGGCTTCCCTGGCCGCAGCTTAAGTAGCAGACTTGATTTAACTCGGGCGTAAAAACAAGATAGTTAATATTAAACG
>FTIX01000012.1_pt2 | contig 13126 bp, 15 predicted proteins | sample 1658561 | NCBI WGS metagenome assembly FTIX01 (sample SAMEA3914836, study PRJEB12502) | metagenome | biome: forest; material: soil | place: Canada | collected 2011-07-03 | depth 0.3 m | reverse complement strand
TTATGTGCTGCAGCACATAATACATATTGTCGGTAGTTTCTTATTATGTGTAGTAGCAATGCTATATTATTGAATAATAATGAGTTAAGCCTTAATAACAGCACATAATATCCACGCCAACGATAATAGAATTGCCTCCTGCGCAGAATGAATTCTGCATACCCATAATACAGCAATGGGTATGGTCATGGTTGCTAATGAATTCCAGATGCAAGCCAAAGCTTCAATTGAGCAATATGTAGTGTTAATTATGCCCCAGTTAATTAGGACCTACGATAAAGACCAATGATTTGTGTTTGCTCCAACACATGATCTTTGAGTGCTTCGCGTACTTGAGCAGCAGTACTACCTTTTGATAGGTTCAGGAAGGCATCCAGAGCATATAGCACGAATACATAATGATGCTCTTTGCCAACTGGTGGGCAGGGACCACCGTAGCCAGGTTTTCCCCAGCTATTGTTTCCGTCGATGGCCTTGTCAATATTTTCTGATGGCCATTGATTGATGTTAGCGGGGATGTTAAATACTACCCAGTGCACCCAAAGAGCAGAGGAATCGGGATCGTCCATGATGATGGTGAAGGATTGTGTTCCTTTGGGTGGATCGGACCAATGCAGGAGTGGAGTGTTGTCTTTGCCTTGGCAAGTGTAGTCGATAGGTATTAATTGATTGTTTTTAAAAGCGGTAGTGGTTAAGGTGAATCCCATTATGAGTTCTCCATGTGGGGTTAATTTCATAAAGTTTTTGCCTGAAAATCAAAACCAAAATGCTTAGGCTCAAGCACTTTTAAAGCCGCACTGGTTCTAAAGGCTTCGGGTGCTTGCAGACCAAATACTATAACTTCTGTTCCTTCCAAAAGTTTCCCATTAATGACAGGCTCAAAGTCTGATTGGTCAATCATGGTAATTAGATCAGGGCAGGCAATATAAGGGTTGCCATTTAACCAAGATAAAATATTTTCATTTTTAAACCATATTTTCAGCTGATCGCCTTTGAAGCTGTCTGCACCTTCAATATAAATATCGCCGACGTAGTAGCCATCTTTTATTTCTGCCTGACGTTTGACCACACGGCCCCTAAATAAAATTTTGGCTTGTGTTAACTCGATGATAGATTGAATTGAATTAGTCTCTCGCGCTTGTCTTAATGCAGCTCCTACCGCTAAAGCTTTTGACAAAGTCTGAGGCAGCAAAACCGGTTTCAAATGTTTAAGGCGCATCAATAAAGTAGCCTGACCCACTAAGCTAAATGATGCAGTAGCAATAAGTTTTCCCATGCGCTCAGTCATTTGCTGATTAATGGCTTTTTCAATAATGATTTGATTGCCATATGCATCGCAGCTAGCCAGAGGGAATAGATTGTAGTTATTAAGGGCAGGAAGCATTTGAGCGATTTCTGGCAACGCGCGTCCTTCAAAATCACCATCCACTGTGGGGACATCTAACATTGCCGCTGTAGCAACTGCACTTGCGGTCGCCGCAGCGCCAAGCTCTAGTGGGATAACCGCATCTAACCGAACCTGCTGTTGTTTTAGCAGCAGCTGTGCAGCTGCCATTGGCATATTTAAAATCACCTCTTGGGTAAGGCCATACTTTTCTTTTTCCTGTTGCAATGCTACAACTTCTGGGCCTGGTGCTGCACCCATCAAATACGGACAGACAGTCCAAGCGTCTTCTTTAAGTTCACTGACATCGATAATATTAATTTGTTTGCCAGCATCTAAAACCTCACGTAGCATTTTTTGGCCAAAGAGAGGATCACCGCCGCCTCCTGTAGCAAAAAAACAACATCCGCGAGTAAAATCTTCAATATGCTGTTGTGTGGTTAAATTAAACAATTAAAATTCCTTTTTGCGCAACAGCAAACTTACACCAAGCGCGATCAACATCAATAAGGCTAAAAACCCTAATGCAGCTTGATGACCTGATAAAAACGCTTGAGTAAATAAGGCAGTAGCTTTTTCTTGGCTGAGATGAGTGTGTTGAACCAATAAGGCAACACCCTGATCCGTATTGCTAATGACTTCATTTATCCAGCTACCAATAGGAAGTTGCAAGTTTTGCATGGCTGTTGACAAATTGAACTTTGTGCCAAAAGTAAAGATTAATGATCCCAGCGCTAATCCAATAGAGCCACCTAAATTATGCGTTGTGCCCATCATGCCAGCAGCAACTCCACTGCGATCGGCAGGTACACTCGCCATGGCTGCCGCCAATGCCGGGCTCAAAATGCAGGCCCAACCCACGCCTAATAAACCATAGGCAGTAAATAATAGCCAAGATGCTATATGCGCATTAAATTGAGTTTGTAGCAATGCAGAAACTAACAATAAAAATAACCCGAGGATCAATAAAATTTTGGGACCATGTCGATCTGCGAATCGACCTGCAAGAGGTGACAATATGGCAACCAACAAAGTCGCAGGCAGTAGTGTAAAGCCAATTTGACTAGCAGAATAATTTTTAACAAAGTGTAAAAACAATGGAATGAGAAAAAAATCCACTGCATAAAATGCAGCTAAAGATATGTTAGCAAGCAACCCGATGATGAATAGCGGATGTTTAAGCAAGGAAAATTGAATGATTGGAAAAGGCTGCTTTTTTTCTACTCGGTATAAGCACACTAAACCACCTAGTGCTATTACGAATAAACTGATCACCGGCCAAGAGAATAATCCTAAACGCTGGCTTTCAATAATAGCTAGGATTAATGCAGGAATGCTCAGCAGCAATAACCCAAACCCGCGCCAATCCATGGGTTCTGCTGTAGTGCTTTTTGATTCTTTCAAAGTCTTCCAGCAGCATAACCAACAGGCTAAAGCGAGTGGTGGATTAATCCAAAAAATCCAGCGCCAACCCAGTGTACTGGCCAGTATTCCACCTACTGCTGGCCCCAGCGCCAAACCAAAGCTGCTGATACCTACTAAAAAACCCATTGCCTTGCCTTGATTTTCAACGGGAAAAACATTCGGAATGATGGCCAAAGGCGCCATATAGAGTAAAGCTATCGCAATGCCTTGAAGAAACCGCAAGCCGATTAACAAACTCATATTATGCGACAAACCAATGCCTAGTGAAGCTAAGCCAAATAAGCACAGGCCTAAATACAAAAATAGACGTCGCCCATAGGTATCAGCTAATTTAGCCAAGACCGCCATAGAAGTAGTTAATGCTAATAGTACACTGTTTATAACCCACTGGAGTTGGAGTACGCTACTATTAAATTCCTGTTGTATAGAAGGTAAAGCGGTATTTACAATGGTTAAATCAAGCAGGCCTAAAAAACTAGCCAAGCTAAGGCCTAATAAGGCTAATTTATTGGATGATTTCAACATAAAACTTCTCATTCCGATCGTTAATTGGATAGTTAAGATTTTAAACTGACGGTATACTAATGTAAAGTAGGCAGCTAAATGTGCTATAGTATACATTTGTATACCAATAAAGAGGATATATATGGTAGCACCGACTATTGCACTAACCGACTCTAAAGCTATTTGTGCCACACTTGATGTTCTTAGCGGCAAATGGAAGATTTTGATTTTATTCGCTTTATTGGAGGGTACCAAACGCTTCAACGAGCTACGCCGCTTAATTCCTGATGTGACCCAACGAATGCTAACCGCTCAGCTGCGAGAATTAGAGGAACAACATATTGTTGTCCGGACTGTATATGCTCAAATACCTCCTAAAGTAGAATACGCTTTATCTGATATTGGCAAGACCTTAACTCCCATTTTGACAGCATTAAAAAAATGGGGTGCTTGCTATTTAGAAAAGCTAGGTCCATTGCGAAAGGAATAGTGTAAAAGCTCTTTACGTTTTGAATGACAAGGTAATCCGACATGATAGCTGCTATCTGTTGAATTTATCTTTCACAATTTTTTTAATGCATTCCATAAGGTGGTGTTTCGTTGGATATTATCCGTGATTTTTTCAAGCATGTTGATATTAAAACAACTGAAATTTATGCTAGAGCTAACCTTGAAATGAAATGGTTACAATCATTATAAACACTCTGGAGTCTCGGTGCATTCTTCCATCCCAGACTCCCTTGGTTAAATATATTATGTGCTGTTATTTCAATTAAATTCTTTATAATTCATCGACATAGATTTGTCACTGCACATAATAACTAACTACCGACAATAGATCAGGACTTGATCTGCACGATAATGACCCATCTGCTGACTCACACATACTAATGCTTTCTGCCAAGTCAAACCACCTTTCTGCATCGAATGCATACGTTCCTGAGCAAATGTATGCCGCAGTCCATGAATCCCATGTGAAAAGCCAAAAGTGCCTTTCGAAGCTTGCGTCCAAATTAATGAAAGATTCTTACCTGCGGGTAGATCGTAATACTGTTTAGTAACCACATTTTCTTGTCCGCGCTCCCTGAAATCACGTGGTTCCAATAATCGGAAATCAGTCATTCTGGCAGCTGTTTCCGTAGTGATAGAAGATCCATACTCATGTCCGCCTTTGCCAACAAAAGTCACTTTAACCCAATCTTCCCGGCATAAAAATCGATCAACATGAAGCTTGTTAAGTCTGGCATTCTTCAAGGGTCTATCTATCTCGAATCGTATAGAAGCCAGGTCTTGCGCACGACAGCCTGATTCTATATAATCTGGACGGCCAGTCGTGCTGCGGAGGTGTTGATCCGCTGCTGAATCTCTCTATACTGCTCTAACGTATATGCACGAGAACCTTTCGATTTGTCCTTTAAATCTGTCGTTCTGGAGGGAAGGTGAAGCTGGCTAACCAGAGGCAATAACTCTAATGCTTTGGCATAACCATGTAGGGTGCAAACGCCAATTTTTTCATTTAAACGGTTATCAATGTAGGCTTGCGCCTGTTCTTGGGTGATATTCTTAAGTTTGGTTATACCATACTGTTGTCGTATAAATTCTGCTGCGCGTCCTAAGTCCCCTTGATAGCGCTGAACTGTCCGATCGCTGCGTAGTATCGCACCGCTGGCTTTACTTTTCCCACGATTGGCGCGAGCGGCAATATACTTATCTGCCTGCTCTCGCATAGAATATTTGGCGTGTCCTGATGGGATATTCTGTTTATTTTTCACCGCTTTGTTCATAGCAGATGATCGCTTTTAAATAACGATGGATAGTAGGCTGTGACACCTCCACATTCCTATTAGCACGCAACCAAATCCTGATATCTTGTTGTGATGCACCTTTTTGCTGGAGCTGCTGAATTTCCTGTCGATATCGGTCTAACTTTCTCGCGCCTGGTAACAGAGGTTTCATTTTGGCTAAGCTTCTTAGCCGTTTTATTTCTCCAATATCCAGTTCTGCCTGGGCATCACTGAGGGGTAATAGTATAGGCTCTTTCTTGTATCGCTCTCGGCGTATACGTTTTGTGAGCTTCACAGGATTTTCACCATTGCGTAATGCAAAAAGGATGGATTCCATCAGTGGATTGAATACTTCTGAAGACTTATCTCGGGGCAATGTGCGGATGAATGCTTCAAGATATTTATAAAGCTGTGCATTAAGGAAATCGGAAGATACAATAATTGGATTTTTCATTCAAACAGCCTATTCACTATATCCTATTCATCTTGTGAGGAAAGTAATTATAAAATCGCTTTACATCAAGACCTTGTGACTGATTTACAAATGAGGGACCCTGACCGTGCGCAAGCGCGGTCAGGGTTATTCAATTTTAGCATAAAAGCTTGTAAAAAATTAAGACTAATATTCATTCAGCTTTCTTCCGGAATGAGCACAATTCATCTTCATCGATTAATACTTTTACATTTCCTTCAGTTGTGTTTTTTTCAAGTAGCTCAGATTTGGGGTCATGAACTGCACCTTGAACATCAGCCCAAAGATATGAATGTGGTGCAATGGTAGCGGGGGATGATTGAATAGGATTTAAGGCATCCATCTCACCAGCTTGGAATGGGGTAACTGAATTGCTTATTTTGGGAGTTGAATCTTCTTCTTCAGCGGTCTCATCTGTGACATTAGTATCAATAAGAGGGATAGTACTACCTATTGTCGTGGTTTCAGGCTCTGAGGGCGTCTCTATATATTGAGCTACAATTTGCTCACCTAACCAAGGGGCAATTAATCTAAAATGCTGCCCTGTTAAGTTAGTCCCCGATAGAGAATTCATACGCCCTCTCACCATCTGCTTATCATCTTCAGGTTTGATAAATTCAGCTGCAGTAGCGTTAGTACGAAAAACATAGATAGTCGATGAGTATACAGTAGAAGATTTAGAATCTATGGGTACATACCGATTATCAGGCATACTGATTTCCTGTATGTTAACTGACAATTTTTTTGATAATTCTTGCATCTCTACTGGGCCACCCCATCGGCCATCATCTAAACCCATATTAATTCTAAATAAAATAATCTTTTCCATAAAGTAATCATTTTTTAGTGCTTCTAAATTGTGAATATTAGCTCGAATAAATTGATAGAATTGTTCTTTATCCGGAATATTACCAATTAAAATTTCAAGACGTTGAAAGAACTGTAATTTATCATCAATGACCGGTAATAAATAACCAAGAAAAACTGTAGCATATAAACAATTACCATCTGCATAAATTAAAATTTGTCCAGATGGATATTCTTTATTATCTAATGCAGTTGACTTGTCTTCCGGCAAATCCAATGCAGACTTTCCATGCATTTTTTCATCTGGAGAATCTTCATTTTCTTCGTGACCCAGATGGGAAGAAGAGTGCGCATGCTGTTTTCTCTCCAGATCATCTGAGGCATGATTTAAAAGGTTGTGGAGTTCGCCAGCAAGACCATCTGGAAAATCATATCCAGAGGTCGATTCCTGTATGTCAAAACCATCGGCAAATTTCATTTTAATGGCAAAGTCGAATTGTGCTATTAACCTCATGCGTTGTTCACCAAATGTGTTGAGTGCAAATAAATATCCCGCTGTAGGATCTTCAATAAGTGAATCTATAGTTTTTGTGAATCGTAGATACTCCACTATTAGATTGATATATTCATGGCTCAATATAGCTCTAGTTAATTGAATTTTTGCCAAATCATCAGCGGCATATAAATCCACCATTTCCTCAATTCCCTTGTAAAACTTCGCTTCATCAATATCGGGTAATGATGGTGGTTCGACCATAATAGGCTGGGTACGTATTTCTCTAAATAAACCTTCCAGTTGTTCATTACTGTACCCCAATCCACTTAGACACTCCTTTATCACGCGTTTAATTTCATTAATATGTTCATCACCAAAAATAATAGTTACTTGTCTATTAGGATTTTCTGCTATCAAATTGGCAACGTAAACTCCAATCATTTGACTTCTCTCGCGCCCATCAAAAACAGGCAGATATCCTTTTTTTACAACATATAAGTCATCCTCTGTGACTACATGCTCATAGTTTAATTGAGCCAGATATAGAATTAGAGAGTCGTCCAGGTCCTTATGTAAATCACCACCTCGTTCTAATATAAAAATGCCTTCATTTCCTGCCAAAGCTATTTCTCGTTTTGCAATTTCCAGGTCGATTGCGCTAGTATGATTTTGACCGATTAGTAATATGGTAGGAATTGAAAGATTAAATCTAAAATTGGTACGCCATATATTTAATATTTCTTGGGTCCTATATAATATATCGCTGATAATTTCTTGCCGAATAGCATTAATAATGCGTTTTTCACGATATTGATCAGTATCCGTGACATCAGTGGTAGCAGTGCTCTCTTCAGCATCAATGTCAGCATCAGCGGCGCTGAGGACGTCAGGATGGTTACGGTAATATTCAGGTATGCATATATTAATAAATTCAAAAAAATCTGGATCTCTTCCTAATCTATTTTTAAGTATTTCCCACTGTGGAGAACCCCAAACTGGAGATTGTTGAATAGCTAGATTTAAAGCATCAAAAAAATGATCCGGAGGTAAAAATGGCCGATCTCTTGAGTTATCTGGAAAGCTAGCTTCTTTCTGTTGGTCTGACATATAATCTCTCCTTAAATTTTGGCGAATATTATACTCTTTGGAACGGAAATATTTAGTGCCAATCCGATTCAAACGTAGCACAATTAATCCAGATCATATGTTGATATTACCAGTTAGGCAATATTTCATAGACAAAATTTTATGGACCGATTATGCTCTTATCTGGTTAATTTAAGAAGGAGTTTTAAATGGCTTTAATAAAACCAGTTAATACCGAAGTCGTTGGTGTGAAAATAAAGTTCCCAAAAGCTTTGGATATGCAAATTCAGGAATATATGCAGTGGGTTGGCGTGGATGAGCGTAGCATGTTCTTCCAGCAAGCGGCTGAATATATTCTTAATAACGATAAGCACTGGAAAGCATACAAAAAACAATAGTAAACGTAATATAAACCTCACAAGATTATAAAAACCCAGTTCTATTACAACAGTCAAAATCCTAGAAGAATACTGCTGAACAGGATGACCAGAGTTTAACTTGGGCGTCCTGTTCCAGCCTTCAATTGAGAAAATGATTTTCCTTAAGTGCCAAATCAGGTAGCATAGGAAAATAGGTTATCTTTTTCAGATACCTTACTGTCATACGCAGCCCACAAATATCACCATTTTTGATTTCCAGGAGGAAAGACATGATTAAAAAAAGCGCCAAACCCAGCAAGAAGAAATCCTTAGGTTTTTCAAACCAGATTCAGCAGATTGAAGCTTGCATCACTCAGGATTGCGCTAAATTAGCTAAAGAATATCCTAAAGCCTTGGCTGCCGTTGACAAGGAATTCAATCGCTTAAGCAAGGAGCAGAAAAAGCTCAAATCCACGGCAAAGTCCGCTAAGAAATCCAAGAAAACCGCTGGCAAAGCAGCAAAGCTCTCCAATGATACTGTTGCGGAAAAGCAACTAACTGCATTGAAAGCCGAACGAGAAGAATTAAAGGGCGGCTATAAAAAGTTCAAGGCGGGAGATAAAGTGTGGCGGGAATTTGAGAAATCCTGGAATAAAAAACACAAGAAATCTAATAAGCCTAAGAAAACATCAAGTAAGCCCCGATCAGCGAAAACTAATTCACCTCCTGATTATTCTTCCTCAAATGATGATTTGAGCTAAACAAAGCAAGAATCTTAAAATTTTCCCTCCGCGGCTAAGCGTAGCCGCGGAGGTTAGCGATAAGCTAATCGCAAAAAATCCGTATAACTCTCCACCCGATGGATATCCATATCATAGCCTTCACTTCCCTGTAAAACGCAGTAGTAGATTTCTTTATGGGCTAACTGGGTTGCATCATGCAGTATCCAGCTTTCCACAGAAGTATCAGCCTCCTTAAGACTCTGAAAGCGAACAATTTTTTCTCGGTTCCTTAGTGCTATTAGCAGCTTAGTCGAAGTATTAGTTTCGTTTTCTGCCAACTCATAGAAGGTCTGCATATCACTCTGTGTGCGTACGATTAACCAGGTTGGTTGCCCTGTGGCATTGAGCAGAATGAAGCTGCCCGATTCATCTACTAAATAAAATTCCACAATGTGGCGAGCAGTGCATAATCGATGAAACATCGAGATAAAATCTCGGTCTTGCAATGGGTGTTTGCCTTCACTATTCAGTGATTCCAAGATACCCCGTGATAATTCTACGAAATAATCCTGTTGTAGGCGGGCACAATGTTTTAGTAGCTCTTTGGTATGGCTTTTGGCGCTTTTCAAAATAAAGCAGTCTATCACCTGATGATTTAATGCGCGCACGGCAATACTCTGATCTGCTTCTCCGGTAAGCATGATGATTTTAATCGGTGTTTGTGCTTTTAATTGTCGAGCTAAATCTAGGCCGTTTGTCTCTGGCATGTCATAGTCAATGATCGCTACCATGACCTGCGCGAACCGGTGCAGGTCAAATAACATCTGATAGATGCTTGAGATAGCCACGCTTACATGAAACTCTGCCAGACTTTCATAAGCTACCTTGAGGTAGTTATTTTTCCTAGCCAGGTATTTTTTATAGTCTTCTTCAATAAACTGCTGCGCGGTTTGGGGAGATATAAAAGCTTTGGTTTTGTAATGGGGAGCTAATGCCAATTGGAGACTGTCAAGAAAATCCTGGTCATCATCAATCAATATGACCGTAGTGGGGTGATAGAAGCAAGGAATACTCTGCATGGCCTGGCCCTCCTATGGATTAGATTCTAGTTTGGGAAAACTTAAAATAAATTCTGCGTATTTTCCGTATTCAGACTCACAACGAATGCTGCCTCCATAAGAATTGAGAATGGTTTGGCAAAAGGCTAGGCCAATGCCTGTGCCTTTATTGGTGCCACTGGTAAAAAACGGCTCAAATATTCGCGGTAGATCTTCCGGTTTAATCCCCAGAGCGGTATCTTTAAAATGAATCTGGTTTTCATCGACATGGGCTTCCAGCCAGATTTTGATCTCACCCTTGCCGGCTTTGCAGACAAAATAAAGTGCATTCTTGAGTAGATTGAATAAGACGTGGACCATCAAGGTTCTATTTCCGTAAAAATTAAAATTCCCATGCCGATCCCATAGTATCTTGGGTTTTTTCCCTGTGAAAATATAATGCTTTAGTGCGTAGTTAATGCAGGATTTAGCAGAACATATAGTACCTTGGAACTGACCCCTGCTCTGCTCCGTTAAATTGGTGATCAACATATCAATAATGTGGTTAACCTGATCGACCTTGCGACTCAAGCCATTAAGTACCGAAATGACAAGACAAATTTGGTCTTCGCTTAGTGTCTGCTTAGCGAGATGATAGGTTTCAGCAGTTTGATAAGCGGAGATTAGCGCTGGCAGAATCTGGTTCACACCGACAATACCATTTTTAATCGTCGCCAGAGGAGTGCGTAGTTCATGAGAAATACTGGCGCTGATAATTGTCATGCCAGTGAGTTGGTGACGTATTTTCGCCAGATTATCTTCAATGCGCTTTTTTTCAGTGATATCGGTGGCAACTCCTAGCACACCCAACACATTGCCTTGTTCATCAGACAACGGTACTTTATTCACTAAAGTGAGAATTTTGGTGCCACTAGGCAAAGACAGCCATTCTTCCTCATTGATGATAGGTCGACCAGCTAATGTCTCTTGGTCGCCTCGGCGAAATTTATCAGCGGTATCGCCGTCTGGCAGCCAACCGATTTCTTCATCGGTCTTACCGAGAATGTCTTGCGGACGTTGTAAGCCAACCAGCTGGGCGTATTGCTCATTACAGCCTAGATACACGGAACGAGGATCCTTCCAGAAAATATAGATATGCTGGGGAATATGCTGGAAAATTGTTTCGATTAAGAGGTGCTGAGGAACGGTGTCCATAAATTTTCCTTTTTTAAGTCATCATATATTCATAAATCCCATCTAAGAGACGAACCCGACTTTCTAGAGAAAAAATGGCGCTATCTAGCGCCTGTTGCCACTTCTTAGAGTCAAGACCGCATAAATTGGCTACTAATTGAGTGGATTGCTCACTATGGTGACCACCATCTAAATCCATATGACGCTGGAAGTAATCAATGAAAAGTGAGGCAGATGGTTCGTGTTCAAAACGTTCTAATATCTGGCTGAACATGCCTTCAGTGATGTGTTCGCGGGCATAGGCTAAAGAGGCTGCAATGCAATGTCCTTCTAGCTGAGTGATGTGCCAAGTGTCATTTATAAAAATTCGAGCAGTCTGTGGAGGATCTGATCGTTGTTGAACCGTCTCCCATTGATGATATTCTCGAATATATTCGAGATATGTCTTGATCGCTTGGGTATTTGCACCGATTTGTTCCATGGCTGCTAAATACAGCTCAAAATGGCTGAGGCAGCGACCATCTGGCAATTGATCGCTTTCTTCTTCGGCGACCAAGGTATTGACCAAATGTGCACCAATGGCATCCATCGGTGGTAGCCATAATGGCTGGTCGGGAATTAAACGGCGCCGTAAGGCTTTGAGTAATACCATGAAATCCCAAACAGCATACACATGGATCTCAGAGAACCTCCGTAAATGGTCGAGCGAAATCAAGCTGTTAAAAACGGGATGGGAAAGTATATGGTGGTAAAGTTGTTGAATTCGGTGGTGATTGAATATGGGATCAGGATGGATAGACATGGTAAAGACTCACAGTAACGGGTAAACAGGAGGAACCACAAATAGGGAGACGAGCGAATTTAGCCGTAGCCGTAACGGGACTAGAGAAAACCAGGGAACTATCCATAGGCAGTAGCAGGACTGAAATGGTTTCAACCCTGCGGGCGAGCCGAAGAGAGCTTGAATCAACAGCGGTGCAGGCCCAGCCTACACCGCCATCAATCCCCCTCTCTCAGCTCACCCCTTCCTTTTGCATGACAGGGTTCCATACAGGCAGACATCCGCCAACCAAACGCCACCACATCTTAGGGCGCGAGGGTTGTTTCTGGATGGGGAGCGGCCAACTCTGGGATAACTCAGAAAGCCATGCCGGTAAAAAATCACCGATAGTGCAAAAAGGAATTTTGCGCGAACGCGCGTTAGTGTAAACTGCAATTGCCATAAGAACCTCTTCGTTAGGTTGTTGTGGTAGTCGTGCCGGCTTGGGTGTTGCCACACCCAGCCGGTGCGCATATTATCTGCCTAAATGCTTTTTGAAAGCAACTGATTTAAGATTTGGTTAATCTAATTAACTGCCTAAGCTTTCTTAAATTGCCAAATACCAGTAATACCATCGGAAGAACTGAGATATGGGCAAAGAGGTCAGGAAGACCATTGCTAATCGCCTGAAAAACGCACGGATAGCCGCTGGCTTTAATTCGATTGAAGATTTTTGCCAAAAAAATAATTTAAATCTCTCAAAATACCAAAAACATGAAAATGCTGTTACTCCTTTAAAGGCTTCTTATGCTTTGCGCTATGGTAAATTGCTTGGGGTATCGCTCCAAGAACTAATAATTGGCGATTTGTTTAGAAATAAACCAAAATCTAATTAAGCACCTACTAGATGATACTTAATCTATCAAGCCTATGGAAATGATTCTGCCCTTCCACATTTTCATGTTACAATCAATGGTGAATAAAAAAAATAATTGGCTATACTATAAATGGAATATTACAAGAAAACTTATGATTAATAATCGCAACTTCACCAGCATTATTTTCGATTTAGGCAAAGTAATTATCAACGTTAATG
>FTIX01000866.1_pt1 | contig 13177 bp, 10 predicted proteins | sample 1658561 | NCBI WGS metagenome assembly FTIX01 (sample SAMEA3914836, study PRJEB12502) | metagenome | biome: forest; material: soil | place: Canada | collected 2011-07-03 | depth 0.3 m | reverse complement strand
GTTTGGCTGTTCGCCAATTAAAGCGGTACGCGAGTTGGGTTCAAAACGTCGTGAGACAGTTTGGTCCCTATCTGTTGTGGGCGTAGGATACTTGAGAGGAGCTGCTTCTAGTACGAGAGGACCGAAGTGGACGAACCAATGGTGTGCCAGTTGTTCTGCCAAGAGCATTGCTGGGTAGCTAAGTTCGGAAAGGATAAGCGTTGAAAGCATATAAACGCCAAGCCTCCCTCAAGATAAGGTATCCCAATGAGACTCCACGAAGACTACGTGGTAGATAGGTTGGGTGTGTAAGCACAGCGATGTGTTGAGCTAACCAATACTAATAGTCCATCGGCTTGACCTTCTATTTTTTTAGGGAGAAGGTAGCAAAGTGAGTACAAAGGCGCAAGTGGAAGAATGTCTCAAGCGTCGTTTTTTATCAGTGAGAATAGATTGTAGATGAATCCTTAGTAAGAATTTTCGCCTAGTGACGATAGAGAAGGGGAAATACCTGATCCCATTCCGAACTCAGAAGTCAAGCCCTTCATCGCCGATGGTACTGTACGCAAGAGTGCGGGAGAGTAGGTCGTCGCTAGGTTTTTTTTTGCCTAAAAAAAGCAACACAGTCTTTGCGAATCAAGTTTCAGTTTTCTATTTCAAGTTTCCATAATTTCAGCTTTATCCTACGACCATAACGACACACAACAATAACGACCCAAGGACTAAGGTCGTTGAAGTCGTTAGTGTCCTTTTGGGGTCTTTATTGTCGTTTGCCTTCAGAATACCTCAAGATATCCTTCTACCAGCTGAGAAATCACGTTAGGAAGTGCAGGAAGAGCTTCATCAATAAGGCTTGCTCTTCCTTCACGATAAAATTTTTCATTGATGTCAATAAAGGGATCAATCCGCATTTTCTCTATGTTCATGCGTGTGTATATTTTATCAAGTTTTTCCATATGAGCTTGAGCTAGTGCGGCTTGTACTTGCTGAATATTATCTGCGAATTCATTTGGATTGACATTTTCTCGACTCAGCGATTTTATTAAGGCAATCACAAATATCTCGGGCGCTGCGGGCTTGTCTTCTAGTTCTAATTTTTTATTGAGTCTTATCATTTTTCTATGAAGCTTACCATATTGTTCATCCTGCTCTACATTTTTTCTAGCTTGTTCCAGATGTATCTGAGCAAAAGTAAAGCGATCTTTTGCAGTAGATTTTTCGAGTAACCTGGAAAGTAGAATTCTTCTATCAGCTAAGGGAAATTCTGCTGCTTGTATGAGTTTGTTTCCAATTAAATTAAGCTGTTCTAAATTGAAAGAGGAGGTATTTTGTATATGAGTCTCTATAGAGGCTATTTCAGAGGGAACGTTTTCTTCCCAATAAGGCCCCTGAATCGGTTCGTCACTCCAATGAGCTTCTTCAGGCCATGGGATTTGGCGATCCAGAGGGTCAAGAGAGGGTCTTTTTGCTGTTTTTATACGCGGCGGTATGGGCTCTGTAAAATAAGTTGGACTTTCAGGAATAAGGATTATAAAACTATTTCTATGATATATGATGTATTTTGCAACTGCTAGGAATATCATAGGAATAATCAGCGAGCATAAAAGTGCTCGACTTATCACCCTTAATATAGTGAGCTTGTTTTTGAGGTTAGGCATGCTGTAGGGCTCTATTTCAAATACATGGGGACTCTCCTCTTTGGTGACTCGGAAACCTTCTCTACAACGGAAGAAGAGCTCATGCCAAACGGCTTCGATGCCCCGCGCGAATTTGATTTTAACACTATCGGAGGTTTTTGTTTCCCATAGCAGAGGTTTATACCACGCAATATTTATATTTGTAGACATTAACTTCCTCTAGAAAAATAACTATTATATAATTATAGCATGAATTAAATATCGATGCAATTATTTTTTAAAGTTTTTGTCTATGAGAAGGGAAAATAACCCCATCCCATCCGAACTCAGAAGTCAAGCCCTTCATCGCCGATGGTACTGTACGCAAGAGTGCGGGAGAGTAGGTCGTCGCTAGGTTTTTTTTTGTCTGAAAAAAGTCTGAATGTCTATCCCCTACTTCGAGTTTCACATCGATCCCACGACAATAACAATTCCGCGTCGCCTAAAAAAGACCATCACCTTATTGCAGCCCTTCAGGCTGCGTGTTACTCTGCTGCGAAACCTAAGGCGCGGCTCTGGGCTGCTGCAATTAAAGTTCTTTGAGCTTTTCTGTCGCTAGGGTTACTAGGCCAGCTTGACGAGATGGAATGTCATCTCCGAGTGCTCTTGAAGCAGCTGAGAAATCACGCTAGAAAAGAAATCTTAAGGTTGTTTAATTCCTTGTTGTCTTTGGGGATTGTTTGATAAAATAAAAGCTCTTGTTAGGTAATTTTTAAATGTCCACCTAGGAATTTTCAATGGATAGGCACGATAATTCTCGATGGCTTTTTTTTGAAAATATTGAAGATGCTAAAGCTGCACAAACAGAAATGGCGAGAAAAGTTTTATTGGAGGATAGTTTTAATAAACCAATAGAGGTTATTGGGGGAATGGATGTGAGTAATACTCCTTTTGACCCTAAACAGATGATATTTGGGGCTGTGGTTGTCTGTTCTTATCCCTCACTGTCTATTCTACAAAAGGCAACGCAGGCAAATAAACAAAACTTTCCGTATGTCCCTGGTCTTTTAGGATTTCGCGAGGCGCCTACATTAATCCAAGCGTATCATCATCTATCCCCTTTCCCTGATGTTTTAATGGTCGATGGTCATGGCATAAGTCATCCCAGAGGCTTAGGAATCGCTAGTCACTTAGGAGTTTTACTAGATACACCAACTATTGGAGTTGCAAAGTCTATTTTAGTAGGTACTCCTGCAGGACCGCTTTCCGAAGAGGTTGGTAGCATGGTTCCACTTCTTTGGAAAGGAAACGAGATTGCAATGTTGGTGCGGACTAAAAAAAGATGTTCCCCGTTGATTATTTCCGCAGGTCATAAAATCACTTTAAAAAGTGCTGTCCAACTGGTCATCAGTTGTCTTAGAAGGCATCGCTTACCCGAACCCACTAGATATGCGCATCTCACGGCTAACAAAGCTCGTCTACATTTCATAAACGGGGCATTTGACTAGCGATTTAAAAAACTCTAATTAGTAACGGCATAGTGCTCTGCTGCAAGTATGAAAAAAAAAGAAGCCACACCTTTTTCTATAGAGAGTTATCCTTGGAAGAAGAACATTAATTATAGAAAGTATCCGAGTTGCTACTGCGTTGGTAAAGGAGAGCAGGGTGTTTTAATTTGCGAGCCCTACAAGTCAGAGATTTTACCTTTTTGGAAATTTAAAACCCCTCAGGTTGCTCAAAAAGCTGCTGAAGCTATCTACGAACTCTTTCTTCAATACTTGCAGCAAGATGATTTTGTAGGAGCGGATATGGCGAGAAAATTTCTGCAAATGGGGTTTACGAGGTCAAGGAGATACGCAAATTATAAAGGGGGTCGAAAATATGTGGGAAAAAATAAAACCACCCTTCCAAGAGGAACGGGCACTCTTCTCAAAGCTGAAAGTGCTTCAATTTATTATTCTTTTTGGAAAAAAGCGGAAAGCCATTCAGAATATTCAAAAAGAAAGAAATTATGGAAGCAGATATATGGTTAAAAATCGGCTTAGCTCCGAACCTCACACTAATAAAACGCTGTTCAAACAAATCGAATAATGGTAGAAAATGGCCAAGTCCGCGGAAATCATCGATGTTTCTCGGATTTCAACTGGTATCTTCCTTTTTCGTTGAGAGGAAATAGCGCCAAAGTTGTAATAACTCTAGTGTACTCTATCTGTTATGGTCAATAAAGTTCTAAAATAAGTGTTAAATTGATTTTAAAATCCCCTTATAAGAATTTCGAGCAGGCCCTTCTCTTCTTGGGAGAAGAAGCAAAAAAAGGACCGGTTTCTGTTTACACGTTTTTAACAACTTTATCTGGACAGGGAAAGATTTTGCTTCTTATTTTACTTTCTCTCGGGTGGGTAGGGTTTCCTGGAATTGGGATTTTCATAGGTTTTTTTATCGCTTATCTTGGCGTACGGATTGCAATGGGGAAAAACTTTATTTGGATGCCGAAATTTATTTGCCGCAAACATATTCCCTCCTCTTTTCTAGCTAAGGTTATCGATCAAATTTTAAAAGTTTTAAAAGTTATGAGAAGCTGGTCGCAGCCACGCTATCAGTGGATGACACAAAAAACCACCATCCGTGTAATCAATGGAGGGATGGCTACTTTATTAGGTGTTTGTTTGGCATTCTCTCCTCCCATCCCCTTAATAGGCTTTGTAGCTTGTTTGGCATTTTTCTTGATCGCTATTGGTATTTTGAACGACGATTTTATGTATCTAATCTTAGGTTATACTGTTTCTTTATTCTATATTGTAATGATTTCTGTTCTTCTTAATTATTTATCCTTTGCTAAAATTTTTCAATTTGTCCAACAAACAGTGATAGCTTATAAAGAGTAGTTTCTTGTTTTCTAAATGTGAATCCAAAGGAATAAAAGCTTGCTCTTGGTCTAAATTCTTGTGAATGAATTGGAGTTTGAAAATGAGCTTGGTAAATGGCTGTTTATTTTTGCATTACAATCGAAAATTTTAATTGGATTAACTATGGCTGGGCTTCCTCCAGATATTTTATAACCTGGAGGAAGCTTTCAACCTTGATTAAATGAATAAAGTTAGGCAGTAAAAAGCGTTTGGCGCATCTGTTTTACTGCCTCATTAACAGCGGATTCTGAGTTTGTCGCTTTTTTACAGCGGAATACTTGTTCCCCATCCTGACCCCACGTGATGACACGCAGACGGCAATCAACAGTAAAGGGATGGAAAAACAGTTTAGCGTAAATGTCTACTTTTCTTGTATCTTCCTTCCGTGCGGGATTGGCTATTATTTTTCTAAATAATCTTTCTCCCCCACCTTCCCCTTTAAATACTTGAGGAGGAGCACTCTGTAAATCTTTAGCCTCAATCTCTTTAAGAGCATAAAGGGTATCAAAGGCTCCTTTATCATCAACCTCTGTGCTATAGCGAGCATTAATACCATTAAAAAAGTTGCTAAGTGCTTCTTTTACAGGAAGGAGTAGTCATATCTTTTCTCCTTTTATTTGGTTTTAGTGAATCCTGGCTTTTATGCTTGATATCCTAGCCATCCATCCACGTTGTGATTGTACAACAACGTGGATTATGCTGATAGAGATAACAACATTCTGATTTTTTTAGTTATTACTTAATGAGGATTATGTGCCGCAATTGGATTATGGATTCAATTGATAATAGCCTTGTAACATACTTTAATATCTAATCTTCTTAACTGTGTTTAGAATTTTATGTTGTTCTATTGCATGAGTAGACTTTTTCTTTTTCAGATCATTCCATTCTTACTGCAAGACCCGAGCTATAAGCAAAACGAGCGGTTCCGCATGTTTTGACAAAATCTTTTGATTCACGCGCGGCTTTAGTTCGTTTTAACTCGACAAATTATTTTACAGTGTGTATTATAATCTATATAATAATACTTAAGTTTTTTACATAGGTGTAAAAGATGCGTTTAAATGAAATTGGCTTTTGTCAAGCAATCCAATATGAGGGCGGGCCAAAGACAGCCACGCAATGGGGGGTTGAAAAGGTGGATGGCTACTTTTGCCCGCTTGGAGGCAAAAAAGTGGTCGTGGTTTCGGGACATCTTAAAGGGTATGCCCAAGAAGTCTCCTTTATTGATATCAAATGCTCTTGGTTGATTGCGGTTTTAAAAATCATCTCCTACTGCACACTCATTTTCCCCTTGATCGCGCTAGTTGCAAAAGCATGGCTCCGCTCCGAGGAGCGAATAGTCTCTTCGGCAGAACGAAAAGTTGCGCAAGAAGCCTTAAAAGCAAAACAATTGGAAAAACAGCAACAAGACAAAGAGAGGCTGCAGCAACATCAGCGAGGGCAAGCGCTTTCACAAGCAACTGCTGCCATAAAGATCCAGACAGTTTGTCGTGGGCACTTAGCGCGTAAAAAATTACAGCTAGGCAAACTTGAATTGGAACAGAACAGACAAGCTGCAACTACGATTCAAGCCGCTTATAAAGGATATGTAGCCAAAAAAAAATTGACAGTGCTTAAAGCTCAACGGCAACAAGAGTTGAAATTACAAGAGGGTGCGGCTACCACGATTCAAGCCGCTTACAAAGGATATGTAGCCAAAAAAAAATTGGCAGCGCTTAAAGCTGAACGGCAACAGAAGCTGGAATTACAAGAGCATGCGGCTACCACGATTCAAACCACTTGTAAAGAACATTTAGCTAAAAAAAAGTTGGCAGTGCTTAAAGCTGAACAGCGGTTAGGGTCAGAAAAGGCTGCGATGACGATTCAGTCTACGTGTAAGGGGTATTTAGCCAAAAAGAAAGTGCGACGCGAATATGGGCTCTTAACTCCTCAACTTGTAGTAGATGCAAGATCTTACATTGATAATCGATCTTTTGACAAGTTACCAGTAGCATACGGAGCAAAGGCTCGTGTTTATTTCCCAGAAAATCTTCCTATTATTCTAAAGCAGCTCCATTTTGATAAGTCAGCGCGGGAACGATTTAACCAAATGCAACAGGGAAGACAATTATGTCAGAAAAACAACTACCGACACTTGGTAATTCCGGACGCATGGCTATGTGGGAGTTTTGTGATTGAAACTCGAATTCCGATTAAATCCCGCAGTAATGAGGAGCAAATTGGATTCGATATCGGTATGTATATAGAGAATCGCGATCGATTTACAAATGCCATAAAAGAATTCGTGGGGTTCCTTTGTCAGTCAACGCTTTCTGATATCACAGGAAATGTAAGAAATTTTTATCAATTTCTTGATAAGACAACTCCTATAGGACGTTACGATAATCTTTTACTACATCTAGAGAAAGCGCAGGGGAAAATTGGGCTGATTGATTTAGAAGAATTTTCTCCTCAATGCCACCGCAGAGATGTGGATTCAGATTGGTGTTACTTTAGATGCCGGGACGCTGTCTGCTTGTTTCCCCATCATCTTGAAGAGATTTTGAGCGTAGCAAAAACATTTTATCCTGCCATAGAGACGGAGTTTCGGGAGGCATTAACAAGAGTTAGAGATCGCTCTTTAGAGAGGTTTAAACTTGTCTATGATCGTCATATAGAGTTTTTTAAGGAAAATGCAATCACTCTTAAGCACCCAGAAGAGATTCCAAAATTAACAGAAGAGTGTCAAGAGCGTTTGAAAGAGTCAATTGCAAAGTACGTTCAAGAGCTCCATGTGGGTAAGGCTAAGGAGTTATATGGAGATGATGACAGCATTTACATCAAGGGCCGTTTGGGAGTAACTCCTGAAGAATCTATCAAGCAGTCTAAGGAGATAACTCCTAAAATCATAGGGCATATCATGGGTTTTATTTCCAATTGTGCAAGCTGTGCAGTTGGCCCAACGGGATCTGTTTCAAGTCTCACTGAGCTGGTTTCGATTAGGAAATTGTACATGGGAGCCCAGTCTCAGGATTATCGAGACTTACTAGAGGCGATATCTTCCGAATTACCCCTGTTAAAGATAGCAAAGCAAATCGATAGAGATACACTTGCAAAACTTTTGATGACAAAAATATTTGAAAAACTTGTGGAAGCAAATATCATATGCTACTTCAAAGAAGGGCTTGGCGAGCGAAGCTCTATTTGCATTTTTTACTAATCATCACTGTCTGGGCTTTGGACAATTTTTGCCGTCGGCTTTGGAAAGAAGCTTTCTTCGAAATTCATGACGTTGCAGTTTGCTTCTTCCTCAAGCCGACGGCAAAAATTGTCCAAAGCCCATTTGAAGATACGCTATCTTAATTCTACAACTGTTCTGTTTCCTTATCGTCCTCTTTGTTATCTCTGCCGATTATTTCTTTTCAATCACAAAGACTACGACTTGCTTTCCTTGAAAGTAAGGGCAGTTTTCGGGGACAGCCACAGAGACCATCTTTTCCGTATAAACGACGTCTTTGCGTGCTAGAATTTCTTGAGCAAAAGCGGGATGATTACGCAGAGACTCGGAAGTCAACACACGAGCAGAAAGGCGAGAGCCTGGGTCCATATGATGGTCTAGGCAATATTGAATAAAACTGATAAGGGGAGGATTTAATAGGGTGTCAGAAGCTTGTTCGTCAGATCTCTTTCCCTCACCCTTTACCTGTTTTTTTAGCTCTTTAAGACAGCTTTCCTTTTGCTTATTGCTGATGTTTCCCTGATTGACAAGTTTTGTTAAGAAAGCTTCAACTTGAGCCAACGTGACATTAGGGCGTTTTAACACTGTCTGGCTAAAGCCGTAAAGTTCTTCATCGGAAAATTGAACACTGCTCAGTTCTTTGAATGCGTTAGATAAGTCTTCTTGTGCCTTTTGCGCCTTTGCAAAAAGCTGGCGGCCTTCCTCAGGAGAAAGAAGTTGATTCACACTATACTCACCAAAAAAAATCGCATCAAACGTATCAAAAGAGGCGAGACTCTCTTTCCAAGAGCCCTCGGAAATTTCAACTGTACTCAAGGCAGAAGACCACTCTTGAGCCCGTGCGATCACGGGAGAAGATGATTCTATAATGAGATGGTGCTGGGGAAGAAACGCTTGAATTCGGTCGGCAGCATAGCCTAATCCAAATCCGACTTCTAGTACTTTTCCATGAGGATTCAATGTGTTAATGCATGCCTCAAGATAAGGTTTTTCCCATTCCATCGCGACGGGAATATTAGGTTCTTGTAAGAGAACTTCCTTTCCTTGCGCATCTTTACCGTACTTTTGTTTGGATGTGGCGACTGCTTTCATTTTTTCTTCAGCACGGTCGGTGCTGCTCCTATGGTTTTCTTTTACTTTACAACTAATCTCTATAGAGATTTTTTTGCAAGGAGAATTGTTGCGATTCCTGCAGAAAGAGGAGTGATTGTGACGGATGCAAAACCCACTTCTTCTAAGATTTTTCGTAGTTCATCGGGTTTGATAAAGGTTTGAATGCTGAGGCATAAGTAGTCATATGCGGCCTGATTAGACGTTAAAAGACGACCTATACGTGGTAAGAAATGTCGTAGATAAAAACGATGTCCCATTTTAAGAACAGGATGGGAAGGTTCGGTCAGTTCTAAAATGCCTAAAGTGCCCCCTGGTTCCAATACACGGTAGGCTTCCTCTAAGCATTTTCTTGGTGAGCGTATATTTCGAATACCGTATGCTAATGAGATCAAGTTAAAGCTCTCATTCGCTAAAGGAAGCTCTTGAGCGTCTGCGCACAAATAAGATAATGAATGACCTGACTGGGAAGGAAGAGTGTTTGCTTTTTCTTTTGCGCAAAGCAGCATCTCTTCACAAAAATCGAGAAATGTCAACTTGCATGGATGGCCCATACATGCTTTAAGAGCGGTAAGTCCGATTTCTCCCGTTCCACAACAGAGATCTAACCACTGCTTTTTCGGAGAGGATGCGGCCAGTTGCTGAACAAGCGTACGATTCCATCTTTGATGCATTTGAAAGGATAAAACTGCATTCCCCCGATCGTAAGAATGTGCAATGCTAGCAAACAGAGATTGAATCGTTTCAGGAGCTTCTTTGCTATATTTACTCATTAGACGAATCCTTAGTTTCGAAAGAGGTCATTAGTGTTTATCCGTAGAGTTTCTTTCGCATAATCCACAAGAGGTGTTTTTACCGCATTCATCTTTTTTTTTTGCATGGGGATCTCGTCCGCACATTCCAAGATGTACCTTGTTTTTTCCCTTGATAATCCAGCCAATCGCTAGGGCGGCAATGGCGAATACAATAAGGAAGAAAGCTAAAAGCAAAGTGAGGAGGAAGGAATTCATGAATACTCTTTTATTGCGACCAATTGACTTTTATCTATGTAAGACTTCAATAACACATTTTTTTAAAGACATCTGATCGATTAACACTGAAAGCCGTTCTCGCGTCTCAGCATCTAAGTTGGCATCCCATTCATCCAGGAGTAATACATCCACATCGACCTTATTTAGAATCTCTAATAACCGATTTCTCAAGGACTCTCCTGTAGAGTACTTATTAGTTTCCGATGTGAAGCTCAATTGATTATGGGTTGGTAGAAAAAATGCCCGTGTCGATAATGCATTTTTTATCAACATCAAAGCTGTAGATTTGCCGCTTCCATTTTCGCCCCGCAACGTTACTCGGCCAGATCGCTCTGTTCTGCTTAACAAATCTTCATGAGAGGAGAGCGGCTGAGGTCCGGCCAGAGAGGTAGATTCATTGGCCTCTAAACCAGAATAAGTAGCCACGATTTTGGGCCATTTGATAGTTCTTTTCATAAGGTGGGGCACTGTAGTTGCGGGTTGAATCGTTCGGTAAATAGTAATTAATTTGCTACGATGCATCGCCCAACGAAAGCCCAAAGAAAGTGTTTGGTATGTATAAGAAAGAATCAGAAAAAGTAAAGGAAGGATGACAACCAATGAGGTGAGGCGCGCGGTTCCTCCCTCTGCAGTATACATAGAATAGCCCACAACGGCAAGAGATGGAATCGATGTGATAAGCGCAACACAGATCGCTAATACTTGATCAAACCTTTCCAAATCCATGTTTCGTTGTAAGCAGCGCTTGAGGCGTAGAGCCGTTTTTTCATACCAGATATTAAAATTGTAATGGTTGCCAAGAAGAACATTATCCCAAGCGGCCAATAAGGATTGGGAAAGATCTACGCGGGCGATCAATGCTTTTTGTGTGAGTTGCCGTTGCGTGCGCCTTTTTATCTTCATGATGGCAAATACACAGGCAACGCTGATGCCATAAGAAAAAGCGAACAATGGCTCTACAACTAATGACAATGCTAAAATGTTGAACACAACGCTTAAGAGATAAGTCCCTAAATCCCAGGCATAGTCGATGAAAAGGTGGAGCGTATTCGGCCCCTCTGAAGTAAGAATGGAAAGCTTTTCCTCTTTAAATCCTTTATTGCTCCACTCTCCAATATTGCTTTGGTTAGATGCGACAAAAGAGTTAATAAAAGCACGTTGTGCTTCTTGTTTCCAGCTGGTTTTAAGAATAAGGGCAATACAGTTAGGGATATATGGCAGCAGCAGGGAGCACATGTATACAATGAGGTAAGTAAGAAAGGGCTCGCCGCTTGTAATGGCTGTTGCTAAAGAGACAAGCCAATAGGTTGAAGAAGCTTCTAGGAGCTGCTGCAACGCCAATACAAGAAAGCAGCCAACCGCACGCTTATTTGTCAAAAGCTCTACAATATGCTTACGGATCTGAGGAGACATTGTATTTATATTGGCCATAGCATACTTGTTTTGCATGAAGAGAGAAAAATAAGCACAGTTTCCTGAGGGGCTGTGCAAAATAAGTTAAACGATTGGGTCGTGTGAAAACTCACTCAATTGAATAATCGCAAATGACTCTGCATTATAATATGGAGTCATTTTCGATCGTTCAATCCTGGAGCTTTGACGCAGCCGAATCGTTCAACTTATTGTTGCATAGTCCCTAAGTAGAAATGGTAACAATGCGAGGAGAAATTTCGCAATGATTAACTTAGAACTCGCTTTACGCATCGGGGGTGGCGTAAGGTGAGCTAGAATGGAGGTGCAAAGTGGCAAGGCTTACCCCACCTCTTTAATGGCGATTTTTGACGCGGGGGATGAAATACTTGCCAATTCAAAAGAGAGGCCTTGCTGCCTCAAAGAAGTATACCGATTTTTTCCTACGATTAAATGGTCATTGACGGGAATCGACATCATTCTCCCCGCATCAATGAGTTGTTTCGTAATTTCAATGTCCTGCACAGAAGGAGTAGGATCTCCGCTCGGATGGTTATGCACCAAGATAATGCTAGCTGCATTGTGTTTAATCGCGGGATAAAAGATTTCCCTAGGATGAATCAAGACGTTTGTTAAAGTGCCGATCCCGATGATTTCATGGCAAATCACAAGTCCTCGAGTGTCTTGCAAAATGACAAGAAAAATCTCTTGCCTTTCCCACTCAAGCTCATCGCGGATGTATTGATAGGCGTGGAGGGGGTGCTCAATCCGAAACTTGGAGTTGTCGGAGTTTTGGCGACAGGCGCGCAAGCCAAGGCTTAATGCGGCTTTGAGCTGAAGTGCTTTTGCTGTACCGACTCCTTTGATAGCTTGCAGCTCTTGCAAAGAAGCATTGGCAAGTTGCTGGATGGATCCAAATTTGGCCACGATTTCTTGGGCAAGCTGCAAGATAGGAACGGCCTTTGTTCCGCTTCCGAGAATGATTGCGATCAGCTCCGCAGTAGCAAGAGATTCAGGTCCATGTTTGATGAAACGTTCTCTTGGTCTATCCAAAGTGGGAAGACGGTGGATTGCGTAAATGTTATCGGTCATTCTATTGAGTCCAATACTGCTTTAAGCGGTTTGCCACTGCTTTAGGCAAATCTACTCTTAAAATGATGTCATTCTCTTCATAGCATTTACTCAATACATTTCCTAGCCGGATCACTTCTGTGGCAACCGCATACTCGCTTTGTGGAATTCGCATCGAAACAACTGTGCGTTGTTTACCCAATTCTTCCACCATCCGTTCTTCCAAATCAGTTAACCCAGTCCCCTTTAAGGCAGAAATTTGCACCGACTTGGGGTATTGTAGTTGAAGCCGTTGAATGACCGAGGGAGTTGTACTTTGATCTACCTTATTGAGTACGGTAATGATTGGCTTTTCTTCAGTTTGGAGTGCCTGCAAGACTTCAAAAGTTGTCTTTGCTTGTTCTTCAGCAAATGGGTGGCTTACATCGATAATGTGCAACAGTATATCTGCATACAAAGCTTCCTCTAATGTACTTTTAAATGCTGCAACAAGAAGATGAGGAAGCTTTCGAATAAATCCAACGGTGTCAATAAGAAGAATTTCTTGATTGTTTTTTAAGATGTATTTGCGCGTTGTTGTGTCCAAAGTTGCAAATAACTTATTCTCTACCAGTACATTTGCCTTGGTAAGCGCATTCAAGAGAGTAGACTTACCTACGTTCGTATAGCCAATAATGCTGAAAATGGGAAGAGTGGCACGTTCTCTCGCGCTCCGTTGTACTTCGCGCATGCTGCGCACATCAGTAATTTGCGAACGCAGCTGGAGAAGCTGCTTTTTTAGAATCCGCCGATCAATTTCGATCTGTTTTTCGCCTTCTCCCTTGAGATAACCCT
>FTIX01328464.1_pt1 | contig 13281 bp, 8 predicted proteins | sample 1658561 | NCBI WGS metagenome assembly FTIX01 (sample SAMEA3914836, study PRJEB12502) | metagenome | biome: forest; material: soil | place: Canada | collected 2011-07-03 | depth 0.3 m | reverse complement strand
GTATATCCTCTTGCCTTTTTCCTTATAAGGAATGGAGAGCTGTATGCTGGCATGGTTTTTTAAAAGGGTCAACTCACGACCCCCTTTTGTTGCCCGAATCGAAGCGACAGGAACTGTTCCCCCTTTAAGATCTATGGGCGCATACCGTCTTTCTGCAGCTCGAAGGGAGAGCCTGTGGTAAGGGATCTTCTTGTGCCAGTCTTTTTCAGAAGGGTCAATTCCCACATAGCTACCAGTCTCTTCATCATAAGGCCCCCACTTTTCGCTATGAAAATTATATAATCCGTTAGCGAAAAAGTCGATTCCCGTCCATTCATACTCCTCATTACGAAACCGTTCATAGACTTCAGCTACCGTCAATGTCAATCCTGGAAGTCTAACTTTTGTGTCAGGATTTAAAAAACTGACCCATTGAATTTTTCCATGAGCCGCCTTACAGCGTACGACCAGGTCTTTACGGCAATTATTTCCTTCTCGTTCTCGTTCCCATCTATCTTTTCCAGTGATTTTAACATGTTTTCCAAATCCCAAACGCATGTCGATCTGGTTCGCATGAAAAGCCTTATGTGTGGCTGGAAACTGTGCAAAAATGTCTGGATCAAGCTCAGCTTTAAGAGCTGATGTAAAAAACTCCTGCCTAAGGAAGAGATTCTCGACAAGCAACTGGGAGATCGTCGGATAACAACAAATCCTATTTAAAACCCGAAGATCTCGTTCTGTGAGTCCCTCTGCGTGTTGAAAAAAAGGATCGTGATGCTTCCATTGAGTAGCAAAATCTTTAAGGAGGCAGTAATGAGTTTTTATTGCTTGGTTTTTTACGCTCTGCCGTTCACTACGATATTTCAAAGCAGAAATCCGATATGACAAATTCACACGTGATTCTGCGGCCTCAACTCTATCGCAGTTTTTCATGCGTTCCACATGCGCTTGCCCCCTCAAGATCCATTGATTATATTGGCGGAGCTGTGCCCTAGAAGCAAAATTGACTGGCCATTGTTCCAAGTAATCTAGCCCTTCGATTAAGTCCTGCGCCTTCTGAATAAGACGTCCATCTGAACTGCGCGTCAAGCATCTTCCAAACCACTTTCCAGTACGATTCCACAATTGTTGACACCAATTATTTTGGTGATCTTGTTTGTGACATGCCTCTAAAGATGTTTGTGCACTCATTTTACTTCTTTCACCTGCGGTTTATTTTAGTTTTTTTAAACACTTAAATTGCTTAACTCTCGGGATCATATCAAATTACTGAAAAAGCAAAAAGCTCTTTAAGTTGGTTCTTAACTCTCTTTACGCACCGTGGGAACTTTCTCTTCAGCCCAAACGCCACTCCCGGTGCGTAAGGTGAGTTCTTAATCGCAAGGAATTCATAATCACCGATACTGAGCTTAAACTCATGGCAAGGGCAGCCACTATGGGATTGAGTAGCATACCTGTAAAAGGATAAAGCAGGCCTGCAGCGATAGGAATTCCTAATGCGTTATAAATGAACGCAAAGAATAGATTTTGCCGGATATTTCGCATCACTGCATGGCTTAAGCTAATGGCTCGAAGGATACCTGTTAAATCCCCTTTCACAAGAGTGACATCGGCACTCTCCATTGCTACATCGACACCCGTACCCATTGCGATCCCTACTTCAGCTGCAGCAAGAGCTGGTGCATCATTAATCCCATCTCCTGCCATGGCCACAGGCCCTATTTTCTCATTTGCTTCACGGATAAACTGTTGCTTGTACTCAGGTGTCACATTTGCATACACGTCATGAATCCCTAATTTTTTACCTACTGATTGAGCCACTTTCTCATTATCTCCAGAAAGCATCACAATCTTTAACCCAAGGGTATGAAGTTCATTCACAGCATGAGAAGCAGAAGCCTTAATAGGATCACTAATGGTAATTAAACCCGCTCCTTGTCCATCAATTGCAACAAATACCACTGTTTGAGCTTGTATTTGCGGCTCTTCTGCTTGCCGATAGAGTAATGCAGTACCCGCCACTCTCCTTTTTTCTAAAAAATTAATTTTGCCCACTAACACTTCACGATTTTCAACTTTTCCGCTAACCCCACCTCCTGTAAACGATTGAAAATCTTCTACTTGAGCTAAATTGACTGAACGCTCTTTTGCTCCTTGCATCAGGGCGTGAGCAAGCGGGTGCTCGCTGTTTTGTTCAACTGCAGCTGCAAATCGCAGAACTTCATTTTCTTTTCCTTGTTCCACGGAAATAATCTGAACAATTTTAGGCTTCCCTTCGGTTAAAGTCCCTGTTTTATCCACAACAATCGTCTTTACTTTCTCGAGTTTTTCTAGGGCTCTAGCATTTTTTATCAAAACGCCAACCTCTGCCCCTCGTCCTATACCCACCATGATTGACATTGGAGTGGCAAGACCAAGCGCACAAGGACAGGCAATCATTAGCACAGCAACCGCATTAAGTAAGCCATAAACAAAAGAGGGCTCGGGACCAATCCACGCCCATATAATGAACGTTAAGATTGCGATCAACACTACGGCAGGAACGAAATAACTGGAAACCTTATCGGCTAGGCTTTGAATAGGCGCTTGGCTTCTTTGGGCCTCTGCAACCATTTGTACGATGCGCGAAAGCAACGTCTCGCTTCCAATTTTTTCAGCTCGCATCAGAAAACTCCCATTCTGATTGATTGTCCCAGCAATCACCGAATCATGAACTTCTTTTTCAACAGGCATAGGCTCGCCTGTTACCATCGATTCATCAACAAAACTTTTCCCCTCTATCAGCGAACCATCTACCGGAATTTTATCTCCTGGACGTACGCGCAAAAGATCGCCCACTTTTACTTCATCGATTGGGACTTCCCTCTCCTTTCCCTGTTCAACCCTTTTAGCTGTCTTTGCATTCCTATCCAGCAAAGCCTTGATCGCTTGGCTTGTTTGGCTCCTTGCCTTAAGTTCTAACACTTGGCCAAATAAAACTAACACGACAATCACTGCTGCTGTTTCAAAATAGAGAGGCACGTTTCCTTGATGCAAGACTTTGGCTGGAAATAGATGAGGGAAAAAGAAGGCGATCAAACTATAGAGGTAACTCACACCGACCCCTAAGGAAATCAAACTAAACATATTAAGTCTGCGGTTGAGGATCGACTGGCCACCTTTTTGAAAAAAGGGCCAACCAGCCCATAAAATCACGGGTGTGCTCAACAGCAACTGCAGCCAACGTGACCCGTTGGGAGAAACAAAGGGACCAAACACAGGAAACATACTACTCATCGCTAAAAAAAGCACAGGAACTAACAATCCGACCGCTACCCAAAACCTTAAGAGCATCTGTTTATACTCAGAAACTCCATCCTGATTTGCCTCAATCATTCCAGGCTCTAGTGTCATTCCACAGATGGGGCAATTTCCAGGATGATCTTGCACGATCTGCAGATGCATAGGACATGTGTACTTTGACATTTTGCGTTTCTTTGAGTCTATGGAAAAGCCTGCTACCTTAACGGATTCTAAGCAGCATGCCTTTCCTTGGGTTGTTTGAAAAATAGTCGTTTGTTCCTTAGATCGAAAGAAATTTATTTAAATCCTACTCATTCCGGGTGCAAGGTTGCCTTGAGTCTTAGGCCACTTTCAATTACATCCTTGCGCTATGGCTTCCCTTGTTATAGTTGAATGAATTTACAAAAAGCAGTAGCATGGGGAACCACTAAAAAATGGATCAACCCATGCAAGAATTGCCAAAAAGTTATCACGCAAACACAACAGATGCCAAATGGTACCGCTTTTGGGAAGAACATGAGTTCTTCAAAGCCGACCCCTCTTCCGCAAAACCTCCTTACTGCATTGTGATGCCTCCTCCAAACGTAACCGGAGTTTTGCACATGGGTCATGCTCTGGTCAGCACCCTGCAAGATGTACTGATTCGCTGGAGGCGGATGTCCGGCGACGAAACTCTTTGGGTCCCAGGAACCGACCATGCCGGCATTGCTACCCAAACCGTAGTGGAAAAGCATTTGATTAGTACCACTGGAAAAAAACGTCATCAATTTTCAAGAGAGGAATTTCTTGAACATATTTGGGACTGGACTAAAAGCAGCCAAGAGACCATCTTAAGCCAACTTAAGCGGGTAGGCTGTTCTTGCGATTGGTCAAGATTACGTTTTACAATGGATGCCGGAAATAACCGCGCTGTCCGCACGATGTTCAAGCGCTTGTATGATGCAAATCTCATCTATAGAGGCGACTATCTTGTCAATTGGGATCCGGTCACAAAAACAGCATTGGCTGACGATGAGGTGGAGTATGAAGAGCGGTTTTCCTCACTTTGGTATTTTAAATACCCCATTAAAGGAACAGAAAATGAATACCTCTCCATTGCCACCACACGGCCAGAAACAATGCTGGGAGATACTGCTGTAGCCGTTTCTCCTCAAGATTCCCGCTACGCACACCTTATCGGAAAAACGATCATTCTCCCTCTTGTTAAGCGAGAAATTCCGATCATTGCCGATGACCACGTAGATCCGTTATTTGGAACGGGAGCTGTCAAAGTCACACCAGCTCATGACCCTAATGATTACGAAATTGGCCATCGCCATCAGCTCCCCTCTCTCAACATCATGACTCCTGACGGCAAAATCAATGCCGCAGGAGGCCGCTTTGAAGGAATGTTGATGGAAGAGGCTCGTCACGCCATTGTCGCAGCAATGCAGCAGGAAGGGCTTTTAGAAAAAATCGAACCCCATGTTCATCGCGTAGGCGTTTCCTATCGTTCAAAGGCAGTTATAGAACCGTTCATTTCTAAGCAATGGTTTATCCGAATGTCTCACTTTGCGCCTGCCATGAAATCAGCCGTCGAGCTAGGCGCCACCCGTCTTATTCCTTCTCACTGGGAAAGTACCTACTACCATTGGATTAACAACCTGCGCGATTGGTGTATTAGCCGTCAGCTTTGGTGGGGCCATCGCATTCCCATCTGGTACCACAGACAAGAACCGAATCGCACTCTCTGCTATGACGGAGAAGGAATTCCTCCAGAAGTCGCTGCAGAGCCAGAGAATTGGGTCCAAGAAGAAGATGTATTAGATACCTGGTTTTCTGCTGGCCTCTGGCCCTTTGCTTCTCTCGGATGGCCAGACAACACTGAAGAATTAAAGCGTTTTTATCCCAACTCTACTCTTGTGACAGGACACGATATTCTATTCTTCTGGGTTGCCCGCATGATCATGATGGGTCAATATGCGATGGGCACATCCCCATTTCCCGAAACTTTTCTTCATGGACTTATTTATGGAAAGTCCTATTGGCGCAATCAAGAAGGAGGAGGGATCCTTTACGTTAGCCAAAAAGAACGTCAAGAGTATGACCTTGGAAAACCTCTGCCTCATGACCTCTTTTTCCGTTGGGAAAAAATGTCAAAAACCAAGGGCAATATCATCGATCCTTTAGAGATCATTGAGCTCTACGGAACAGATGCCATGCGCATGGGACTATGCGCAAGCGCCCCTCAAAATCGCGAGATCGATCTAGATAGACGCCGATTCGAAGAGTTCCGTAACTTTGCAAACAAAATCTGGAATGGCGCTCGTTTTGTCCTCATGAATCTCACAGGCGATGCTTCACAAGGCACCACAAACCTCACGGCTGAAGAATTTAGCAAAGGGCTTAACGAGCAGCTTCTTTCTTTAGAGGATCGTTGGATTCTTTCCCTTCTCAATCGAACGATCGGACAGGTCAACCAATACCTAGCATCTTATCAGTTTGATACAGCCACCCTTGAAACTTATCATTTCTTCTGGGACCATTTCTGCTCATTTTATGTAGAGATCGCCAAACCGCTGCTCTTTGGAAAAACCGGATCTGCTGAAGCCAGGACAAACAAACAAAAACTATTGGTCATCGTTTTGTGTCAAACAATTCGCTTGATGCACCCGATGGCTCCTTTTATCACAGAAGAGCTGTTTCACTGTCTGAAGCAGCGTTTAGAAGGAATCACTCTATCTGAAAAAGCGGATCCCTACACCACAGAAGCAATCAAGGCTTTACTTGCCCCAGCTTGCATGGTTTCGCCTTATCCTCAGTCATCAGAGGAGGATATGGATCCTTCTATTGAGAAAGCGTTCGCCTTGGTCGAAAGGGCTGTTTATACCATCCGTAATATTCGGGGAGAGATGAAGGTGCCTCCAGCCACAGAAACTCCTGTTCAGATTATTGGAGAAGTTCATGACCCTCTTTTTCAATTATTGGCTGAACATCGGCCTATTATCACTGCCTTAATACGCACGCACAACATCGAAATGCTCACAGTAGAGCCCCATGAGGGATTCGGATGCATTGCGCTTTTTGAGAGTGTCAAGATTCGTGTCCCTCTTCCAGAACAGTTGGTGCAGCAAGAACAAGTACGACTTAACAAAGAACAGGCCAGATTAACCGCGTTCTTGGAAAAGTTGCGTGCACAGTGCAACAACCCCGATTTTGTCCAAAATGCTCCGCAATCTTTCAAAGAGAAGCAGCAACATTTGCTCGCGCAAACAGAATCGGAGCTAGCAGAGATTCTCCGCAAACTCTCCACCTTGGAATAGCCTCGCAAACCAGATCTGATAGATAAAAAATTTTTTATTGTTGAATACTCGTGAGTGCGCCTCATGGTAATCGGTCACGGGGGATAGGCCTGCTCAAAATGGGTCTTAGAGGCGGCAGTCCGCTGTGGGAAATCGCGAATTAATAGTTGGAACTACTATTAATGAGCGATTTTCTACGGCGGATGCCCCTATAAGCCCATTTGGAGTGGTATAACCCCCGTGACCGATTACACCTCATGATATTCTAGTCAACAAAGGTAAGGAGGCGGTCAATGGAAAGATTGCTAGATTTTCACTTATGTATAACTCTTTAAGCTTTTCAGCACACCCAAATGATTCAGGAAGAAGTGTAAAGTCTACTGAAAGACTTAATGTATTCAAATTGGGGATTAAGCCCAATGGAGCAAGCACTTCCGGATCAGTTAGGCAAAAATCCCATATTGTCACCTCCTCAAGAGCTTGACAATTCACAATACGCCATGAAATTTTTTCTAGCGCGTTACGCTTTGTATAATTCCCGATACGCAACGACTTTAATTTACTAAGCTGCTCAATTGAAGATGGAACTATTTTAACAGAACTTAATATAGAAAGTATTTCTACTTCTTTTGGAAGTCGAGTCTCCTCAGGCCATAAGAAATAGGAACTTTCACTTGCCCCGTAAACTTCCAATGTTTTCAGCTTAGGAAACTGGCTGTCTTTGTGGAAATTGGGCATCGTTTGATTCGTTACCACACATTTAGTGAGCTCGGGGAGCTCCATATGCGGTAGATCTCGGGTAGAAAGATGATCTAAACGCAGGGTTTGCAATTTAGGAAATGCCAGTAGCGGAAGTTCCGATACTTTAGGGGCGGTAACCTCAAGAGAGGTAAGAGCTTGGAAAAGTTGAATCTCTTTAGAAATACGGATTGCCGTATTATCGGAACGAAAATGGAACCACAATTTTTCCCATTGTGCACACTCAGGCCGAGAGAAAAATTCTTTTCGTACTCTCTCTGCCAAATGAATCAACTGCTCTCCTGTAATACCGGAAGAGGGAACAGCAAGATCCCCTTCTTCTGGAAATGATCCTGACGCAAGAGCTGATAACTTCTCTACAGTAAGAACAGGAAATTCTTCATGCATTAATTGATGTAAATATTCTCTTCCTACATTCACATGACCATGGATTAGGGCAGCACAGAGTTGAATGCAGGCCCTTGCTTCCAACCACTCCTCTAACCGCTTGGCAAGGAGGGAAATTCCATCTGGAGCAATCATTTCGCCTACACTGTCAATTTCTTCTCGAGTAAATCCTCTTGAAAGCGCCTTTTCTCGGGTACGATGGAGCGCATTCTGCAGCTGCCTGACTTTGTCTGTTTGGACATATTCTTCTTTGGCCACTCGGCTGATCGTTTGCACCGTTTCTTTCGGTGTCACCATTTTCAAGATCAGGTGTTCTCTTAAGTGTGAGGGGAGATCTCGATAATGGGGAAAAAGAGCTTCATTAGGAACTGCCGATATAGCAGTTGACGGAGGTAATTGTGCTTTGAATTGAGCAGCAAACCCGATCGTTTCCGCTCTTTCCTTCGCTTCTTCCTCTCGAGGATTTATCTCATCCGTGTGCAATTCGAAAAGCTGACTACGCAACCGCTTTCTTGCCTCTTTTTCCTGCTCCCGCTTAGACTTATCCAGAAACTCTTGCGGCTCAGCTATAGAAGGAAGAGAAGGTGCAATTGTCGCAATCGATGGGATAGAATCAACAGGTGAAGTATTTGGTTGGTTTGATAATGTTACTGATTGCTGTGAAAGAGTTGAAGCAGGCAATTCAATTGGAATGGCTCTGGAAATGGACCGCCAGCAGCCACTCCCTAAAAAAACCGCTCCTGTTACAAATAGACCTACTGAAGCCAAGCCCATCAAAACAGGGGTCGTGAGATGGATGGTCACAAAAAAGGAAGTTAACCCAAGGGAAACAGGGGCTGTCATGGCAATTGCAAGCGCAGCGCCTGCGACAGATGCAGCAATGAACAGAATGCCTACAACCACCGCCACCTTTTGCAACCCCTGCTGCAGTGATTGCGGATTGAGTCTATAATCTCCCCAACATGAGGATGAAGTAGATCCTAATTGCCCTGCTAACATACGAATTATTCCTAATAATATTAATTATTTATAATAAATATATTATATAGCAATCCTCTATTAAAAACAAGAAATTAATTCACATACAATTTCCTCAGTCCAAGTTCTTAGATTGAAGCTTTTTTACTTGAGTGGAAGAAACGTACCTATATTCTTCTTGAATAGGCAGTAGGAACGCATTTGAATCATACAGAAGAGGGAGATCATCCCCTCGGGGAATCACCGCAATCGCATCATACAAGGCTCTCTCTTCCGCAGTGGAGTGACCCATCCATGTTTGATACGCATCATACCCGGCTATCGCACAAATGGGGTCTTGAGTGATCTCTCTAATTGCTGCATAATCGATTTTTTTCTGCTCATCCTGCCACCAAAGCTCTACATTGGCTATTTCATTTAATTGAACCATTTCTTTCAGGAGCTCTAGACGAATATTCAGTGAGTACGTGTAGTTTTTGTAAGGATGGTTATTCACAACAACGATCAATTTCTTTAATGGTAGCTCTTTCTGTGCGGTGGAGATGACGGCGTGATGTGCAACCGTGGGTGGATCAAACGCCCCCCAATACACCCCCACCATTTCCACACGATTTATCTTCTTATCCTGATTCCGAAACATCAGAGAGAAGAGAGAAAGAAAAATAAGGGCAAGTAACAGGAAGACTTTACTGTTTTTTTTAATCATAAGATGAATATAAAATTAATTTGACATTTATCGATTAATCTTTTATGATTAATCTTGATAATTGAAATTCATTGATAAAAATAACTTTTTTGGAGGAGTTCGCCATGAGTTTTCATCCTGTACACAGAGAAGCCCAGGAAAATCAAAGCATACTTACAAATGTGATTAACTGGAAACCTAAACTGAGTGCAAAACAACTGAAAGTTGGATTGGTCGCTCTCCTTGCTTTTGGTTGCTTGGCAACATGCATTTTTGGAGCAGCTGTATGTTTATTAGCTACACCAATTCCCATAATTCCTCTCATGGTTTTTGTGGGTTTTGCGATTTGGAGCTCTTGGACAATCAAAGACATCGCTTTTGAGATCTTTAAACCGTTGCCTTCGTCTCATGGATACCAAAAATTACCTTCAGGCAGCTCTTGAGAAGATGACGCTCCTTGGTGCCGTGTCATTTATTCTTGTTCTCCCCCGCCACCGTCGAGGGCTCCTCAATGCTTCTTCTATATAAAAAGAGAAGAAGCAGCAAGATAAGCGGCACGATGATATCTGTATACAACGGCACGCCTATATTTCCATCACTCCGATTCCCCAAAACAAGGTATTCATAAAAATGATGAATTCCATCTCCCAAAATCCAAATGGAAAACCCAATAATCGTTGCCGCCCAAAATAAACCTCGATACCAAATGGAAAGAAATCCTAAAGCCGCAAATGCAAGGTTAACGTTCGCTAATTGCTGTTCAAAAGGACAGGGGGGCCACTCAGTGTACTGCGCAATATACTCTGCTAGATATGTAAGTCCGATAAAAGCAAATAAACTGGTCAAGCCCAAACTAAAGACAATTTGATAAAGAAGCAGCAGTTCGATCCCTTTTTTGTATGTTCTCGCTTCAGGTGCAAGGCGGAAAAAATGAACCAGGAATGCAAGGATTCCAATGGGGTAGATACTTAAAAAAAGAAACATCGTTTTCCTCTAACTTGACTTTGTACAGTCAATTTTTAATAATTTTTCATATATTTAGGCCCTAAGCGATTCATGAGGTTGTTTAGCAATCTCCAAGAGGCTTTCTGCAGAGAAGGCAGATGTTGTACGTGCACTGCCATATATTCTATACACCCCTCTGCACGCCTGATGGTTTTCGAAAAAGAAGCGCCGGCACTCTGATGAAAGAGCACTCCTCGTTGTCTCGCTTCCAAAAGAAGAGCTGTGTTAAGCAATCGATAAATGACAGCGTGATCTGGATCTTCTTTGTCGTAGCCAAAGAAAGAGCAAAACATCACGCCATTACGCACACAATACCCTGCCACTCCACTAATCTCTTCTCCAGATTTTAACACCTTAAAAGACAGAATTTTGTTCTTAAGAATCAATTGCATAAAGGACTCGCTGAATTGCGGCTGTAGATGCGAGTGATGCTCGATATACAATGAGTTGTAGAGGCGAAGAAGATCTGGACAGTCTTTGTCAGAAAGTCCTGAGTCATCTACCACGTCATACGTTTTTTTCTCCCAGAGCCTAAGGTCGCTTTTTAGAATGCGTGTTTGGAAAATCTCTTCATTTCTAGCGTCCGTGACATAGACATAGCGGCTAGGAATAAGATCATACTCGGTAGGCTTCATCTGTCCAAGTAAGCCCGGAGTAGTGAGTAGGTTTAATGAGCGGAAGATAAGGGCATGTTGTGGAAATCTCTGGATCAAAAATGAGGTTATTGCCGCAATCTCTCCGGCTGATGGCTCTTCTGGGTAAAGATCTGTAGAAAATAGCCAATGATTCACATAGACCACCGAGTTGAGATGAGTAGCTCGGCTTATTCTCCCGATCCCCAAAAGAAGCTGTTTGACTAACAGTGCAAATGCGCGCGTTTTGATCAGGTGGGTAACCGCTTGACTTCCATAGGAAATATAGTGTGCATAAGGAGAGCATACATAGGAATTTTGATAGTTGTCATTATTAACAATGATAGGAAAAACAAAATTCCCACATTTTAATACGAAAATATCGGCCTGGATATTGTGGACGTATCGAGAAATCCCCTCCTTTACAAGAGGGGCTAGAAATTTTTTTGCGTACTGTCCCTGTTCTGTCAGAGGCCATTCCAATTGATCGATTGTTTGAGCATCAAAAAGAGAAACTTCCCTCTCAGATTGAACTTTCTGAACCGGTAAAGGAATGAGATTCTGCTCTTCTTGCAACTCGAGACGGTTTTGGGTCATTGCTTACTCTCCAAAACCACATCATAGTTTTTATCTTTAATAATATAAATATTTTATTTTATCCTACAATCTTGACCCCCGGCTTTGTCTTAGAAAACATTTCCCTTTCTGCTTTCAAAACACCATCGCAATTCGTAATATCGAGCGTCTGAAGCTCAGGAAGCTTGGTAAATTGTTGAATATTGCTTAAACGAGGCAGGCCTTGCAACTTAAGAACCTTTAAACTCGTAAGCGACTGCACAGGTTCAAGCGTGTCAAGTCCAAGATCATCGCTTAGATCTAAATGTTCAAGTCCAGAATGTTCAATTCCTGAAACATCTGAGAGAGATCCGCAGGAATGAACAGTTAATTTTTTTATTTTTCTTCCTTTAAGTGCATCTAAATCGGTGATCTCGCTTCCTGACACATTGAGCACTTCAAGTTTCGGACAATGCTCAACCCCAGAGAGTGAAGTTAAGACTCTACAGTCACTCACGTCAAGATCCTTTAAATTAGGAAGAAATTTTAAAAACCCTAAATGAGTGATTTGAGAGCCTTTGAGCACGAGTTTCTCGCAAGCAATAAGCTCTTTTTTTAACCCTTCTAATTCTTTGTTTAAATGTGCTTCATCCAATTCTGGAACGCTCAAAGTGACAGCATGGCGTTCGGAATCTCGTTTTAAAACGATCTCCAGTAACTGTTGATGCACCTTTGGAGAAAGCTCTTGATTCAACGCGCTTGAAACAGCCACAGGCGTCAAATAGTCTGAAAGTTTGCCTATTGGATGGTGCTGAATCGCGATTGCAATCATTTTTCCCTGAAGTCCCGACTCTAGAGAAGCAAAACTTTCTTTGCTATATTCGAAAATTTTCTTCGCTTTCTCTATCACTCGACTCTCTGGCAACCTTTTCAGTGGAGGAGGATAAGAAAGTAATGTCATATCAGATGGACCTTTATCTTTAATTGGGGTAGACATGGGGACCTCCTAAAACTCTCTCTATAATGATTTAGTTCCTCGATTGGCTTGCTGCCACTGAAAGCGCAAGCTCATTGCGGGACTGGATCCTGTACGAGGAACAGGGATCAAGCGATGCTGTGTTGCCAATCGATTCACCTCTGACGTAATTTTCCCTATCCCGCTGTTGAATTTACTAATATCGCGAACAGAATTCAAGTTTGTTGCGTGCATTACAATCTGTTGGGCTGTGGCATGCAATTTTTTCACCGGTGCTTTGCTTCCATCGCTCAACAGATAATCGGGAACCCCCAAGCGCGCTTTTAAAATCGCATCTACTGCTGGATCGCTTGTCTGCAGAAACCCATGAGAATCTTCCTCATCTAAAATTTCTACCAACCCCAAATTGGCCAAAGTTGCCACTAAAGCCAAATACTTCTCTTGAGGTTTGAGGGATTCTTCAAGCTTTAGCTTGCCAATAGAGCCCTCTGGTTCTGTCGCATCGAGCAGTAGCGTCACTACCTCCTCCAATTTCTTGGCACCTGCTTTGCCTTTGACTCTCGGATCGAGAGCTTCTGTCAGTGCTGTGCGTGTTGTCGATTTATTTAAAACGGTGCCCCTCTTGACACGTTCTAGTTCCGACGCAACCGCCAAAAGCTTGTTATTTTGTTTCATCGCATCCACCACGCCCTTATCTTTTTTGAGTGAGGGATTTTTTATGACCAGTTCTTCTAACATTTTCTTGTTAGAAAGCAGCGTGCG
>FTIX01000020.1_pt4 | contig 13313 bp, 12 predicted proteins | sample 1658561 | NCBI WGS metagenome assembly FTIX01 (sample SAMEA3914836, study PRJEB12502) | metagenome | biome: forest; material: soil | place: Canada | collected 2011-07-03 | depth 0.3 m | reverse complement strand
TGAACGCTTCCGAAGCCAATGAACAGCATAAACGGCTGGAGCAGCGTAAATTAGAAGCCTTACTCGGTTTTTGTGAAACCACCTTATGCCGTCGCCAAGTCATGTTAAATTATTTTGGCGAAGCCTATACCAGCCCCTGCAATAATTGCGACAATTGCCTGAACCCCGTCGCCACCTGGGACGGCAAAATCGCCGCGCAAATGGCATTGTCCTGTATTTATCGCACCGGTCAGCGCTTTGGAGTAAAACATTTAATCGATGTCTTACTGGGCAAAGACACCCCGCAGGTGCAGCGCTGCCAGCATCACAGAATTTCGACATTCGGCATCGGCCAGGACTATAGCCAATTACAGTGGCAAAGTATTTTTCGCCAACTCGCTGCCGCGCATTTATTAACCGTTGATATGAGTAGCTATGGCAGTTTACGCCTGACCGAAAAAAGTTATCCTCTACTACGCGGTGAACAAACCATCGCGCTACGCACTGACCCCGAGATCAAGAAAAAAACTAAGGTAAATACCAGCAGAGAACCCGGAAAAACAATGACACCAGCGGATGAATTATGGCAGGCATTAAAAAACAAACGTCTCGAACTTGCGCGGGCACAGAACGTGCCACCTTATGTCATTTTTCATGACAGCAGTTTAGTGGAAATCCATACTAAAAAACCGCAAAACCTGGATGAATTTGCGCATATTTCCGGTGTCGGCCAAAGCAAGCTGCAACGCTATGGAGCCGTTTTTTTGCAGGTCATCAATAATCATCTCGCTATGGTAGAATAACGGTTATGACATTATTAATCAGTACTCAAGCCATAGAAAAATCTTTCGGCACCGAGCCTTTATTTAGCAATATTTCTCTCGGCGTTTTTGCTCAGGAACGTTTAGGGTTAATCGGCCCCAATGGCTCAGGAAAATCAACACTGTTAAAAATTTTAATGGGTTTAGAAACACCTGATGCCGGTAAGGTCATCCGCAACCATAATGTGCATGTCGTTTATTTGCCCCAGGCCGATAATTTTTCTGCTGAGCAGAGTGTCAAATCCGTTTTATTCGAAAGCGAAGCAGAGATTTTAGACGATAATACCTGCCAATATCGCATCTCCCAAGTTGCCGGTGAATCATTATTCTCAGACTTGGCACAAAAAGTCAGTAGTCTCTCTGGCGGTTGGCGCAAGCGCCTTGCCATCGTGCGTGCACTGCTACAAGAACCCGATTTATTACTGATGGATGAACCCACCAACCATCTCGATCTGGAAGGTATTTTATGGTTGGAAAATATCTTAAAACAGAAGAATTTTGCTTTAGTGTTAGTAACTCACGACCGTTATTTTTTAGAAAGTATCACCAATGTAGTGGTGGAGTTAAGCAAAATTTATCCAGAAGGTTATTTTAAATCCAGCGGTAATTACAGTGATTTTCTCGAACAACGTGGACAATTCATCAGCAATCAATTAGAAAAAGAACAATCCCTCGCAAACAAAATGCGCCGTGAACAGGAATGGCTGCAAAGAATGCCCAAAGCTCGCGCCACTAAAGCACAATATCGCATCGATCAAGCAGCACAATTAAAAACAGATTTACAGCAAGTCCGTACTGCCAACGCCCAAAACAAAACTGTTAACATTGCTTTTGAGTCAACGCATAGAAAAACTAAAAATCTTGTGGAGATGCAGAATGTGGCTATGTCACGGAATAATAAGCCATTATTTCATAATCTCAGTCTGACGCTTTCTCCAGGTAAATGTCTGGGTTTAATGGGACGAAATGGCAGTGGCAAAACTACGCTCATGCAATTATTAGCAGGCACTCTGAAACCAGATTCCGGAATAATTGAACGTGCAGAGAATTTGCGGATTGTATTCTTCGACCAAAAACGTGAGCAACTGAATCAAAATCAAACCTTACTGCGTGCCTTAGCCCCATCTGGAGATGGCGTGTTATATCAAGGGCAGAATTTACATGTAGTTGCTTTTGCCAAACGCTTTTTATTTACTAAGGAACAATTGGGCCAGCCAGTGTCACGACTTTCCGGCGGTGAACAAGCGCGAGTATTAATTGCCAATTTAATGCTACAAGCCGCCGATATTCTGCTGTTAGATGAGCCCACCAATGATCTGGACATCCCCACTCTAGAAGTACTTGAAGACAGCTTAAGTGATTTCCCTGGCGCAGTGGTATTAATTACTCATGATCGCTATTTATTGGATCGTCTAAGCGATCAATTATTATATTTAGATGGCCAGGGAAATGCCGAATCTTTTGCTGATTACGCTCAATGGCAGCAAGTAACGCAGAAGGAAAATCTGCCTCCTCAAACATCAGCTGCTATTTCCAAAAATACATCATCTCCCGCTAAGAAACCCAGCGCTTTAAGCTATGAGGAACGTCGGGAATTAAGCCGCCTACCAGAAAGAATTGAAAAAATCGAAAATCAAATTACCGCTCTGGAGCAGCAATTGCATGATCCTATACTACAAAACAACCCTGAGAGATTACAGGTTTTATGTCAGAAAATAGATGAGGCTAAGACAAAAGCTGCGTTACTTTATAACCGCTGGGAAGAGTTAGAAGGACGATAAGATATGAGATTAAAAAAAAAGATGGCCTCCGTTTACCCAGGCTGAAACTCAGCCTGGGATTTGCTAATAGGAATTCATTTATTTTCCACCATGAAGCTGATTAGGCAGCGTATCTAAAATTTCAACATCCGTCGGAGTGTATGCCGGTCGCTCTTCTTCATGTCCTGAGGTTTTAGAAGATGACTGATTAGTGATCGAAGAAATCGTGCCACTTACTAAAGAGGCTGGAGAGGCGCTTGCCGTGAACGCTGAAGTAGTTGACGACCCAGAAAAACTAGATGAACTAAATGAACTAGAAGATCCAGAAGTGGATGGACTCTCTGATAGTGACGCTGGTTTTGCCTTGTCTTCGTCCTTTAATATTTTATAGAGTTTGGGTCGTTTTGGGTCTTTACACTGCCGTAAGTCATTTAGCTTAGTTAAATCATCTTTATAAGCAATGCAAAAGCAAAGTTTAGCAGCCTCAAATGCCTTTTCATAATCTCCTTTAGGATCACCCGCTTGCTTATGTGATCTATCAGCCTCAAATTTCATAGAGTCAAATAAATCCTTAATAGCTGACACCTGTCCCAACTTATCCCTTCCTCTGTCTCGGGCTATTTGCGTAAGTTCGAAAACGAAGCCATAAATCGAGTGATATTATTTTGGTTTTGGCCTTTACCTGTTTTTTCACGAATGAATTTCATCATACCCGGCAAATATCCCCTGAGGGTCCTTTGAACTTGAGTGCCACTACTCGGGTGAAGTCTCTTAATAAGGATTTGCAACTGTTCTGCTGGATACAATCGGTTGCGGGACGGTGGCCAACCTAAATTTTCTAGCTGATCATTGACTATGTCGGATGCTTTTTTTTGGTAGGACTCTCCCCCCTTCTTCTTTGCCTCCTCAATTCTGAGCTGACTTGAGTCTTTTTCTGCCTCTTTAATTTTTTCTAAGCAATTATCAAATGCTCTAGCAGATAGTTTTTCATTTTTTTTAGATAATTCTTTAACTTTTTCAGTTGTTTTCAATTGACTGATTACATCTTCTAAACTTTGCTTCCCTTCTAACATGGTACCACCTCATTAATTATTAGTGAGAAAAGATAGCTTATATTATAAAGATAATCTTAACTTAGTATTAAAAGGTAATTTTTCGCGAAGTCCTCACGGCGAACTCATCAGCCCCAAAACCCCTATTCTATAAATTAAAAAATTCTAGGATTGCCAAGTAACTTTAGTTAAACTACGGATGTGTCTACCCAATTTCACTCACCAACCACTTGCGAGAAACATCCATGCATTTATCACAAGCAACCTATATCTGGATTGACGGCAGCAGTCCGACCCAAGCCTTGCGCTCAAAGGTTAAAATCGTCCCTCATAAAAAAGAATTCCTGACGCTTGAGGATTTCCCTCAATGGAATTTTGATGGTTCCTCTACTTACCAAGCCCAGGGCCATGACTCTGATTTACCTTTAAAACCTGCCTGTTTCGTTAGAGACCCCCTCAGCGCCGGTGATGACTATTTGGTGTTATGTGAAGTACTCAACCCAGATGGCACTCCTCATTCCAGCAATAAAAGAGCCACCTTAGTAAAATTAATGGAACAGGGTGGCAAAGAACAAGATCCCTGGATCGGCTTTGAACAGGAATATACACTGTTTCAGGGGCAGCAACCCTTAGGTTGGCCAGAGCGCGGCTATCCTGCTCCCCAGGGCCCGTTTTATTGCGGCGTCGGTGCCGATGAAGTATTTGGCCGCAATCTAGTGGATGAGCATGCTCAAGCCTGTTTAGCAGCTGGTCTTATGCTCTATGGCACTAATGCTGAAGTCATGCCGGGACAATGGGAATTCCAGATCGGATATCGGGGTGTGGAAGGCGAAAGCGCTGATCCAGTCACCGTATCCGATCATCTATGGCTAGCCCGCTGGTTGCTCTATCGTATTGGTGAAGACCACGATATCTCTGCAAAACTGCATCCCAAACCAGTTAAAGGCGATTGGAATGGCGCAGGTAAGCATACCAATTTCTCAACTCGCGCCATGCGTGATCCAAAAACCGGTATGGAAGCTATTAATAAAGCCATCACAGCTTTGGAAGATCGTCATTTAGAGCATATTGCTGTTTATGGCCACGACTTGGAGCAACGCTTGACTGGCAAACATGAAACAGCGTCCATCCATCAGTTTATTGCCGGTGTGGGTAATCGCGGAGCATCGGTGAGAATTCCCCGACCGGTCGCTACTCTAGGCTACGGTTATCTTGAAGATCGTCGTCCTGGCGCGAATGCCAACCCATATGAAGTGGCTGCTAAATTGGTGGAAACTATCTGTGGTGTGAAAGCAACAGAAACAGAATCGGTATAGTCAATAAGTTAATAAGATGCAGGGGTGACGCAGGTCGTCGCTCCTGCATTATGTCAATTCCAAACGCCATCTTGGCACTGTCAGAGTTTTTCTGTAAATATCTAGTATACAATGCACTTCATTTAATATTTTCTCAGCTTGCTCTTGATGCTTTAATTGCTGCATCGAGTCTAGGATTCTTGCGTCGGCTTTTTGCAATGGCTCTGCAGTTTTAATATAAGGGTCGCTATAGACATCGACGATGATAGTAAGCGCCTCAATGATGGGCTGTATCAAGGTTGATTGGAAGATTTCAGGCGACAATTGCTGTTTAAGCTCAGCTAAGCCAGTTAATTTTCGTGCCAATTTTTTCATATGCCGCATCAAATGCACACAGAGATGGTAACGCCGGAATAACAAACTCAGTGGTTCATAACGAAAATCGGTAATATCCCCCTCTACTTTTTTTGCCAATCGCTGCAAATTATCCAGAGAGTTCTGATCTGAACTGTCATAATGCGCCGTTCTTAAAAACACGGCTGCTGAACGCCAAAAATTAAACATCCCTTCTCGGAACTCCTGGAATATACTTCGGGGAAAAATTAAAGAAAAACTCAGAATTCCTAAAGTGATGCCGAGCAAAGTATCCCCTATTCTGCTCAACATGAAATGCAGCAGTGTCATTTGCTGACCATACAAGATATAGAACAGGTTGGATATTAATATAGTACCAATGAACACAGTCAGCGGATAATTGAACCGTAGGGTAGCAAACATGCCATACACCAGGATGACCAGCGCAATCATCCGGCTTACCGGATAAGGCTGGAACACATAGTGCGCCAATAGCAGGCCCACTATAATACCTAATACCGTTCCCAATATTCGGTTCAGTGCCTTTTTAACCGTGGCTCCCAAAGTATTTTGTTCAATGACAATCAGAGAGATCGCTACCCAAGCTGAATTCTGTATTTTTAAATAACGGCAAATAAAAACGGCAAAGGCAATAGTAATGGCCATTCTTAATGCGCGCTGTAATAAATATAGAGATTTATCCACAGGAATGCTTTTATGGGTGCCTCGATCAAATAATAGATTGATGATGAAGGCGATGACGGTGCCAGCCATGACTGCCAAAACCCGCGCATACACATCGCTTGCTGAATGGGCTGGCATATTTTCAGCAAGGACAATAAAAAACAAAATAAAAGCACCGGCTAATTGTGTGCCCCCTAAATAACGTGGGGCGGCATAAAGCAGAAAAGTGCTAATCAATAGCCAGGGCAGTAAAACTGCTAATCCGATATTCAGCCAAGTAGTTAATAAAATGAATACACTGGCAACTAACCCAATCAACAGTATGCTATTACCTCTGTCTTTAGGAGTATTGCCGATTTTGGCATAGAGGATAAACGGCACGGTAAGCGGCGCCCAGATTGCCTGTATGGACGGCCACCATCCACTCAGTAATGCCGTCAAAGCGCAGGCCAAGGTGATGATCGCTGCGCCTTTGTAGTCTAAAGCATTTGCCTGCTGTGTATTGAACAAGGAAAACTGCATGATTTGTTCCAACTAGCTAAACTTAAAATAAACTTTCCTGCAAAAAAAGTTGTCTGGGCTCTTCCTGCTGGAAATGCACGCCTAAACCTAAAAGTCGGATAGGCTTGTTTTCTTGCGCATCAGCTTCTTGAAATAGGCTTAAATACCCAGGCAAATGGATTTCATGGCTGGCTATTTCAGCCGTAGTCAATTTAAAATCATTGTATTTTATTTTAATGTAAAGATTTTTAATGAGGCGATTAGGGGTCCATTCCTGGTAACGTAACAGCAGTTTAGCATACAACTCATTAATGATGGTCATGCAGGCATGAATGTTCTGTTTATCCGCAGTAAATGTCCGTTCGACACTAAGTGATTTACGCATTTTGTTAGGCTCCACTTCGCGATGATCAATTCCTCGGCACTGATTATAAAGACGTTGTCCCAATTTTCCAAAATGACGAGTCAATTCAGCCAGCGATAATTTTTGCAAATCCCTACAGTCTTTTATTCCCATAGTATGTAACTTTTCCGCCATCACCTTCCCTACACCATGTAATTCAGTAACTGCTAAAGTCTGTATAAACTCAGTCACCCTGTTGGGATGGATTACGAATAAGCCATTCGGCTTTTTCCAACCACTGGCGATTTTAGCCAGAAATTTATTACCCGCCACACCTGCTGAGGCAGTTAACTGTTCCACTTCCCATATTCTCTGGCGAATGGCCTGCGCCATTAAAGTGGCACTGCCCTGAAAATGCCTGAGATCTGTGACATCGAGGTAGGCTTCATCCAATGCCAAAGGTTCTACCCATTCTGTAAACTCAAGAAAAATAGCATGAATGCGTTTGGCTACTGCTTGATATTTCGCCATATTTACCGGTAGTAGCACTAATTCCCGACAAAGACGCAAGGCCGTTGCCGTCGCCATGGCAGAATGGACGCCATGACGGCGGGCGAGGTAATTAGCCGTACAAATCACTCCGCGTTGTTCAGCAGAACCACCCACTGCGACTGGTTTATTGGCCAATGCTGGATTATCACGAATTTCAATAGCTGCATAGAAACAATCCATATCAACATGAATAATTTTGCGTGTTTTGAGGGCTTCGCTCATGATAGAAACCAGTAGGTTTAAAATAATCCTTACACTTTAGGTGAACACTTTGATCATACAATGAATATTGCACCTATTTCAAAAAATTATGCTAGGATTTCTCATAATTTTCTCTTGATTATTGTCGCTCTATGATTTCACCGGTAAAATATGCTATAAACATATGGGATTAAAGTCATACAAGGAATGCTATGAAATTCACTCATCCATTGAAAAAAAGCATTTTCGCCTTCACGCTTGCGTTGTCGGGGCTCTTCGGTTTTTCGCAAATCAGCCAGGCGGCGATGTGTCCCGCGGTCGGTTCAATTATTTCTGGGGATCCTGCAGCGGATGAAACGGTGACTTATCTGAGCCCTGGCTGGAGTTCTGATCGGGTTCCGATGATAGATTTAAACAAGGCCACTTTTGCCTATGTCTATGCTGACGCTCTAGGCATGAAATGTATTTATGACACCAATCAGGGATATTTAGTGCTTTATTCCAATGATGATTTGAAAATAAATATTCCCCAAGTCATCAACGATAGCAATTGGTATTGTACTACTCAGCAAGGACCGGCCAGTGAAGTCACTACAGAAACCGTATGTACTTGCGATGAATCATTGGAAGCTTGTGGCTTTAGTTGGCAATAGCAATTTACACTCCTTAAAGACCCTGTTCTAGGGTGTGCCTTCATAATTAATATTCAATACCACCCGCGGCCCCAAGAAACTGCTATTTCCTAAACACTCGATATCAAAAGGTGCGTTTCCAGATACGTTATGACAGGTTTCCGCCACAAAAACAGTGGTTACATCAGTACGAGCAAATTCAATATACTCCCATTCACCGATGTTATAGCCTGAAATTTCCTGCTCTACGCCTGCAGCCCGAAATATAACAGAGAGTTCAGCTGGGTCATCAGTACGGTCAAAAGTAAAGGTATGAGTCTCACCACCATAGATACGTTGATCTTCAAACGTATGTATCGCTTTAAAATCCAAATGCCGAAATTCCACGACACGCATGACTATATCAACTGCAGTATTATTGACGACTTGAACAGTCAATGGCAGCGCTGCAAAGCTCATACTACAGCAGAGCATAAGCATCAAACATCCGATCAATCTTAACTTAAGCATATGATTTTCTCCTTTCTCACTCCTAGCAGCTGCCTTCTTCTGTGAATCGATTAGGGAGAGGGCAAGGGATAAGCTGGCACGTCCTGTGATGGTGGAACATAACTTATGGATAAATCGACGCTGGGCACCTTAATATTATTATCCCCGGAACAACCAATAAGGAAGGGTTCAACCGCGTCAGCGATATGACAAACAGCCGCTCGATTCTGATCTTCCGCATATTCCCATTGTGCTACGCTATAACCCCTCGAATCCCTTTCAGTTAAAGCCACTCTAAATACCAGAAATATATTAACCGGATAACCTGTTCGTCTAAAAGTAAACGTATATTCAGTATGGCTATAAAAAGGACTAGCCTCTAGCCTTTGCTGATCTTCGGGACTAATATTTGTGGTATTGATATTGGATATTTCTAAATCATAAGGGGAATTGTTGGCAATTGTCAGGGTAATGGGCTGCGAATGATCGCTAGGCGGCGGCACGATAGCAGGCTGCGCAAAGCAATTTCCTATGCTTAGCAGCATCACTGTGAAAATCACTCCTGATATTGTTCTCATTATAGTCATTCCTTGAAATCACTCATGCGCAAAGGCGCTCTTTAGAAACTATAGGCAAAAATTGGGGATTTACAAGAAAATACCTGCTTTAAGGCAGGTAACGAAGAGGTTAATTATAATAACTGAGGGAGATGCCCAGCCAAAAATGAGACCATACCAGACAGGGCGGCTAAGGCAATCAGCCAACTGACTTTAAAACTATAATCAATAAAATGACTATGCACCCGGCCTTGTTCAGCATATAAACGTTCTAGTAATTGGTTAACACGGTAATTTCATCTCATCAGAAAATTGCTAGGGATAATCGTTAACGATGGCAAAGAAGAAGTTGAGCAGAAGCTTGTGAGGCTGACTGAGAGGGCGTTAACCGACATGAATGTCGGTTCCGAGCCTACATGGATGGATTTACGGCGTCCCTCTCAGCCAGCCTCACAAGCTTCTGCTCAACTTCTGGAGTCATACTGGCTCTGTTTAAAAATCCTTGGCTCAGAGTTAAATTCGCGACTTCAAATGCAGATGCTATATAATGCTCCATAAACCGAAGCTTGGAAAAATCCACAAGGAACCATATTAATTTATGAATCTACCTCAGACCGTAAAGATTGTAGAAGTCGGCCCCCGGGATGGCTTACAAAACGAGGCCCAACCTATCCCCACTGATATTAAAATTGAATTCATTAACACTCTCTCTAATACCGGCTTGACTAGCATTGAAGTAACCAGCTTCGTCTCACCCCGCGCCATCCCCCAACTCGCCGACCATGCTGAAGTTTATCAAGGCATTAAAAAACTGGCCGGCGTCAGCTACCCAGTACTGGTCCCCAATCGCAAAGGCTTAGAAAATGCTTTAGCAGTAGGAGTCAAAGAAATAGCTATATTTGGCGCAGCTTCCGAAACTTTCTCGCAGAAAAATATTAACTGCTCCATCGCCGAAAGCCTGGAACGGTTTGCCGAAGTCATGACCTTGGCCAAGACCAGGCAAATCAAAGTCCGTGGTTATATTTCCTGCGTATTGGGTTGCCCCTATGAAGGCAAAATTAAGCCAGAAGCAGTTGCCTATGTGGCCGAACAATTATTAGCGCTGGGCTGTTATGAAATTTCTCTAGGAGATACCATCGGCGTTGGCACCCCCCTGGAAGCAGTAAAACTCATTCAATTACTCAAAACTAAAATTCCAATATCACAATTAGCGGTGCATTTTCACGATACCTATGGGCAGGCACTGGCCAACATTTATGCTGCATTACAGCAAGGCATTACCGTCATTGATAGTGCAGTTGCCGGCTTGGGAGGCTGTCCTTATGCTCCTGGCGCTTCCGGTAATGTGGCCACGGAAGATGTGTTATATATGTTGAATGGACTCGACATTCATACCGGCGTGGATTTGGCCGCGATGATTGCTGCCGGACAATTTATTTGCCAGCATCTCGGCAGAAAAACCGGCTCCAAAGTAGCCCAAGCTCTATCGTGAGGAATTTCTATGTCTACACCCTTATGGCAACCCAGTGCAGCAATGATCGAAAAAAGTCAGTTAACCCGCTTTATACATTTTATAAACCAATCACATAACCTGGCATTAAAAAATTATTCGCAACTCTATCACTGGTCAATACATGAGACAGAATCATTTTGGGCAGCCATCTGGGAATTCAATGAGGTTATCGCCAGCAAGAAATGGGAGCAAGTTCTTGTAGAACCGCAAAAAATGCCGGGAGCAAAATGGTTCAGTGGCGCTAAATTAAACTTCGCAGAAAATTTATTACGCTATCGCGATGACCATGTCGCGTTAATTTTTAATAATGAAGCTAATGAACGTCGTAGTATGAGTTTCCAGGAGCTCCACTGGGAAGTGAGCAAGTTAGCCGCTGCTTTGCGCGCAGCGGGAGTCAACGCCAATGATCGCATTGCAGCATTTATGCCTAATCTGCCGGAAACGGTAATTATCATGTTGGCAACTACCAGCATCGGAGCAATTTTCTCCTCCTGTTCACCAGATTTTGGTAGTCAAGGCGTATTTGACCGTTTTGACCAAATCCAGCCCAAAATATTATTTACCAGCGATGGCTATTTCTATAATGGCAAAGCTTATGATTCTCTGGAAAAAATACAGGATCTCGCTGCAAAAATACCTAGCCTGGAAAAACTAGTCATTGTCCCCTACCTGCAAAAAAATCTAGCTACTCCAACATTTAATAATGCCATTCTCTATGCAGACTTTTTAATTGCCGAACCTCCGCCGCTCAGCTTTGCTCAATTGCCTTTCGATCACCCTATTTATATCCTCTATTCTTCCGGCACCACTGGCAGTCCCAAATGCATAGTCCATGGCGCCGGCGGAGTTTTATTACAACATTTCAAAGAATTAAAACTACATACCGATCTATGCCGTGAAGATGTGTTTTTTTATTTCACCACCTGCGGTTGGATGATGTGGAACTGGCTGATAAGCGGTCTAGCATTGGGCACCACACTAGTATTGTATGATGGCTCGCCGTTTTATCCTAAACACCCTTGCTTATTTAATTTAATAGAACGAGAACGGGTCAGTGTGTTTGGCACCAGTGCAAAATATTTATCTGCACTCGAAAAAGCCAAACTGGAACCTCGAAAAACCCATGATTTAACTGCTTTACGCAGTATTCTATCTACTGGCTCACCCTTACTACCGATGAATTTTGATTATGTTTATCAAAGCATAAAAACTGATATTTGCTTATCTTCCATTTCAGGCGGTACAGATATAGTCTCGTGTTTTGCCTTAGGTAATCCTATCCTGCCAGTCTATCGCGGTGAATTACAATGTCGTGGTTTGGGTCTGAAAGTTGAGGTTTATGATGACGCAGGCAAATCCGTAATACAGGAAAAGGGCGAATTAGTTTGTACCGCCCCGTTCCCGGTCATGCCAATCTATTTTTGGAATGATGCTGATGGCAGTAAATACCAGGCCGCTTATTTTGAAAAATTTCCGGGCGTCTGGGCTCATGGCGATTATGCCGAAATCACTGCCCATGAAGGTATGATTATTTATGGCCGCTCCGATGCATTATTAAAACCCGCTGGCGTCCGTATCGGCACCGCAGAAATCTACCGCCAGGTGGAAAAAATCCCAGCCATTGAAGAAAGTTTAGTGATTGGCCAGGATTGGAAACAAGACATAAGGATTGTGCTATTCGTCAAACTACGCCCAAACTTAAGCTTAACTAATGAACTAAAAGAAGAAATCAAAACCAGCATCCGCAAAAATGCCAGTCCCCATCACGTGCCAGCAAAAATAGTGCAAATACCAGAAATTCCCAAAACCATCAACGGCAAAATCGTTGAACTGGCAGTGCGGGATGTCGTGCATGGCAGAACAGTGAAAAATAAAGAGGCCTTAGCTAACCCCGAGGCTTTAGAGTTTTTCAAAAATATTGCAGAGCTGCAGACTTAGGGCAGAATTTCTCAAAATCACTCAAAGTCATTGCAGCAACATACCAACGTCCAGTATCTAGCAACACTAAAATGCGAGAATAGGCTGCAGCAATTGCACAATAATAAAATGTGCCACGTTGACCATTGGTATAACCACTAGGCAACCATTCAACCAATGCGTCTTTACCCGCAGAACTGTTCCATATCAACTCATCCCGGGCTGGCAATGCTGAAAACAGACGCAACACCTCCCCGCCTGTAGTACTCACCATCTGTCCATCACGCCACTTACCACCACAACTCCGACCATCAGCACTGGCACATAAAATAATTTTCTCAGCACGCAAAACAGCCTCACTACGGGCATAATACAAAGCATGACCCAGGGAATTAATTTGCGCTATTGCGCGTTTATCAGCAGAAAAATTCTGCATGGCGGGAATTGCAATGGAAATCAAAATGGTTAATACGCACAACGATACTAGTAATTCTAGCAAGGTAAAGGCTTGTATTTTGGCTATATTTATTACATTTTTCTTAAACATAGGACTAGTGTTCTACAAAATCTTAGTCGTTACTGTTTCGGTTTCATGCCACATCATGCACCCTGCTCTAACCTCTAAGGTATGCACACTTCTTAGCCACCCTAAGGAGATCCTTC
>FTIX01000180.1_pt2 | contig 13389 bp, 12 predicted proteins | sample 1658561 | NCBI WGS metagenome assembly FTIX01 (sample SAMEA3914836, study PRJEB12502) | metagenome | biome: forest; material: soil | place: Canada | collected 2011-07-03 | depth 0.3 m | reverse complement strand
TATGTTTCTCAATCTCTTATGCTCGTCACGGCACTGACCCTTAAACTAGGATATGACAAGTCTGCGAAAATTGCTCAAAAAGCGCATCGAGAAAACCTCTCCTTGCGAGAAGCCTGCATCGCAATGGGTTGCTTGACAGGGGAAGAATTTGACATATTGGTTTGCCCTGAACAAATGACACGTTATGAACCTATTTAGCAATATCCTACTCAAGATATTTCCTCTCTACTTTAACATCGGTTTAGGGTTTTTCGCCGGAAGATACCTGGACACTCCTAGAGATCCGATCGCCAGACTGATGTTCTTTATTATCAATCCGTTGATTATCTTTAACGGCATCATGCATACCAATATGCAACCAAATATGCTGGCCATTCCGTTTATTACAATGGGGATCAGTGTTTTTTTATGCCTTTTTTTTTATAAAATCTCTCAAAACTTCTGGACAGACAGTACCCGCAATCTACTGGCATTTGGCGCTGGCAGTGGAAATATGGGATATTTTGGACTTCCACTTGCTCTATTGCTTTTTAGTGATCAGGGGGAAGGTGTTTATATGATGGGATTGGTCGGGGTGTCATTGTATGAGAGCTCACTGGGTTTTTACATTTGCGCTCATGGAGCCCACTCCCCGCGAGAATGCCTGAATAAGCTTCTTCGATTGCCCATTCTGTATGGCTTTCTTGGGGGTTTGCTATGCCAATTTCTTCACATTAAGCTTCCAGAAATTTTTACCGAATTCATGTGCCACATTAAGGGCGCCTATGTGGTCCTTGGAATGATGATTATCGGAATGGGCCTATCCTCCCTTCACCGTTTCCGTATAGATCTAAGGTTCATTATTCTTTCTTCTCTAGCCAAATTTGTTGCTTGGCCAATAATTGTCATTACTCTTACACTGATGGACTCTTGGTGGTTTCATATTTACCCACCGGAAGTACATCAAGCACTTATTTTGCTCTCGATCGTCCCTATGGCTGTGAATACAGTAATTTTTGCCTCTGTCCTCAAAGCACAACCTGAAAAGGCGGCCTCCGCGGTCCTTATCAGTACCTTGATTGCCTTGCTGTACGTTCCATTTATGATCTTATACTTTGTGAAACCGTGGCCCATTTTCCCGGTTTGTCCTAAACTTTGGTAACCTGGTAATAGGAGAAAAAATGAAAATGGATCTTTATGTTTCTGTTGGATATGCCGTATTGCTTTTTATAGGCGGACTAGTTGGATATGCAACAGCCGGAAGTATCCCTTCATTGATCATGGGAAGCGTCGCGGCTCTCTTATTCTGCATCTGCGGAGTGGGAATGATGCAAGGAAGAAACCCTGCCCGTGTAACGGCTTTGATTTGCGCCCTTTTGCTCATGGCGTTTTTTGGGTACCGATTTGCCTTGACAACACGCTTTTTTCCAGGCGGTTTTATGGCAATTGCGAGTTTGCTGTTTGCTTTTTTTTTAAGTAAAAGAAGGAAAGCGAATTAGGAACTGTTCAACAATAAGTTGGATGATTCGAGTTTGTAAAGAGATAAATTTCGCACAATCTCTTAGAATCTATGAGTATAGTTAAAAAACGAGCTCTCGAAGCTGTTCTTCTACCCGTTGTAGCCGTGTGAATAGTTCAGGGGGAAGCAAGAGGTCTTGCTGTAGGAGATGTATCTCTATAAGTAAAAGCTCTTGTCTTCTTTGCAGCCCAAGCCGCATCTCCTTCGAAAGATCAATCAGTTCATCCTCCACTTCTCGAAGAAGTTGATAAGTCTCTTCTTCAAGCATCACAATTTTTTCCTTGTGAAGTAATAGACTCGAAGAATCCGTCGATGAAGGAAATGGAAGAACGTGTTCGATTGCATCCATCACGCGGATCGTTTCCTCTGAATAATGCGCACGGAGATCATCTACTTTTTTCTTCCAAATAGAGATCTCTTCCAAAGATTGCTGTTCGGGAGGGGTTTTAAGCTCTTTCCAGTGTTTAATGATATCGGTCAGGTAAGCGACTGTCGCCCCTATTCTCTCTTGAAGCGCTCGCTTCTTTTTTCCAGAGACGGCATCTAACCTACTTAACACAGATTCCAATTCTCCTTCTACAACTCGTAAGTCAGTGGCAATCTGAGTCTCTACCATTTGCAACGTATCTTCTACCATGAATTGCTCGAGGCGGTCGACTACTACTTTTGCAACTGCTTCATCTTGATTTTTTGAAGAGTGAGGTTGATGCACGAGCACTTGACGCATTTTTTCTAATCGTTCTAGATGTTCTTCCCCTAGGTGCAACTGTTTAGTCATTCTTTTTACTCGGGAAGAAAGCTCCTGAACAGCCCCATCCACTTGTTGAACAAATGCTTGGTCTGTGGAAAGCTCTGCGTTCTTTCTTACCGTGCCTAACTGTTTTAACACTTCCGCAGCAGCGGACTGCAATTGTTCTACTCGATCAGATTGCTTCTGAGCGATCAACTTATCTATACTATGTCTCTCTTTCGCCCCTCTGGAAACGGGAAGCCAGGAAGAAAAAATTCTGATCAAGCGCTTCAGATGCCGAAGTACTAATGACTCCTGGCTAGGTGGGTCCTCATCCGGCAAATTCTCAGAATTTCTAAACCTTTTCATAAATTTACGCAACTGCTATTAATTTAATTACTATCGTCACTCTAACATTTAGTTTACAATAAATCAATATATTTAATTTTTAATAGTTATAGGAAGACTCTATCACATGATAGGAAATCTTACTTATAGAAAAACTTTATAGATCAAAATAATTTTGAGATGTAAGCACGTTAAATCCATCAAGGAAGAATCTGCCGGAAGAGTCTGCTTTTTCTAAACAATACTTTTGCGACAAACACCGTGCTCCAACGTCCAGTGACTTTTCCGCAAGTAGGTCGAGATCGCGCACAAAAGACTCAAAATAGAAGGACAACCCGCTACGGATAGAAATGACAATGATATAGCAAGTACTGGAGAGAACGGAAAAAAACAAGAAATAACTCCTACTATAGACATCATTAAAACCATAGAACTTATGAAGCTTACAGCTCCGACAAGTATTAACTTATTGCCAATATTATCTTTTTTGAAATATGTAAATTCTCCGCGAATTTTTTTGCCTTGCTTGGATAAATTCATTAAACCAGCACATTCGAGATCCGTCAGTCTTCCATTCAAAATCACTACCCTTGAAATTGTAGGGAAAAAATTCAAACTTCTAATCAGAAGGTGAAAGTTCGATCTTTCTTCGCCTCCACAGTCAATTTGTAGAACCGTTGCGTTGATTTGCCTTACCTTCCCTAAACCTTGAAAAGATGCTTCTGCCTGTCTATGTTGAAGTTGAACTTTTAAAAAACCGGCTACTAGGAGATCAAAAATATGTGAGTCTTGTTCATTTTGGACTTGATCAGGTAAATCCGCAAAAGTTATATTACTTTTTAAAATGCACTTTTGAACCCATTGAAGAATGAGCTCATCACTATATTTCTGCAAAATTTTTAAGGACACAAACCGTTCGCGTAATACATAGAAATCTTGAATCTGTTTTATCCCTTTTTCCAAAAACTCTTTCTTGTTATCAAACACCCGAGTAAAGGATGTGGTGAATGCATTTGTGACTAATCTGTCCAGTGATTGAGTTGCTGCTTTTGCGGGTTTTATCAATCCCTTGTTTACAGGAACTATCATTTCCTTGGGGGAATACTGGCTAATGTAAATATATAATTGGTTATTGTATAAAACATCACAAGACCCCATCGATTTGCTCCATATTCCAATAATTTATTGACACTATTATATCAATAATAACTTTAAAAAACAATAAAATTATATACTGAATAATTTTTACATAGTCACACTTCTCGAGCTGTAAAAAATCTCACTTGCATTGTTTATCTCTACAGCATTAGTCTAAAGAGAAAGAAAATCTACTGTTTAAAACTCACCTTACGCACCAGGAGTGGCATCTATGACCGCGAGCTATTCTAAAAAACAGGAAGTAGTAAAAAATCACGTTGACAATGATGATATTAAATCCATTGCGAAAGAATACGCCGAGAGAGTCTGGAATAAAAAAGACTCAACCGCAATCCTTGACTACTTCGATGACTCCACCGTGATCCACAGTTTACTTGGAGATTTTCACGGAACAAAGGCCATGGAAGAGGTCGTAAGAGCGTGGCTAACAGGATTTCCCGATCTGAGAGTTGACAATAAACTCGTGATCGCTGAAAACGATCTTGTCAGTATTCAAGGGGAAGCTAAGGGAACTCATCGCGGTGAGTTTAAAGGAAGGCAGCCAACCGGAAAAATAGTCTCTTACAGTGGAGTGACCATTTATCGGATGAGAGCTGGTAAAATTATTGAGTATTGGGCTTATTTGGATCTGCAACACTTACTCGCTCAGATTGAGTAGGAAGCGCATGGATCATCTTCTCGCGTTATACCAAAAACGGTTGGATTTGCAAAATGCTACCTTTTCTCCTGTTGATCATGAAGACGCAACGGTCGCGCTTGTCTACGAAGTGACATTAAGTTCCGGCGTGCAACTTATTTTAAAAATATGTTCACACACGCGCGATTACTTGCGAGAAGTCTATTTTCTACGCTATTTTAGTGGTAAATTGCCCGTCCCGCGGATGATCCAAACTGTAGCACCAGAAGCCAATCTCCACGGGGCTATCTTAATGGATCGCTTACCGGGCATGCTCCTAAAAAAGGCAGATTTTTCTGATGAGCTCGCTTACGAGATGGGCTCTTTACTCGCATCCATTCACCTGAATCGTCTCTCAGGTTATGGAGACCTCACAGAACCGGAACGCTTGAATTTGGACCCCCGCGTTCATTTTACTTTCAAATTTGAAGAAGGCTTAGAGGAGTGCAGCCAGCATCTACCTCATTCGCTGATTGAGCAATGCCGCCTTTATTATGATCGAAATCTAAACCTACTCACTTCGGTAGATGGTCCCTGTATGATCCATCGCGATTTTCGAGCCGGCAATGTCATTGTATCCGATGGGAAAATTCAAGGGATTATCGACTGGTCTTCAGCGCGCGCGAGTTTTGCAGAAGACGATTTTTGTCCCATGGAGCATGGTGAATGGCCTTCCAACCCTAAGAATAAAGCTTCTTTTTTAGCCGGTTACGCAAATGTTCGGCCAGTGCCTAATTACACCACACTCATGCCACTCCTGCGCTTGAGTAGAGCGGTCGCTACGGTTGGTTTTACGGTCAAACGCGGGATATGGGCAGATAGCGGCTCTCGCATGTATCAGTTTAACCGCCGATTTCTTGAAGCATTCTTCTAGCTTTGAGAAGATCCTTTCAGATTTCTTAGGCCTTGTTGGCAAAGATTGACCTCTGTAGCCTCGAGGCTTCTTCGTAATTTATTGTTTATTGACAATTACACTAATTAATAGTAAAATTATCTTAAATTCTACTGGAATTTTTTATGAAATTAAATTATAAACTTGATCATTATGATGTCTGTCAAGCCTTGCTTTGGGGAAACTTTGTCGACCACTGCAAAAAAGCACACGAGGCAGATTGGGAAGGTCATAAGGTGACAAAAATCGGCCATGCCCTCATTGCAGCTGCTTTGATTCTTCCTGGAATTAGCCAAATCGGTTCATTGTTCGAGTATATGATTGTCACCTGTTTTGCAGAAAAAACTGTTCCCTACACCACCACTCAAGACCAACAAGAATCTCCTCCAACAACCCATACCCCTGTAGTTTCAGGCACTGCATTATCTTCGACTAGCACAAAGAGCCAAGAAAGAGACACAAAGAGATTCCACGAGCAATTAAAGCTGGGTGGAAAAGAAGCAGCATCTTCTCAACCACCACCCCTTGCTCCTCTTGCTACAAACGTTACGTCTGAAACTAGAGAGGCCGAGGAAAAAACGACTCGATTTATTGCCCTCGGTGGAGTTAGCCAACATGCTAACAAATTTCATACCCAACAGCTATATGTAGGGGAGAAGCAAAATCAAAATGGAACCCAACCGATATACCTTGGTGATGCCGCATGCACTCCTTTGGCTATTGCATTTGCGGCTGATGCTGAAAAACTGCTGCCTGCAGATGCTCATACACCAAGTAGGCATATAGAAGAATTCTTCCAAGATCCGTTACAAGTGACTAAAGGAATTGAAAAAGTGAAAGAGGTTTTGAAGGGAAAGTTAGAAGAGATGAATTTGGATGTAGCCAATGGCTTAAAAGTGTTTAATGCAATGCGGCAGTATAAAGTTGGAGAAGAGTGGGTTGAAGGCCAAACCTTTATCGGAGGTAAAAATGGGTATGATGACTTTTCTTTCGGTCATCGGAGAGTAGAAAACTCTTTTTGGTATATGAACATCTTAATGAAGCTTAAATCTGGTCAGGGTGCTGTCGTGGTTGTGGGTGGCTATAGCTTCGCAGTTCGCCGAATCAATAACACGTATGAAATTTTTGATTCCCATAATTCAGCCCCTTACACTGATGAAACAGGCGCTTGTGTCATCAGTTGCCCAGATCTACGTCAGCTACAAAAGGAATTAATAAATATTTTTAAAAAAGGGACGACTTACGTAGTAGATGATGAAGTACAAGTAGAAATCACGCTTCTTGGTAGAAAAACAGCAACTTTTTAATTAACCAAGAAATTTAATTCTGTTTGAAGTAGACTCTTCGGACATGACAGCGCTTCCTCATTCTTCTAATCCTACTGTTCCTGTACATTGGCGGCAGCTTATGCTCCAAAACTTCACTCGTTGGGAGCCTCTTGCTGATTTTTTGGAACTGGATGCCTTTCATAGAGAACAAATTTCTCCAGACCCGCACTTTACCCTCAGCCTCCCCTTGCGCCTGGCAGAAAAAATTTCTAAAAACAACTTAGATGACCCTATTCTTCGACAGTTTGTGCCGCTTAAGCAAGAAACTTTAGTTAATAAAAAGTTTATCTCAGACCCTGTAGGAGATCAATATGTGCGTAAGAACAACAGCAGGGTTTTGCACAAGTATCAAGGGCGCGCCCTGATTCTCTGCACGAGTGCTTGTGCCATGCATTGCCGCTATTGCTTTCGGCAAAACTTTGATTACACTCAGACACAAACTCTATTCGAGGAGGAGATCCAGCTGATTCAGGCAGATTCTTCTATTACTGAAGTCATCTTAAGCGGAGGAGATCCTCTTGCTCTATCGGACTACAAACTACGCCACCTCTTGCAAGGAGTGGCAAATATCCCTCATGTAAAACGCATCCGCTTTCATTCCCGTTTTCCAATTGGGATTCCAGAGCGCATCGACCCCTCTTTTCTCGAGATATTAAAGGAGGTTCCTAAGCAAGTCTGGTTTGTTGTCCACGTCAACCATCCCCGCGAGTTGGATGAGGATGTTTTGAAAAGTTTGCGGGCTATCCAAAAACTAGCGATCCCTGTCCTCAATCAGGCAGTTCTTTTACGAGGAGTTAATGATGATCTCGAAACATTAAAACTGTTGTCCGAACTCCTTGTAGACAATGGCATTTCCCCCTACTATCTTCATCAGCTTGATCGAGTGCAAGGAGCTGCACACTTTGAAGTGACAGAAGAAGAAGGAATCAAGCTGATTCAAGCGCTTACTCAGCGGTTATCAGGATACGCAGTACCCAAATATGTTCGAGAAATTTCTGGAGAATCAAGTAAGACTTTCATCCTTCCCTATGCACCCCAGTGTGGTTAGAACATGGCCGTTCATTGAGCAAATGCTCGACAAGGGCTCTCTATGCGATGCCGATTATGTAATCGCAGATTTTCTTCTTCGTTCTTTTCCAGACGTGAGTGAAGACATCGCCCTTCTTCTCTGTCACCTGTCTGCTGCCTTACGGCAAGGCCACCTATGTATATCCATCACAGACTCCACAATTTTACCCCCTGTATCTGAAACCTGGGTCGGCGGAGAAGAAAAATCTACCCAACTCTTGCCATTAGAAGTTGAAGCGATAGAACGCTCAATTCGATTTGGAGCCCGTTCACTTCCTTCTTTTCTCTGCGAAAATGGCGAAGTCACTCCCCATCCTCAAACCCCCTTAGTCCAACATCAGGATGACTTTTACTTTCAACGTTACTGGGAAGAAGAAAGTGCAATTGCAAGCGGAATTCGCCAAATCCTTTCAATATCGCCCACTATTTCTGCTGAAGCACATGCGTGCCCAAATGAAGCGCTTCTTCCAGAGCAGCTCGCAGCCATTAAGAGCGGATGCGCCCATTGCTTAACTGTGATCTGCGGAGGTCCTGGAACGGGAAAAACATTTACTGCCTCCCAATTTGTAAAAGCCTACTGGAATGCGATATCGCCCGAGCAACAAAAAACCTGTAAAATTGTACTAGCAGCCCCTACTGGAAAAGCGGCAGCGCATCTTCAGATTGGACTACAGAGAGCAACACAAGAATTGGATCACTTTCCTCCCATTCAAGCTCAGACTTTACACGCGCTCTTAGAGATCCGTCTGCGTAAAACAAACACTGAGAAACGCGTGGTTCGCCTATCTGCAGACCTCGTCATTGTAGATGAAAGTTCTATGATCGATGCCCATCTAATGGGCAAACTCCTACTGGCCATGAAGCCAGGAGCGCGCTTGCTTCTTATCGGCGATCCCAACCAACTTCCTCCCGTAGCAACTGGAGCCCCATTTGCAGAGATCATTAAAAGTTTACACAGGCATCGTCCTGATCAAATCGTGAGCTTAAAAACTTGCCTTCGTGCAGAGCTCAAAACATTGATTGAACTTGCCAGCTACATCCATGCAGGTGACGCACCTAAAACACTCCATCTCTTGACAAGTGGAAAAAGTGGAGTCTCCCACTATTCTTCCCTCCATGAGTTCCGCAAGGCTGAACGGCAACTAGCGGAAACCACACTTTCCCACTTTTCATTTCCAAAACCACTGTTCGATGAACCAGAGTCCATTTTAAAACTTTTCGACCGCTTTAGAATCCTATCTCCTATGCGCAAGGGTTCCTACGGTGTAGATACCGTCAATGCTTTTTGCTTAGAACATGCAATCGCCAACAGCATAGCTGAGGAGGATCCTCTCTTCGTTGCTCCTATCATCCTAACAAGTAACGACCACCGGCTTCGGCTTTTTAATGGAGAAGTGGGAATCTTAATTCGCCCACTTGGAAATAGAAGGAAAAATGAGCTTGCGCAGATTTTAGAGGGAGATTATGCTCTTCTTCCAGCAAGTGATGGGAGTGGAAGAGCAAGAAAAATTCCAGCCCTTTTATTGCCACTATACGAGTACGCCTATTGCCTTTCTGTGCACAAAAGTCAAGGCAGCGAATTTGACCATGTACTCCTCCTAATGTCAGAAGGAGCAGAGCACTTCGGTCGAGAAGTCCTTTACACAGCCGTGACTCGAGCTCGCAAGATTTTGGAGGTGTGGGGCACAGATGAAACACTCACCGCAGCAATCCAAAAATGTTCTTTAAGAGTTTCTGGGCTGCAGAAACAATTTATCTAAGGAGAAGATCGTGCGCCAAATAGAGACAGAAATTCCAGATCTAAAACTTTTTGAACCCAGAGTCTTTGCGGACGACCGCGGCTTTTTTATGGAAAGCTACAACCAGCAGCTCCTTACCTCTTTAGGCATTCATGAATCCTTTGTTCAAGACAATCACTCCCATTCCGTAAAGAACGTATTAAGAGGGCTTCACTACCAACTCAAAAAACCTCAAGGAAAGTTGGTCCGCGTCGTTCATGGAGAAGCCTATGATGTTGCCGTTGATTTACGTAAAAGTTCTCCAACATTCGGACGATGGGTGGGGGTTCTGCTTTCCGCAGAAAATAAACGGATCTTCTGGGTTCCTCCTGGGTTTGCCCATGGGTTTTTAGTGACTTCGCCCACCGCTGATTTTCTCTACAAAACCACAGAGTTCTATGATCCGTCATCTGAGTATTGCATCCGCTGGGATGACTCCGATTTAAACATTCAATGGCCTCTTGAAGGAAAACCCCAGCAATCTCCAAAGGACAGCCAAGCAATCTCCTTTCGCAGTGCCCCAACATTTTGAGGTTTTATGAACAAAATTATGATTTTTGGGAAAAACGGCCAAGTTGGATGGGAATTACAACGTACACTTTCACTTTTGGGTGATGTGGTCGCCTTCGATAAAGAGCAAGCAGACCTTGGGAACAGAGATCAATTGGCCCAATTGATTCGCACCCATCGGCCTACCCTTATCGTCAATGCTGCTGCCTATACTGCAGTGGATCAAGCAGAAGAAGATGAATCAAATGCGATGAAAATTAATGGAACAGCTCCCGGAATCATCGCGGAGGAAGCAAAGAAACTAGGGGCTCTCTGCGTCCATTACTCTACAGATTACGTGTTTGATGGTGCATCCGCTCATCCCTATGTTGAAACAGATCTTACAGCTCCCATGAATGCCTATGGAAGATCAAAACGAGCAGGCGAAGAAGCAATGGTTTCAGTTGGGGGACGTTTTTTAATTTTTCGCACGAGCTGGGTGTATGGATCCCGAGGAAAAAACTTTCTCCTCACAATGCGCCGACTGGGAAAAGAAAAGTCAGAACTCAAAATTGTCCATGATCAGATCGGGGCCCCCACGTGGAGCCGGCATATTGCAGAAGCTACTCTATGCACCGCAGGAAAGAGTATAAAAGAAACTCCCTCTGGGATCTATCATCTGACAGCCGGTGGTACTACTTCCTGGCATGGATTTGCAGAGAAAATTTTCTCTCATCGTTCTTTAAATGACCCTTACTCAGCTCCTAAATTGATCCCTATTGATGCAGAAAGTTACCCTTCTCGTGTCAAAAGGCCGAAGAATTCAGTGCTGTCAAATAGCAAACTTCATCGCACATTTGAAATCACACTTCCCCCTTGGGAAACGGGGCTTCAACTCTGCCTTGCAGGCCTCTGATATGGAATATTAGCAGCAGTTTTACGTGCTGACAGCCTTTCCAAGTAAATATTTCTCTTATCAGAAAAGTTAATGTTTAAATTCATTTTACTCCAAAAAGCATTAGCACTTTCCTGGTTTTTATCGACTTCGGCTAACAAGATAAGCACACTTGCTTTATGAGCTTCGGATCTAACTTGATCAAGGAGCAGCTACCTAATCCTTGTTTTCTATATTCGCGACTCATGTAAAATTCAGAAATAAATAAACATTTTTCATTTTTTATACTTGGGTCTATGCTCAATTTATCAATGTAGCAATTGACAAAACCACATATTTCCTCCCTATATTTGAAGAAAAATAAACCTCTATTGCTTTCAGCTATTCTTTTTTTAAGAGAAAGGTCGTATTCTGCGTTGAATTGCATTACGCTTTTATCTTTGAATAAGCCCGGCCAGCTCTCTCTGAAATACGTGATGTTCATTGATAAAAATCTTTCCACTCTTTTGAATCCAGCAAACGCAGAGAGAACTTTAATGACTAAGCAAAAAGATCCTTTGAAAATGAACAAAGTGTGCGATCGAATTATCAGGCAATTTGATAAAAAAATAAGGAATTGATACAATTCCTTTTGACCAAATCAACCAACTTTAGGAGCCGTCAAATGAAGTGGTTCACATTGCAACAAATCGCGGAACTCACCGACTCTGAACTCTCCGGAGATCCCAGTTATCGCATTTCAAACGTCTCAACGTTAGATGCCGCAATAGAACACGAGCTTTCATTTTTTGCCGCTCCTCGGTATGACTTAAACATCAACTACGATGATGCCATGCGGCGTTCAAAAGCTGGAGCTATCTTTATTTCGGAAGAAACCAAGGTGGACCCAAGCCGCAATGTCTTGCGAAATAAAAATCCTTCTCTTGCTTTTCAAAAAGCCGTCGAACTCTTTGCTGCATCCGATGAATTGACCGGCTTTACCGGCATACATCCGACTGCTGTGATTCATCCCACATGTGTCATTGGCGAAGAGGTTCAGATTGGCCCCCACGTCGTCCTTGACAAAGAAGTCACCGTTGGAAAAGGAAGTATCATTGGAGCGGGATGCTATATCGGACCAAAAAGCTGTGTTGGGGAGTCGTGCATTTTACATCCCCACGTCACTATCCGAGAACGGTGCACAATTGGGAACCGTGTGATTTTGCAGCCGGGCGCTGTCATCGGGTCATGCGGATTTGGCTACTCGACAGATTCAACAGGAAAGCACACAAAATTAAAGCAACTAGGCATTGTCATCATCGAAGATGATGTGGAAATTGGTGCAAATACAACGATTGATCGAGCCCGCTTCGCCACAACACATATTAAAAAGGGAAGCAAGATCGACAATCTCGTACAAATCGCACACAATGTCGAGATCGGCGAACACAATTTGCTTGCAGCGCAAACGGGGGTAGCAGGATCGACAAAAACAAAGCGGAATGTGGTTATGGGAGGACAAACTGCCGTCTCGGGCCATATAGAGCTCGCGGATGGAGTGATTTTAGGGGGGAGATCCGCTGTGAGTAAGTCGTTAAAGAAAGCGGGACCCTATACGGGTCATCCTGCAGTCCCTCTCAACCAATATCAACGCAACGCTGTTCTTCTTCGAAATATTGAAACCTATGTGGCGCGTATCGCATCTCTAGAAGAAAAGCTTGCTAAGATCTCCATGACAGGTATTGCCAAAGAGCCCTCACATGAAGCGAAACAAATAGCGCTCAATATTGAACCTCTTGAGACTGAAGTATGACTGCAGCTAAATGGGAAGCAACACCAGCAGAAGCAATGCTGGAAGTGATTGCGCTAACTGAGCTTTATCTCATCCAAGAATATGGATGGAATGGTTCTATTCAAGTAGATCGTGACTCTCTCTCTCTCTTTAACTTCCCGAAACTTAGTCCAAAACAAAAAAATCCTGTACAACTCCAGAAAGCGAATCCACCTTCTTCAGTTGCTCAGGTGCCTCTAACAGACATTCCGATCCAGAAAAAACCAGAGCCTCCTGTACAACAACCACCACCACTCGCATTACCCAAGAGCACCTCTGCTAAACCTGCTCCATCGCCTTCTCCAGAACCTTTAAAGGGAGAAATAAGAGGAAAAACGATTGTGCTAGAACCAATGCCCGCTGCTTCTCCTCCTAAATTTGATCAAATGCAAAAAATAGTGGGTCAACTGTTTCCACAGCTTGTATTTAGTGCTCCCCCTCTTTTTCAACGAAAAACCTCTGGACTTTCCTCTAGTGTGGAAGTTTTATTTGTCCAATTTGATGAATCTGCTTCTCAACAACTTTTTATCCGAAATATTGTGAAAGCAATTTCTCAATGTTTAGCGCCTGCTGCAGTCTTAGCAGCAGCTCAAGTCACAGATTCTTTGTCTGAACATCGCTTGCGCTTATTGATTGCGGATCCAGCAAAAGTGGCAAGCTATCCATTGCTTACCACATTTCTGGAAAAAGAAAAGATCCCGCTCTTTCCTATTGAACAT
>FTIX01000921.1_pt1 | contig 13432 bp, 7 predicted proteins | sample 1658561 | NCBI WGS metagenome assembly FTIX01 (sample SAMEA3914836, study PRJEB12502) | metagenome | biome: forest; material: soil | place: Canada | collected 2011-07-03 | depth 0.3 m | reverse complement strand
CTTTAACGAACTCAACGGCATGACGGAGCTGCTGAAGCGTTTTAGCAAGGTCAATAATATAAATTCCATTGCGAGCTTCAAAAATGAAACGTTTCATTTTTGGGTTCCATCGATGGGTCTGGTGACCAAAATGGGCGCCAGCTTCTAAAAGGTCTTTAATTGTAACAGGAAAATCTTGTGTGTGTTGATGAGCCAAGCCTTGTCCCTTTATGTTGACGACGGCATCCCGTTAGCTTCAAAATTGAAGTTGTACGAGATTTCGGTCTTGGTTGTTGATAAAGTTTGAGAAAAACTAGTACTGTAAGCTGAAAGTTTTGTCTTATAGCATTAGAGTAGCGCCTGATCAGAATCGAACTGACACTCGTAGCTTGGAAGGCTACAGTTCTACCATTGAACTACAGGCGCGTTGCATTGCCCCATCATCCTAGCAAAAGCTCGGAATATACGGCAACAAAAAAGAAACAGGATGAAAAAAAAGTGGGATTAAAGGCGTGGAGTCATCATGAGCCATAAGATAGCTTTTCACTAATGCCAATCATGGTCTCGATCCCCAAAGTTCTCTCTGCGCTTCGGCTCTGTGGTGAACCTACGTTTACCCCCGCCTTAGATTGAAAATAACCGCAGAGCCGAAAAGAACGCCTAGGAAGCGCAGATAATTTTTTCTTTACAAAAGTTATCTGCGCCCCTGAGTACATTCGGTCCGTGCCCGATGTTCCTTTAACCAAGAAGCTCTGCTGGGGGGACAAATGGATAGTCGAGATCAGCTGCCACATAAGGGTTGGTTACATGTCCTAAACAGACGTTTAGTCCGTCGCGCAAACCAGGGTACTCTCTTAAAGCTTGCTTATATCCCTTATTTGCAAGTTTTAGAGCGTAATCCATTGTCGCATTCGTCAATGCCTTTGTAGAAGTGAGGGCACAGGCTCCAGGCATGTTTGTCACACAATAATGAATTACCCCGTCGACGACATAAGTGGAATCTGCATGGGTTGTCGGACGAGAAGTCTCGGAGCATCCTCCTTGGTCGATAGCGACATCCACAAGAACGGAGCCTTCGCTCATCTTCTTGATCATCGAATGCGTGATCAGTTTAGGAGCGGTTTTTCCAGGGATAAGCACGGAGCCAACGACAAGATCCGCGCCCACAAGTGCTTCTTCTATCGAAGAAGATGAAGAATATAACGTAACCAAGTGCGGACCAAAGAGCGCGTCTAGGGTGCGTAATCGGTGAAGATCTCTATCAACGATTGTGACTTGAGCTCCTAGTCCCATTGCCATCCGAGCAGCTTCAGTTCCTACAACACCGCCTCCAATGACGACGGTTTTAGCTGGAGGAACCCCGGGAACACCACCTAGTAGTGCCCCTTTTCCACCCATGTTTAATTGTAAGCATGTTGCTCCCACCTGAATTGCAATACGGCCTGCAATCTCGCTCATGGGAACAAGTAGTGGCAGTCGCCCTTGCACATCAGTCACTGTTTCGTATGCGATGCCTATGACTTTTTTCTGAAGAAGCTGTGCTGTTTGCTCGGGATCTGGCGCAAGATGAAGGTAGCAAAAAAGAATTTGTCCTTCTTTTAATAAAGAGAATTCATTACTTTGAGGCTCTTTGACTTTAATGATCATGTCTGCTTCATATACTTTTTCAGCTGACGGAACAATTTTGCCTCCTGCAGCAATGTAAAGAGCATCGGAAAATCCAATTTTAGCGCCGCAGGCTGATTGTACTAGAACTTGATGACCCGCCTCTATGAGAGCTCTAACCATTGCTGGTGTAGCCCCAACACGATATTCGTGAATCTTGGTCTCTTTTGGGATTCCGATAAGCATGATTACCTCAGTTAATAATTGCAATTGTTCAATGGAAACGAAGTACAAGTCTAATTTAAGAGACAATTTTTTTGCCACAAGTTAGCATTCAGCTCGTTTCTGTTGGACATAATCCGGAAGAATTTGTTATCTTTTTCTTTGCGCCATATCACAGCTGGTTTTGCACAGTGTGATTATTTACTCACCTTACACATCGCGAGTGGCATTTGGGTAGAGCCAAAGCCCAAATGCCACTCGCGATGTGTAAGGTGAGTTATTTATCTTCGGCATCTTATGATGCCGGCATAAAGGCTCAAATTTCAACAACTTCCGCATCTTAAACTGCGCCAAAGCCTCGGGATGGGACAGTTTGAGATTGGGAAGTTGTTGAAACTTGAGGCCCTAAAGTCGAGTTATCAACAAAAATGAGGGTTTAGCCACCATGGAAAAACGAAAACGTTGGCAGTTTTATTTGATCATAGCCGTGATGATTTTGACATTATACAATATCATGCCGACAATCTTTTATTATTCTAAACCGCTTAAGGCTGAGATCCAGGCCCCTCGTGCGGAAGAAATAGCGCTCTCCATCGTGAAGCGGGTAAATGGGATAGAAGAAGAGTCTCGCGAGTGGTTGTCTTCGTTTTGTAAATTACTAGGGATAAAGCCTGAAACAATTCAGCTCCGTGAAGAGGATCCAGGCTTGTTTGAAGTCCGTTTTGCTTCTGTACAGGATGCTGCGACTTTTAGACGTTTTCTACCTAGGGCTGGAGCTTTAATTCCCTTTATTCCGGCGCAACTGGAGCTCTATCCAGACGTGGAGGTAGAAAACGGCACCGTTTTAGTGGCACGCCAGTTGGATGTGCATTTAAATCCACAAGAACTTCATCAGCTCTTTGCATTTTCCGAAAAACGAGCTGAAAATGGAGCTATTTCTGAAGGATATCAACAAGTTGTTTACGACCGAGTCTCTCAATTGGCTCTTGGGCTAGGAGGACCTGCAAAAGGCGCTCTGCAAATGGCCGCTATTGCAGATAATGGTAATGATGCCCAATTTGACGAGATGGTCTTAACAGTAGCTCGTGAAATTATTGAAGTTGAGTCTTCGCTTGGACGTCAAAGTCCTATTGCAAAGCGCTTTTATGCTTCATTTGCCCAAATTGATCGCCCAGATGCGGGGCAGCTTGCTCAAAAATATGTGGCACGGGCTGAAACCTTAAAAGCAAATTTCAATGCACGTCGGGACGCAATCCGCAAAGAACAAAAGCAGCAGGTAGAGCAAGGAGAACTTGCTACTTTTGGAGGTGAGCAGGAACTTGTTTTGCTAAACTCAAATGTGAAGGTTTTGGACAGCGCGATTGCGATCATTCAAAAAAACCAAGCATTGTTCAATGCAACCTCTTTGCCTTTGACCCAAGTACAAGTTGTCAATGAGTTGAAAACAACCGGCAGCAAAGTAAACCGAGAAAATCAAGCGCAAATAATTAATTTGAACAATCGTAATCCGTTTGTTCAGGCCTTGATTGTCGATTGGGGAGATGACAATATTTTGTTCGAGTTGTATCCAGATGTCGCAGCAATTCGCTCAAGCGATGCAAAGACTGAAGTCGCTGCTTTTTTAAAAGATAAACTGCAACATTTCTTACTTCAAGAAGTCGCTCGTGTTTCACAGTTATCAGACGAGCAGATTCTCTCGGACGATGACTCATTTAACGTGCAGCTGAATACATTAGCGGGAAGTCAAAGCATTTTACAGCTTAATTTGAATTATATAGCGGCAAAAAAAGCAGAACAAATTGCAAAGCAGCTGGCTTCTGGATGGCATTCTTCTCATCCTGATCTAAACCGTGAGGCTTATCCGATTTACTCCTTTGCTCAGTATGAGCATCTAAAGCCCGAAGAGCAAAAGCTTGGTTTGGTGGTGTATGCACCAGCAACAGAAAAAAAAGCGCCGCTCATGGGATTTCGAACAGGATCTATTTATGTGATTGCAAAGGGATTGGATGCAGTCATGCAGAAATATCGGCAGCTACCTCCTTCCGATGAACAGCGCCAAGTGATGACAGAAATTAACCAGCTTGCATCATTGCTTCAGCAAAGAGGGTTTATCGGCTATCCAGGCTCCTCTTACGGAATGGATCCGGCTTTTCGGAAAGACTTTATTTTCGAGTTAGATGATTATTCCAGCATCTTATTAAAAGCAACTCGTGAAGACTTTACCGTTAAAGGAAGTAAGCGATTTGCAGTGTTAGATTTTACTGATGTGGAGCAACGCATCCTTGCAGTGAATAAGATAGACGATAGAATCCAAGAAGATCTTTTAAAGTCGAAGGAAGAATACCACATTGCACAGGTGGATCCTAATGCGACAAGTAAGTATCTTGTTCCTGCTCCAACTAAAAATCCATATTGGGAAAATTTTAAACTCAGTTGTGTTAAATATTTTCGAGGGGATGATCGAAAAATATTAAAATGGGGATTGGATTTATCAGGAGGGAAAACAGTACGGATTGGCTTGAGGGATCATAGCAACCGTCCTGTGACCGATCCAAATGACCTAAAGCAAGCGGTAAATGAACTTTATGCACGCGTGAACAACATGGGGGTTTCGGAGCGCACTATTCGGATTGAAAACAGCCATATTGTGCTCGATTTTCCTGGGTCTCAAGGAGTCTCTGCAGCAGAGTTGATTAAAGCTTCTGCGATGTCTTTTCACATAGTAAATGAAAAGTTTAGTTCTCCGGTTTCATCATTAAAAGCAGTGACGACGCAGTTTCTGCAAGAGGTCTGGAATGAGGCTGTTGTGACCAACCGGAAGGACATCGAAAATGTGAACTTGATTGCATGGCAACATTTGGGCGGAGACCTGGATGAACCTGCCAGTATGCGCCCGATCAGTCAGGCAGCCAGAGAGTTGTATGAAAATGGTTTGCGTATTCCCAACCCTAAGGAAAGTAGTCCGACCCATCAGTTTGATGATACTCTCTCAGCGATTGCAAAGGTGAGAGGAGATGAGATTACAGAATGGCATGGAGAAGGCAATCCTTTGATGGTAGTCTTTTATCACTACGGATTAGAAGGAGCAAATCTTACGAATGTGCAGGTTGGTTATGACTCTACTCAAGGAAATCTACTCAACTTCAGTGTAAAACGCTCTTACGAAAGCAGCGAGGGAAGTGGAAATCCGAGAGAGGATTTTTATGCATGGACTTCTCAATTTGCAGAAGATAAGATTGTAGGAACGCCAAAAGAGGCCTACACAAAAGGACAAGGCTGGCGCATGGCGGTCATTTTAAATGACCAAGTGATCAGTGCACCTCTTTTGCGTGCCGCCTTGCGCGACGGAGGGGTCATTAGCGGTCATTTCTCACAGCGTGAAGTAAACCAATTGGCTGCCGACCTTAAGGCAGGTTCTTTGAGTTTTACTCCGCGTATTCTTTCTGAAGTGAATGTCAATCCCGAACTTGGAAAAGAAGAAAGATCACAAGGAATTATTGCCTCAGTCGTAGCTCTCGCATTGGTTGTCATAGCTATGATAGGGTACTATCGATTTGCCGGTCTTGTTGCTTCCTGTGCTGTATTGCTCAACATTTTTATCATGTGGGGCGTTCTTCAAAACATTGGAGCTGCAATCACTCTTCCGGGAATTGCAGGGATTGTGTTGACTATCGGGATGGCAGTAGACGCAAACGTACTTGTTTTTGAGCGGATTCGAGAAGAGTTTCGTCATTCGGGTCGAATTGCTTCAGCGATTCAAGCAGGCTATCGAAAAGCTTTTAGCGCTATTGTGGATTCTAATATTACGACCATCATTGCGGCGCTTATTTTAACGCAATTCGATTCGGGTCCAATTAAAGGATTTGCGGTCACATTGATCATCGGTATTTTATCTTCGATGTTTACAGCATTGTTCATGACTCGCTACTTTTTTGCTGGTTGGGTACAAAATCCGAAAAATAAGATGCTAAACATGGCTCATTGGATCGGAAATACGCAGATCAATTTCCTTGCCTATGCTCGCAAGGCGATCCTTGTTTCTTTGGTTCTTATGTGTGTGGGGACTTATGCTTTTGTGATGCAGCGCAAAACTTTGTTTGGCATGGATTTCACAGGAGGCTACTCACTGACGCTGGAGCTGGTAGAAAATCCCTCAGTGGGCTCCTATCGGTTGGCTGCTGGGGAGGCCCTCATGGCTCATGGAGCAACCTCTAATGATTTTCAAATTCGCGAACTTAACAAAGCGAATCAGCTTCGCATTCAACTTGGAGTTAGCATGGAAGAGAAAGGTCATCCTTTCTATCAAATGCCCCAGGAAGAAGAGTTGCAAGGGGGAACTCATTATCCATTCCAAAACAATCCGCGCATTGTATGGGTTGTAAATGCCTTAAGTGAAGCAGGGTTGCAACCTGTCTCTTCACAGCTCCCACAGCTCCAGGAAGACTGGAGCCTAATCAGTGGTCAGCTCTCTGATGCAATGCGCAATAATGCGATCATAGCCCTAACCATTGCCTTATTTAGCATTCTTCTCTATATCACTTTCCGATTTGAGTTTAAGTTTGCTGTTGCTTCCATTATTGGTTTGGTTCATGACGTAATTATCACATTAGGACTTTTAGCCCTTCTCCATTGGGTAGGTTTGTCTGTTCAGATTGATCTCCAGGTAATCGGAGCAATTATGACAATCATTGGTTATTCATTGAATGATACAATTATCGTTTTTGATAGAATCAGAGAAGATCTGCATATTTTAAGGAAGCTCCCATTCCCAGAAATTATCAATCATGCTCTCAATGTGACATTGAGCCGTACATTGATGACTTCAGGAACTACCTTGTTAGTTTTACTTACTCTTGTATTGCTGGGAGGACATTCCATTTTTGCCTTTTCAGTCGTCATGACTTTGGGTGTACTTGTGGGAACGTTCTCCTCCTTGTTTATCGCAACCCCAACGTTGCTTTATCTACACAATCGAGAACTAAAAGAGCAAGGAAAAGCGATCATTCATAAAGTGTGATCAGATAAGGTAGGAGATTCCATGCTTCTTCATGGTGAGACTGGCGAAGAGCCTTTGTGGGTATATCCTAAAGAGGATTCTCAATGGAAGGACGCGATTATTAAAGAGTTTAAAATCCATCCAGTGATTGCGCAAATCCTCGTGTCCCGAGGATTTACGTCCCTTGAGGCAATCCATGAATACCTCTACGCGAAACTCCCAAACTTATACGATCCATTCCTGCTTTCAGAAATGCAACCAGCAGTGGATCGTGTTTGCGCAGCCATTGCCAATCACGAAACAATTTTGATCTATGGCGATAACGATGTAGATGGGATGACAGGCACAGCTTTACTTACAGAATTTCTGCAAGATTTAGGCGCTTCTGTTCTATTTTACGTTTCCAATCGAGGGACTCATCGTGAGTATCTTGTGATCGAAGCTTTGGAATATGCCCTGCAGAATCAGTGCAAGCTTTTGATTACAGTTGACTGTGGAATTACAGCTGCTCCTGAAGTAGAAAAGGTGATTGCCGAAGGGATTGATGTGATCATCACAGATCACCACGAGCCGACGGGAGATGTTCCGAAGTGCATTGCCAATTTAAATCCAAAGCTTTTAAACGATTCTTATCCAAACCGCGACCTCACAGGGGTGGGGGTAGCTTTTAAACTTGCCCATGGGATCACGAATCAGTTAGTAGGAGCGGGGAAGATCTCTCCGAAAAAAATTGACCTAAAACGTTACTTAGATCTTGTTGCTTTGGGGACAGTTGCCGATATGGGGGCTCTCAAAGGCGAAAATCGCATTTTGGTGCGTTATGGGTTAAGGCAACTCAAAAAGACTAAGCGCATTGGACTGACCAAGTTACTCGTTGTCTGCGATGTTGACATGAGCGAGTTGACCTCGTTTACAATTGCTTCTAAAATCGCTCCTCGGCTCAATAGCCTTGGGCGAATTGATGAACCGAAGAAAGGGGTGTTGCTTCTTTTGGCGAGAAATGCGGCAACTGCAGAAAAACTCGCCATTGAGTTGGATTTAAATAACATTGAAAGGCAGCGGATTGAACGTACGATTTCGTTAGATGTGGATAACATCATTACCGCGCACCCAGAGATCTTGCGTCATAAGGCAATCGTTCTCCATTCTGATAAGTGGCATCCGGGAGTGATCGCCATTCTTTCGACCCGTTTTGCGAAGCATTATAATCGCCCAACGGTGATGATTTCTGTAGAAAATGGAATTGGAAAGGGGTCTCTACGCTCTATTCCGGAATTCCCGTTGTTAGAAGTACTGAAGCAGTCATCCGATATTTTAATCAATTTTGGCGGTCATGATTTTGCGGCTGGCCTTACGATTAAAGAAGCAAACATTGAAGAATTCAAGTTGCGATTTATTCAGGCAGCTGAAGCTTGCTTAACAGATAGCGATGTGCATACCAAGCTCTACTTAGATGCAGAAATTCGTTTTGCTGATCTGACTTTTGATTTTATGGAGTCGATGCGGCTTCTTGAACCTTATGGAAATGAAAACCCACAACCGATTTTGTATAGTGATGCCAATCAAGCATGGCCTCCGAAAGTGATCGCCAAAAAGCATTTAAAATTGTATCTTGAACAAGGAGATTGTTTGTTCGATGGTGTTGCTTTTGAGCGTGCCAAAGAAAGTCCAATGCTGCGAAAAAAAGATCTGATTCTGACTGTTGCGTTTACCCCACAGATTAATGCGTTTCAAGGATCTAGTATTCAATTATTAATTAAGCATTTTCAGATTAAGCGTTTTTAGAACGATCTGAATGCTTTGCTGCCAAGTTTTACTACAAACGAGGATAAATTTTTAGTGTATTTGATTTAATACAGCTAAAAATTTATCCTCACTAGTAAAACCTGGCATATAAGATTATCCGATCGAGGTGTAAAGACGGGTTCTTAGGTTTATTTTTTTCTTTTTTTTCAACAACATAGCGAACTGGAGTAAATATGGAAGACCCTCTTGCAATTATGACTGGTACAGTATCGGGACTTGCCTTTGGAGGTAGCGGAATTGTTCGACAAGAGGGTCTTGTCATTTTTATTCCTTTTACTGCTCCAGGGGATAAGATCACATTTAAGATCACAGAAAAAAGAAAAAAATATGCGTTTGGAGAATTGGTGAGTGTACTTTCTCCTGGAGAAGATCGCAAAGAAGCGCATTGTCCTTATTTTGGTACATGCGGTGGCTGCCAATTGCAACATTTGGAATACAGTGCGCAGCTGACTCATAAGCGCGAAGTTGTGGAAGATAGTCTTTTGCGCATTGGAAGAGTTGAAATGAAAGACCTTTCAGAGGTCATTCCCTCTCCTGAGCGTTGGGGATATCGTCGTCATATTACGCTCACAATTCGTCCAAAAGGAGCAGGCTTTGAAGCAGGGTACATCGCCATTGACGACCGGTCGCTTCTTCCTGTAAAAACATGTCCTATCTTTATCGACGAAGAAAAAAATCCGCTCTTAGAGCAGCTGCAGATCTTTCTTAGCAAGCTCAAAAGTATTCCCGAAAATACAGGAAGAGTGACAATCTTAAAGCAAGAGGCAGGTTCTCCGCTTTTTGCGTTTCAGTTTGAGGCAATGCCTTCGAATGCAAGCGCTCTATTTGAAAAAGCTTTCTCTGAGTACCAGTGGGGTGGAGTCCATGTAACAGCAGGGAGAGAAACGCTTTCCTGGGGAGAAAAAACGACAAGCTGGAGTGTCAACGAGGGAAGTTTTATGATTTCTCCTCAAGCGTTCAGCCAGACTAACCATGAACAAAGCATATTGCTTTATGATAAAGTATGCGAAATTGCGCAACAGCTGAAATCAAAACGAATCCTTGACATTTACAGTGGCGTTGGAATCTCTTCTGTGTTATTAGCCAAGCAAGGAGCAAAAGTATTAGGTATTGAATCTAATCCCGTTGCTGTTCAACTGGCTAACCTTAATGCTAAGAATAATCACACTCCTAATGCAACCTTTAAACAAGAAGATGCCAAGAGCGCAGTATTCACAGCGATTAAGCAGTTCCTTCCAGACCTGGTTGTTGTGAACCCTACCAGAAATGGACTAGATCTTGTAGTCGCCCATGCGCTTATTACAGAGATGCCAAAGCAGATCGTTTATATCTCTTGCATGCCTCCAACTCTTGCTCGTGACTTACGTTTGTTCCGGGCTAGGGATTATGAAATCAAAACATGCGAGATGCTAGATATGTTTCCGCAAACTGCACATGTAGAAACATTGGTACATCTCTCTAGGCCGTAAAGCATCCAGATCATGGTTTGAAAACAGGGTCTAATATGTATTTTCGCCGCGTTCATTTTGATCAAATAGACTCGACTAATAATTGGCCAAAGAGGCAGATGCATCTTTGGTCAAATGAGCAAATGTGGTTAGTCACGGCCCTTCATCAAACGGCGGGTCGCGGCCGCAGGGAACGAACATGGATGGCTGAAGCTGGTAAAAATGTCCATGCCACCTTTTGTTTTCATCCTCCTGTGGTTGAATTGAGGTATCTGCACCACATGGCGCAACTCGGCGGGGTTGTAGTGTCTCAAGCGTTAAAAAAGTTGGGGTTTGCTCCAAAATTAAAATGGCCTAATGATGTGCTGCTTGATGGCAAAAAAGTTGCAGGCATCCTTTGTGAAACTTGTTCTTCTGGGAAAGACCTCATGATGATGATGGGGATTGGGATCAATGTGAATGCCTCGTTGGATTTTCTGAAAACCATTGGGCGACCAGCCACTTCCCTTTTTGTAGAAGGAGAGAAGCAGATCGACGTAGAACTGGTTGTCGACTTATTACATGAGGAGATTACAACAGCTCTTCAGCAATACCGCGAGAAAGGATGCTCTTGGCTGTTGGAGGAGTATCAGAATCACTTAGAACATGTTCCGGGCGACTTGATTCGCTTTCACCATGGGGGAACAGTTATTGAAGGAACGTTTCGTGGGATGACTGTAGAAGGAACTCTTCTTTTGCAAACTCCTGCCGGTCATCTCTCCTCTTTTTCCGCTACGGAACTTCTTTAGGGTTTAAGTTTAAGATTGGGAAGTTATTTAAACTTAAACCCTTAGTGCGCATTGTGGATAGTTCTAATAAGGAAAAGCGTGTCGTTAAGATCCTTTTAGGTTCTTTAAGTCCTTAAAATCACCCCTGTTTAATACTACCATCGTGTTAGATTGTCATTATTTTAATTTTTGACTTTACAATAGTGATAATGTATAAATTCGCTATACATTAGAGGAGATTCTGAATGACCAGTCTATCCAGGAATATGGAAGTAATGATCGGATATAATTGGAGTGGTCAGCAATATGGGCCTAAACGAAATCACTATTTTGCTGCTCAAAGAGAAGTTCGATTCATTACGGCGTGTAAGATAGTCTCATATGTTCCAGTGATAGGAGCATTAGCACTCATTGCTTTGCGGATGACACTAAAGGGACAGATGTGTGTGTGAGAAGTGCATATATCAAACAAACATGGGATACTTGCGGAAAGGGAATTCGCGCAGTCTTTTGGCTGCGAACAGGACTTTCTTTGGTAGGGCTTGGTGCTCTATTTTTTCTGGTAGATTTACTATCGACTATTTGGTTTCTAGTTCAAGATCGTCGTTATTCAGCATCCTTTAGCATCGAGGAGAACTACTAATATGAAACAGCGTTTTTCTTAAAAGGAGAAAGTCCTAAATACTCTCCAATCAGAGCCGTGGGGATATCGGTCAACCGGACCTCTCCACTCTCCATAGGGATCGTCTCGATCGCAGCATAGTGTTGTTGACTTCTCGTCTGCCAATCCTTGTAGAGTGGGTTAAGCAAGGGGTGCTCGTAAAAACCTTCAGAGAGAGGAGTTGGCAATTTTCTCTGAAACTCGGGAGAAAATAAATCCTGAAGTGCAGAGAGAGATACGATCTCTTTAATTATTAATAAATACTTGCAGAGCGAAGCCAGTGCGTAGTGGTTGTATGGATTTTGAGTAAGTGCAGGACTCATAATCTTTTGCATTTGGATGATGAAGTACTGAACACCCGTTAACTCGTTCCCCTGGTATTCCTCAAATCCTAACTCTTGTAGAGGAACATCTAACAAATCCTTGATATGCTTTATCCGCTCCTCGGGTAACTTTTCCCACTCCTTCCATTTCAAATGAATGAGAGAGTTATGCACCTCTAGACTGGGGCATAAGGAGATGGGGAGGAGGGGGATATTGGAGAGCTTAGATCTGAGGAGCTGGTGGAGAAGCAGGGAAGGGACCAACTGTGTGCGCATCTCTTGAGGCGTTAAGGTCTTTTTATATTGCCCTATCTGTTGTTGGCTATAAAGCCCCTCATGATATCCAAAGGAGATCTCACTGGCTTCTTCGCGACAGCGTCCCGTTGCCATTAGTTCTTGAACACATACCTCGTTCTCATATAAATGTGCATAGTGAAGGAGTGTGCAGCCATCCGAGTTTTTCCAATTGAGATCAGTCATCTCCCGGACCATGCACTCTCTTGTTTTCAATGGGATCGTCAGCTTCTTTAATCGATGCAGAGGACTCCACATTACACAAAACCGGACCTGGAAAGAAGATTCCTCTAAATTGTGGGCAAGGCAGAGGAGATAGCTATTTCGCAACACCTGCTGTTCAAAGTTTCGTGCTAAGTTGACGGGAGTGAATCCGGCACCTAATCGTATTTCCAGGCCCTGTTTCTCACGGTCTTTGCCTTGAAATTCGAGACTCCCAGATGTTACGGCTGAAGAGTGTACACGTGGATCAGCTCCATGCTTTTGCAGTTGTTCAATTAAGCGCGTATCCTGGAGTAAATGTGCGTAGTGAAGCAAAGTAAGGCCTTGTTCATCAGGATGGTCGATGTAGTAAGGATCGAGATGGCGACATATTTCCTCAATGGAGGGTAGTGGCTTATCCTCTTCCCAGACGCCCAAGATAATCTCCGGCTTGTAGCGAGCCGCGCTCCCTTCATCGAGATACAGCATCAAAGCATGTCTTGCTTCTTCATGGATTTGGTATCGCTTAAAATCTTCTTCCGATGCTTCTGGGTGGATCCTAAAGAACTTCGGACGAAGTTGGGCCTCGACTCGAAATCCCTGTGCAGGCGTGTACCCTACTTGATTTTCCTTCCCGTCCAGTAAAACATCTAAAGAAACACGAGCGGGCTTAGTTGGCGGGGATGATTCTAATCGCATAGAGGCTAGGGGCACTTCACTACCGGTGTAGCGGACGCGGAAGTAGAGTTTCACACAAAAACAGAAGAGGGGTGGAACAAGGAAAAGGCAGGAAAGACGGGCCGCCCAGCAGGCGAAACAACTACGACTGATTTCTTTCATTTCGGTTGGAATTACGGAGAATTGACGCGTCTTCGCATCAAAACTGCTCACACGATACCCTTCAGCCCCCCCTCGAACATAAGCAAAAAATCGCTCCGAGCACGCGATAGCAGGAGCTTGAGCCATCACTCCTTCCGCCCATACTACAGGCTTACAAAAATTATTGATTCCATGAATAGTTGTCATATATATATGATATAATAAAAAATAATTTTTGTCAACTAAAGACGATTCCATTGTAGGCGCAAAGTTGAAATGTCTATTCCTGCAAAGTTAAAATGTCGTATTTG
>FTIX01000024.1_pt1 | contig 13540 bp, 11 predicted proteins | sample 1658561 | NCBI WGS metagenome assembly FTIX01 (sample SAMEA3914836, study PRJEB12502) | metagenome | biome: forest; material: soil | place: Canada | collected 2011-07-03 | depth 0.3 m | reverse complement strand
CGTCGATTCAGTCTGGATCAATCCACAAATTTTCAATGCCAAACCTGAGCAACTTGCACAATTAGCTAAAATTCTAAATCTGGATCCCGCTGACATCCAAAAGAAAAGCGACCGGCGTACCGGAAAAGAATTTGTCTATCTCGCTCGCAGCCTGCCACCAGAAACCGCCACTCAAATTAAAGCCCTGAAAATTCCCGGCATTGCTTCGCAGCGTGAATACCGGCGTTTTTATCCCTCCGGAGAAGTCACAGCCCACATCTTAGGCTTTACTAATATCGATGATAAGGGACAGGAGGGCTTAGAGTTAGCCTATAATGATTGGCTGCACGGCATACCAGGAAAACGACAAGTAGTTAAAGACCGCTTGGGTCATATCGTTTCCAGTTTAGGCGTGGTGCGCCAACCACAGGAAGGACATGATCTGCCCTTGAGCATAGATTCACGTATTCAATATCAGGCTTATATGGCCTTGCAGACCGCAGTACCCAAATTTAACGCTGATTCAGGTTCTATTGTGGTGCTCGATGCCACTAACGGCGAAATTCTCGCCATGGCTAATGTGCCTTCCTATAATCCTAATGCGCGTGCTGAACATACCGGAAATTATCGCAATCGAGCGGTCACTGATTTATTCGAACCCGGATCAACCATGAAAGCTTTTAGCATGACCAGCGCGCTGGGTAGTGGCAGATACACGCCCAACTCAATCGTTGACACCCGTCCTGGCACCATGACTATCAGTGGGCACATCATTCACGATGATGACAATTATGGGGTGATCAATATTATCCAACTATTGCAGAAATCCAGTAACATTGGCGCCGCTAAAATTACTCTTTCTCTTCCTCCGGAGAATTTATGGAATTTTCTCACTTCGATGGGATTTGGCGAGAAAACGGATAGTGGCTTCCCTGGAGAAGCCAGCGGCACACTGGTCAAAGATCGTTTCAAACGCCCTATCGATCTCGCCACTATGGCCTATGGCTATGGCCTATCCGTCACCGCCTTACAATTAACCCAGGCCTATGGCATTCTGGCAGCACATGGCGTAAAACATCCAATCACCTTCCTCAAATTAAACCAGCCTCCAGCCAATCATCCCGTGTTGGATGCCAAACTGGCCGATCAAATGCTCGGCTTGCTGAAAGCAGTGGCCGAAGGGGGTAGTGGCGTCAATGCACAAATTCCTGGATACCAAATTGGCGGTAAAACTGGCACAGCCTATATTATGAGCAGCAATGGCTATGTGAAAAATCGCTATACTTCTTCATTCATTGGCATCGCGCCTATTAGCAATCCTCGGCTGGTCGTGGCGGTTATCCTACACGGAGTCCAGGGCAATCTGCATTTTGGTGCCCAGGTCTCAGCACCGGTATTTTCTACCATTATGGGTGGGGCTCTGCGCTACATGAATATCCCGCCTGATAATCTGCAAAATATTCGCACGGCTACTAATTCCACGGCGGGTAAACCGACATGAACAAAGCCCCCTCACCGCATTGGCATGGCGCTGCATTACTGGGAGATCTGACTCAGTGGCCTGAGCATTATCAAACGGAGATTACCGGCTTATCCTATGATAGCCGCGATACCAAACCCGGAGATTTATTTATTGCCCATGCCGGGCCTATTGCTCAACGAACCGATTTTATTAAACAAGCCATCGCCAATGGCGCAATCGCCGTCTTGCGCGATGCGCAAGTTCCATTTCCCAGCTCTGAGAATCAGCCAGAGATTAATGCAGCCATCCCTATTCTAGCCATTGATGCACTACGAGAAAAAGTAGGACTGATCGCGGCAAGGTTTTATCATCAACCCTCAGCCAGTTTAACCATGATTGGTATTACCGGGACGAATGGCAAAACTTCTTGCAGCCATTTCATCGCCCGGGGACTACAGCAGGCGGGTAAACCTTGTGGCATTATCGGCACTCTCGGCAGCGGTTTTCCCGATCAGTTAAATACTGACACGATGACCACACCCGACCCAACGGTTTTACAACAGGTATTAGCCGATTTAAAACAGCAAGGCGCGAAAGCAGTGGCAATGGAAGTCTCCTCTCACAGCTTAGAGCAACATCGGGTAACCGGCATTGGGTTTAACATAGCCGTCTTTACCAATCTCACCCGTGACCATTTAGATTATCACGGCACTATGGAAAATTATGGCAAAGCAAAAGAACGATTATTTCAAACTCCCAGTTTAAAATATGCAGTGATTAACGCCGATGACGCTTTCGGCTTAAATTTACTGGATAAATATTCTACGCAATTAACTTGCTACGCCTACAGCTTAGAAAATCATCCTAAATTATTGCCCAACTTAGTACACGCACAGGATATTAAATTCACTAATCAAGGCTTATCGGCCAAAGTCATCACTCCCTGGGGACAAGGTCAGCTGAAAAGCAGCCTCTTAGGTCGATTTAATTTAAGCAATTTACTCGCTGCATTATCTGTCTTAGGTATAATGCAAATCCCCCTGCCCGACATTCTGCACTCTCTAGCGCAATTTCCGACCGTACCTGGTCGTATGCAAGCCCTGGGCGGCGGTAAACAACCGCTAGTGGTTATTGATTATGCGCATACGCCTGATGCTTTAGAAAAAGCACTTAAAGCTTTACGGGAACATTGTCATGGTCAATTGTGGTGCGTGTTTGGCTGCGGCGGCAATCGCGATGCCGGCAAGCGTGAAATCATGGGACAAATTGCTGAACGTTATAGTGACCAACTGATTATCACCGATGATAACCCCCGCTTTGAAGACCCCAAAACCATTGTCAGTGACATCAGCAAAGGTCTGTTATGCCCCTGGGCCAGCGAAGTCGAACATGACCGCAGAGCAGCAATTGCTCATGCCATTGATTGCGCCGGAACAAATGACATAGTGTTAATTGCCGGTAAAGGTCACGAACCCTATCAGCAAATTGGCACGGAAAAAATTCCTTTTAATGACGCTGAGGTTGCACTGCAACAGTTACAATTAAAACTGTAACTATGTCTAAGGATTATTTTAATACATATAAGATTTGAATCGACTCGGAACCTTATCTGCACCTGCATTAACCATTTCAGGAATTTCTTCTAGTTCAATTGGTATTCTTGCTTGCATTAGTTCATCACTATTTAGCCCACCAGCAATCAACTCTGCATCACTATAATGCTTTACATTCAAACGTGAAGACAGCAATAAAAATCTTTTCAAACCGATGCATTCTGCCTGAAATTGATTAAAATGCTTATTTTCTTTAATACCTTCGGCTTCTAATATCTCATCCTTCCGATAGGAATATAACTTAACAATATTCTCTTGATCTTTTTCTATCCAATGATCAATGCTTTGCAGGTATTTTTGCAGCTTAGCTTTACTATACATCGATGGTAAAGAATCCATGCAAACAATGGGCTTTGATCCGACAATCATTAATAGAGGCTGCCATCGACAAGAAAAATCATTCATCCTCTGTAGGGCACGAAATACTTTAGGACAGAAGCGCTGTCATCCTGAGCCTTTACTTCACTGCAAAGTACATTTTGCTCCAGAGGTTCTTATTACTGAATAACTTAGAATAGTAGGCGAAGGGTCTTCTTAGGGTGGCTATGATGTGTGCATACCCTCCAGCAGGAGAGGAGGGTGCTTGATGAGGAAAGCGTGAAAAGTATTTATGTACGTCTTAGGAGTTTATCACCGGATTTTCAATGATAATCCTTGATTAAGACCGGATTTTCAATGATAATCCTTGACTATGGCCGGATTTTCTATATTTTGGCGTAATTCAACATGACCTACTTTCCTAGATTAATCGAACAGAACATTAAGGCCACACTCCAACGGGGCAAAAGCATCCTACTTTTAGGTCCACGACAAACCGGCAAAACAACTTTAATCAACCATCAAATTCAACCTGATATTAGCTATACTTTCGCTCAAACCACCACCCGTCTCCGTTATGAGCGCAACCCTGAACTATTAGAAAGGGAGTTGGAAGAAAAAATCAAAAGCTATTCGCGTCCACCCATTATTTTTATTGACGAAGTCCAAAAAATCCCCCATGTCATGGATACCGCTCAGTATTTCATAGATGCTAAAAAAGCCATATTTATCTTAACGGGTTCTTCAGCCAGGAAGCTAAAAACTGGCAAGAATATCAATCTCTTACCCGGGCGCGTCGTCGCCTTAACCATGACACCATTACTCTATGAGGAATTACCAAATCCCAAGCTAGCCATAGAAGACATATTACTCTACGGCACATTGCCTGGCATGGTGACAGAACCTTCGCCAGAAATGCGCGAGATAGATCTTTATTCCTACGTAGTCACTTATTTAGAAGAAGAAATTAGAATGGAAGCTGCCGTGAGAAACGTCGGCAGTTTCATGCGTTTTTTAGAAATATCTGCTGCTGAATCCGGCAAGCAATTAAATTTCACTCGTCTATCTCAAGATATTGGCATTTCTGACACCACTGTCGCCAGTTACTACCAAATTCTGGAAGACTGTTTAATTATTCATCGCATCGATCCAATCACCAACAGTCAAACCAAACGTAGATTAATTCGCTCACCGAAATATTTATTTTTTGATTTAGGCATAAGGCGAGCCTGCGCAAATGAAGGCACGAAATTATCACAATCTATGCAGGCCTATTTATTCGAACATTATGTGGGAAATGAATTACTGTGGCAAACCCAACTGACAATGCCACAAGCCAAAGTAAAATATTGGCGGGACGCAGCAGGGCCGGAAGTGGATTATGTATTAGAAGTTTTTCATCAATATATCCCCATCGAAGTAAAGTGGTCCGACAAACCTAATGAGGGTGATAGCAAGCATCTGAAGAAATTTATGCTCGATCACCCAGAAACACCCGCAGCATACATCGTCTGCCGCTCACCTCATCGCTACAAACTTTCAGATAAAATCACCGTCCTACCCTGGCAGGAAATATCCTATATCCTAGAACACGCAAGGGAATGAGTGAAAAGAGTAATTAGGGTCCGTCATAAATTACTGGAGTTCGTAATCCTAAGGCTTGAGATTTCTCCCTTCTGTCTTCTGCCAGAATGATTTCTGCTCCTACAGATGCAGCCCACTTCCACATTCTTCTTGTATGACATTATTGATAGAAATTTTTCCCTATGTTAAGGATATATTAAGGTAACTATTTTATAATTATAGAAACTATACATTAGAGGAAGAGGAAGATTGTCATGACAGATGATGAGTATGAAAAACAGGAAATAAAACCTTTATTAATTGCATCTGATAATAGCTTTATGCAAAAAGAAGAATCTGATCTTCACTTACCTCCAAATCAACCAAAAGGTTATTTACTCTATTTTCCGATCTTTGTAGGCCATGTGAGTGTGAGGATCCTACCAGAAGAGCATTACTGGTCTTGGGGAGGCGCCACTGATGCCACAGATTTTTCTTACCAGGAAGACATAAATAAATATGGACAACCTATTGTCATTCCTTTAGAACAGATTGAACGAGATTCTCTGCCGAAGATAGTTGAAGAAATTAATGGCCTTTTTAAAAATAATCAGCGAATCCCTTCTAAATTTCAAAACTTACTCTATGTGCTCAGCTTCGCCTCCATTAGCACTGCAGCCAGTTATATGATCAATCGTGAATTTGGCTTGAATAATATTCCGAAATTAGGCGAAGTCCCAGCTGAAGTTACCGCAACCTTGTTAGCCCTCACCCTATTCGCACTTTGTCTTACTTTGGCTTATAAGATGGGGTGGTTTGACACTAAAGTTAAAAGTACTTTTAAAGATAAACCCTACACTATATCTGGCATTGGCGGTCAAAACTGTGTCCAGGCCGCTAAAGACATTATCGGGATAGCTTATTCAGACTCAGGCTCTTTAGCTCAGGTTGCTAACAGTAATATTCTTACTCCTAAGGGATTGGCGCAAGAAACAGGACGACTTTGTAAAGAAACACTCTCTACAAAATTAGCTGAATATACAGATAAAGCTCCTTATATAGCCCAAAATAAAGGGAATTCCTATCACCTTACACTAGAGGATATAGCGGAAGTGATAAGAGCTGTGGAGTTTTCTAGCAACGAGAAACAAGATCGTCAGAACATTTTATCTCTTAAACAAACTTTACCTGGACTCTCTCTCGTCCTGGCAATTGATCGAATGGAGCAACAGGGTATCACTGCAAGATTCCAAGGCTCATTTTCAGGTGAAGCAGAAAAAGTAATTCAAGTTGCTCGTGACCTGCGTAATGATTTACCCAACTATTTGAATGGAGGAAGCGGAACGAAAGAGTTCCAGCAGAAAATAAAATCCCTCCACCTGGATTGCCGTCGTCGTTTGATGAATACCGGCGTAGTGCTGTTTTCTAGTGTTGCAGCAGCTACCCCAGCAATATTGGCCAGCACCAACAATTTAGATAAATTACCCAGCCTAGGTTCAGAAGCCACCACTATTGCAGGGTATGGAATGATTTTCCTCGCCACAGCGTTAATCGCGAGTTACGTTTTAGCGCGTGTAAGCGGAGCGCGTCTTCCTTTCTCTTATGCTTCAGAGAGTTTGACGAAAATCTGCGAAGATTTTAACGCGGATTTACAAGCTCTCAATGCATCCTTTAAAAAGCAAGACGGTTTTTCTCCTAGTGAGGCCGAAAAAGCAGTACCTGGAGATGGTAAAAAAGATTCTTCTCAAAGGAAGCGACAAAAAGCTCCTACTTACGATGAAGATCAAGAAAGCTCACATGACCCAACAGGTGCAATGCTAGGATCATCATTTAATAACGACGATTCCTCCTTGAATAGTGGAAGCTTTGTGATTAGTCCAAGCAATTTATAATAAAAACCTGGTATTCTTACCATTATATCTATCCGATGCACACATTTCGTTTCCAGCAACAAAAATTAGAGTTCGTCTCCCTTTACAGAATTATAGGAACAGGCCCGCCGAAGATAAAACAATAGTTCCCTTCGTGCCACTCTCCTCGTATACTCAAACGTATACGAAAATTATTCACTGTCTGGGGAGATTTGCCATGCAATTTCAACGCACCATAAGCCCTTTTGGATTACTATTCGCGGGAATCGGCAGTATCGTCGGCTCAGGTTGGTTATTTGGGCCATTGTATGCTGCGCAAATCGCCGGACCTGCCGCCCTGATTTCATGGATTTTAGGCGGGATATTGATGATTGTTATTGCCCTGACTTTCGCGGAGCTGGGCACTGCATTCCCAGTCGCCGGTGGCATGGTGCAATATGCCCAATATAGCCACGGCCCCCTGGTCAGTTTCATGACCGGATGGATGGTGTGGATTTCCAGTATCGCCGTAGCACCAGTTGAAGCCATTGCCATCATGCAATACGCTAACAACTACCTTCCCGTGCTGTTAAAAACCGTCAACAACGTTCCCGTATTAACGCATTTTGGCATTTTCGTCGGTGCCTGCATCATGTTACTCATGTGTATACTAAATTACTGGGGCGCCCGATTTTTCAGCCGCTCTAATACGCTGATTACCTCAATCAAACTCATTGTCCCTATCGCCACCGTTTTATTATTACTCATTGCCGATTTCCATCTCAGTAATTTTAGCTCTCCACAAACGGGTGGTTTCATCCCCTATGGCTGGCATGGCGTATTTGCCGCCCTACCCCTCGGTGGTATCGTCTATTCATACATTGGCGCTAATACCGTCTTGCAATTAGCTGGAGAAAGTAAAAGACCTCAATTCAGCATTCCTCTGGCACTTATTGGTTCTATGATTTTTTGTATCATTCTGTATGCACTATTACAAATTGCTTTTGTGGGTGCATTATCATTCAATGATATCGCTAAGGGTTGGAAAAATATCCATTACGTCGGAGATAATGGTCCTTTTGCGGGGATTTTAATGGCACTTGGTCTAGGTTGGTTTGTTATCATCATTTATGCCGACGCCTTAATTTCGCCTTTTGGCACCGGTTATATTTATACCGCCGCCACTGCCCGCGTTTGCTATGGCCTCAGCAAGATCGGCTTTTTACCCAAAGGCATGCAAAAGCTCTCCCCCAACGCTGTACCCGTTCGCGGCATTATTTTGAATTTTCTGCTCGGCCTCCTGTTATTTCTGCCATTTCCAGGTTGGCAGCAATTAGTCGGATTTATTATTTCCTGTTTTATTGTTTCCTACATTATCGGCCCAATCGCATTGGTCGGCCTGCGCAAAAGTCAGCCCGACCATCTCCGCCCTTTTCGTCTACCTATGGCAAATCTAATCTCGTTTCTCGCATTTTATTTCTGTAATTTGCTGGTATTCTGGACGGGATGGCAGACGGTTTATAAAATGATGATTGCCATGCTCATTGGCTTCATCTTTTTTATAATTTATTGCCGGCAGCAAAAACATCACCTCTGGTCAAGACAGTGGCACACTTCCTGGTGGATGGCGCCCTATGTAATCGGCATGATGATCATTTCTTATTTAGGCACTTTTGGTGGGGGCACCGAAAAAATTTCATTCGGGGTGGATTTTCTGGTCATTGCGCTATTTAGCCTGGTCATATTCGCTCTGGCGATAAAATTAGCGCATAAGAAAGATACGGTAGCACTCATTCCCGACCTGAGTTTAACAAGCTAGTGAAACGGACCAGGGATTAGAGATTAGAGACTTTCTCGCCATATAAACTGTCTAAGGAGTTAACCTATTTAAAATAAACTAAGCCTCAAGAGAAACCTATATATGGTGGTACAAGAAACCGAAGTAAATCCTAGTGAAGCCCTGAAGAGCGCTATTCTTAATGATGATATTGAAAAAGCAAAACAAATAATCTCAACCATCAAGTCTCATGGAAGAGATGAACACTCAAGAGATGAACGCGTTTTTAATTTGCTTAACACTAGGGCTGATGATGGTATTTTACCCCTATATAGAGCTATACACATTGCTGACATCGGCAACAAAGATCTTAATATAATCCAGTTGTTAATAGATAATCATGCTGTAGACATTTTACCCAGCATTCATGGCAGGAGGGCATTGCTTAGAGCTGCTGCGAGCAATCGGCTTGATATTCTAAAATTGTTATTAACCCCTAATAAATTTGGTCCACTGATCCTGGATATTAATCTAACAGGTCCAAATGGAGCAACGGCTTTGCATTTGGCTGCATCCAAAGGCAACCTAGAGGCTGTTAAGCTGCTGATTCAATCGGGAGCTAAAGATTCTCTTGACTCCCGAGGGAGATCAGCTGCGGATATTGCCGCTAAATATGGGCACGCAGAATTAAGCAAATTTATTGCCAAACGTTTTCCAAAGCCTGAAGTTTTCCAACCACTGGCTAAACCCCAAGTTGTGAGTATGAAATCTCAAGATCTTAAGGAATCACCCAGAACCAAGGCAAAATTTATAGAGGAGAAAGCGCCAAATAGTGTTAAGAAAAAATTCTGGAAGAACTATAATGTCTTGGGGAAACAACTTTGGTTAGCTGTTGCGACGAACGATTTACCAACAGCAAAAAAATTACTTGCTCAGGGCGTCGACCCAAATCTACCTATAGACGTTGTTTTTAAGGATGATAAGCTAGGTCTAGAGCAAATAAAAAAGCAGTCTGGTCGTCTTAACCCGATCCCGGGGACTAGATTACTTCATATTGCAGCGAATAATAGTGACATGGTCGAAATTTTACTAGCCCATGCAGCAAATCCAAATTTAGCTAACTCCCAGCATGTACTCCCTACACATGGTGCGCTTGTCTATAGAAGTTGGAAGTCTGTAACATTACTGTTACCGAGAACTAATTACGATTTATTTTATTCAGAAATGAACAACTCCCCATTATATAATACAGGAAGCAGGAATGGCCTCATGCTTGCATTCATAGACAATGACCCAAAGAAATCTATGGATATCCCTGAGTCAATAGTAAAGTTCCTGGTAGAAGAATGGGGTGAAGATATAAATGCGCCAATTGCCAGAGCGGGCGGACCTATATTTGCCGAGACTATATGTAATATAGCCATGATGAATAAGGCTGCACCAGAAACTATCCAATTGCTATTGGATTATGGAGCAAAACCCAATGGCAGTGCATTGACGATATCTAATTATCCCGAAGATAATAAGTATCCATCGAAAATTCTTAGTCAGGTAATTTACCCTATGCTAGCTAGAGAGGATGAAGAACAATTCTTACAACCGGAGTTAGTTTTTACCGCTGGGCATATGGCAAAGTTTGGTAGCGACTCGCCTCTATATTTGCATTTTGCAAAAAATAAAATATATGACCCAAATCTCTCCAGGATGATCATTGGGTTTTTGCATAACCCTAATCAGGATCAAGATTTCATTCCTGATCCTCCTGATGAAGCCTCGTCGGAAGAGGAAAACAGCAGGGATCAAAATTTCGAATCAGATGTTCATTCTTCAGTTGGCCCCTCAGTCTCATCTACAGAACAATCCCTTGCTCCTGCCCCAGGTCTGGATGATGGTTTACCCATAGGTAATTTGCCAGATGATGGTGATCCAGAGATTGAAGAGAAAAAACGCTATGCTATCAAACACGGAGGACAGGCTAGTGATGCTTTACCGCCAGCATTGCGCTTGCAGAGTCCAGACCGAAGTTCAGAATTGCAGAGCTTAACCAATGCCACTAACACGAGCACTCCAAGGTTTTTGGGTCCAAAACCAAAAAACACTAAAGGCTCTACTGAAGATACAGTTTTGACTACAGATCCTTCCTCCTCAGTGCGAGATGCAGAAACTATGACCTCGGAAGACACAATACTGGGTCCGGATAAATTTATGCCTTCCCACCCCTTTTAGTAAAGATTAGCCGAATTACGACTATGCAATAATTCAATACTAAATTAAGATAGTGAATAAGGGTTTATCTATATGGAGTGGAAACGCTTACTTGAAAAAGCATTTTTGCATGAACTATAACGCAAGGATAATATTGCATGAAACTTTCACAATTGGCCGCTATCATAAATGGCACACTCCTAGGCAGTGATACCACATTCCAGGGTGTCAGTATTGACTCCCGTACATTAAAACCCCAGGAATTATTTGCAGCGATCAAGGGCAATCAATTTGATGGCCATAACTTTGCTAGTGCTGTTCAAGAAAAATCTGCCGCTGCAGTGCTAGTAGAACGCGCCATGGATGTCACCATTCCGCAATTACTCGTCCCCAATGTGATTAAAGCTCTCGGCCAATTTGCTGCTTTTCATCGCCAACAATTTAATATCCCAGTGATCGCTATTACCGGCAGTTGTGGTAAAACCACCGTTAAAGCCTTAACCGCAAGTATTCTAGCGCAATGCGGTCCGGTTTTGTTCAGCGAAAGCAGTTTTAATAATGACATTGGCCTGCCTCTCACCTTACTTAAATTAAAGCCTGAGCATCAGTATGCCGTGATCGAGATGGGCACCAACCACTTCGGCGAAATTGCCTACCTCACTGAAATTACCCGACCCACGGTAGCAACCATCACTAATGCTGCTGCCGCACATTTAGAGGGTTTGGAAAGTATTGAAGGCGTTTCTAGGGCTAAAGGTGAAATCTTCCAAGGTCTGACCCAAGATGGTATAGCTATTATTAATGCCGATGATACTTATGCCGATTACTGGGATTCTTTAGTGAGCCAACACAAAACTCTGCATTTTGGTTTAGCAAAGGGCGCCGATATCAGCGCCAAAAATATCCGATTGGATGAGCAAGGTCGACCCCAGTTTACTTTACTGACCCCGCAGGGAGAAATTGACATTAATCTGCCATTACTGGGTCGGCATAACGTACATAATGCATTGACTGCAGCGGCGTGCGCCCTGGCAGTACAAGCACCTTTAACGGCAATTCAGCAAGGACTAAATCGCGCCGCGGCGGTGAGTAAACGTTTAAATGAATATCAGGGTTGTGCGGGTGCCAGGGTTATCGATGACAGCTATAATGCCAATCCACTGTCAGTGAAGGCTGCTCTGGAAATGTTAGCTACTGCCAAAGGCGAGAAAGTCCTGGTTCTGGGTGATATGAAAGAGCTGGGAAGTAACGCTGAACACTATCACCGTGAGCTGGGCGCGACCGCACAACGGTTAGGCATTGAGCAATTATATGCCTATGGCGAGCTCAGCCAATTAGCCGCCGAAAGTTTTGGCGCAAAAGCACAACATTTTTCCGATCAAAGCTTGCTAATTTCAGCATTAAAAAGCATACTGCACCCGCAAATGACTATTCTGGTTAAAGGCTCGCGTTCCATGCATATGGAACAGGTCGTAGCAGCAATAGTCCAGAAATAATTCCTACACCAATTTCCTAGGGTTGCTGCTTCATGTTGTTTTGGTTAACACAATTTCTACAGCATTATTACGAAGGCTTTCGGGTTTTCCAATATCTCACTTTCCGTTCTATCCTCGGTGCTTTAACCGCCCTGTCCATCTCCCTATTACTCGGTCCCTGGATGATCCGCAAATTAACCAGCTACCAAATTGGCCAGGTAGTCCGTGACGACGGTCCTAAATCCCATTTCAGCAAAGCTGGCACTCCAACCATGGGCGGCACTCTCATGTTAATAGCCGTGACTTGCAGTATTCTGCTCTGGGGAAATTTGTCTAATCTCTATGTCTGGTTAGCTTTATTCAGTATGTTGAGTTTTGGCGCAATCGGCTGGTATGACGATTATCTGAAATTAAAGAAAAAAAATTCAGCCGGCCTGCCGGCACGCTGGAAATATTTATGGCAATCTATATTCGGTCTGGCCATTGCCATCATTCTGTATATGACGGCAAAAACACCCGTACAAACGCATTTATTAATTCCCTTTCTTAAAAACACCTATATCTATTTAGGCATATTTTTCATACCCTTAGTTTATTTCGTCATCGTTGGCAGCAGCAATGCCGTTAATCTCACCGATGGTTTAGATGGCCTAGCCATCATGCCTACGGTCATGGTCAGCGCAGCTTTAGCAGCCTTTGCCTATTTGAGCGGCAATATTGAGTTTTCCAAATATTTAACCATTCCTTATGTTCCAGGCGCTGGCGAAATTGCGGTATTTTGCGCCAGCATGGTTGGCGCCGGCCTTGGATTTCTATGGTTTAATACTTACCCAGCACAAATCTTTATGGGTGATGTCGGCGCCCTGGGTTTAGGCGCTGCTTTGGGCACCGTCGCGGTTATTGTCAGGCAGGAACTGGTGCTGTTTATCATGGGGGGGATTTTTGTTTTAGAAACACTTTCTGTGGTACTGCAAGTCGCTTCATTTAAGATGACCGGCAAACGTATTTTTAGAATGGCACCCATTCATCACCATTTTGAACTCAAAGGCTGGCCCGAACCACGAGTTATTGTTCGTTTTTGGATTATTACTTTTATACTGGTGTTGATCGGGTTAGCTACCTTGAAGTTAAGGTAATAACTCCTCTTTGAACACACGAGATTCCTATGGAAGCACAACTCACCGCTATCTCGCCATTAGATGGGCGCTACGCCGAGAAATTAACTTCTCTGCGGCCATTATTCAGCGAATTCGGTTTATTACGCTATCGCCTGTTAGTAGAAATCCGCTGGTTACAAA
>FTIX01327951.1_pt1 | contig 13548 bp, 10 predicted proteins | sample 1658561 | NCBI WGS metagenome assembly FTIX01 (sample SAMEA3914836, study PRJEB12502) | metagenome | biome: forest; material: soil | place: Canada | collected 2011-07-03 | depth 0.3 m | reverse complement strand
GTTCTATTGTTTTGTATAAGGAAACCAAATCAACACCCGAATCTTCATCGCGAATCGCTTTTGCTTTGCGAAAATCCTCATCGGAAAAATTTCCGTCTGACAAATTGCGCAAAATCGGCAGCATCGGATGTTCACCCATAAAATATCCAGGCCCCATCTTACAAGTAGAGACCTCCACCATTCCTTCGCAAGGCGCTTGATATCCGTTCATGGGAATAAAATTATCATACAGAAGCTCGTTACACGCCATTTTCAGGGCATCGGGAAGCACAAAGGAATGAGAGTAGTGCATCTTGGTGGCAAGCCGTGCGACTTTCTTTTTCATTTCTTGGTCATCATCCCCTCGCACTTCTTTAGCCAAATCGGAAATGAGTTCTCTTAGCAAGATCGGCGAAATGGGGTGTCGATAATAACGCATCAACATTACAACGCATTTGAAGCTCACCCACTCAAAGGTTGACTTATCCATAAGAAAAGAAGGCCCAAAAGTCATACCGCACCCCTTATAATACACATCTACACTCATCCGCTTCGTGTGGCGGATATGTGGCGGATGCAACCACTTGATTATGGCCAATAATAAAGCTTACAAGATAATACAATGATATGATATAAATCAATCTGAAACAGCAACTTAAACGCGATTTTTGCGAGACAGGATAAGACAACATGAGACAGGATAAAACAGTTAAATACTTGCATGGGGTGCAAGGGGTCGTAGGTTCGAATCCTATCACCCAGATTCTTTTTTCTTAATGACTTATGACAACAGCAGCATTTCTAGATCACTCTCGAAAATTGATCATGTGCCAAGCACCTGGAAGGTATGCACAAATTCTCAAAAGTGTTTTGAGCCATCTTTTGACAATTAAATTTTCATGACTATGATTGCCGTTCAAAAAAGCTGAGGATCTTTTATGGGTAGTCCTAAGTATGTAATGCTCGATGCTTACGAAGTGCGGGTGAGCATCGAGTATTACATACGTAGGAGTACCCTTTTATGAGCCACCATCTGTCTTCTGTGAGCAGAGTCTCACAAGTTAGCCAGTTTTCTCTACCAGCACTGCCGCAATGCTCCTCTGGAAAGACAAAAATCACAGTTGGAGTTGCACTTGGAGCCCTTCTCCTATTTGCTGGAGCTCTCTACTTTTCCAGAAAAAGAAAATCCTCTCTCCACATCATCAGCACAGAAGAACATATTAAATCGATCCTTCCCAAAGGTGAATCCCTCCTAAAAATAGAAAAAGTTGAGGGAGGGTTCTCTAACAATCTTTGGCGAGTCGACACAGCAACAAGACTCTATATTTTTCGTTCGCCAAAAATGAGAGACGACCCATCTCGTTTTATGCAACTTCTTCAGGTTTCGAAATATGCTTTTGAAAACGGGATATCTCCTCAGATTGTAGGCGAGAATGTAAAAGAGCAGCAGATGCTATTAGAATATATTGACCACAATCCCTGGCCGTCCTATGAGGAAAATTCTGTGCCTTATAAAACAACCATGAAAGTATTGCGCTGCTTTCATGAAAAAATGCAGCCCTTTGCTCATAAAGTAAATGATACTGATCCCGCTCCTTTTGCGCTCATTTTTAATGAAGGCGACAAGCTTGCAAAAACAGCAGGTATGCCAACTCACTTTTCGAGTGCTCTCAAAAAAGTAGAGAGGATCTTTGATCGACTAAAGCCTTGGCTGAAAAATCACGCAACTCTTTGTCATGGAGATTTCCACAAAGGGAACGTGTTGTTATCTAAGGCCAAAGGATTTGCTCCTGTGCTGATCGATTTCGACTCTATGTCGATGGGTGATCCTTTTTTTGACGTTGCCAAATTTTCCCTTTCACTCCCTCAGAAATATCGATTGGAACTGTTTAAAGAATACCTAGGCGGACGTTTGCCTACACCTCAAGAACAAGCACATTTCGAACTCATGGACCTTGCTCTTCTCATGGTTATTGCAAGCGTGCGCTTCAAATCGGTCCAAAATGTTCAGGGCAATTCCCAAGAACGCCTAAGTAAGACCGAGATTGAAGAGATGCTTAATTCTGAAGACCCTCTTCCTTCTTTTCTCAAGATGCCGTTCGGCGACACCTCGCCTAAAGCAAGACAAAAAGGGGCAACCTATGCATTGGGGGAGTTTCTCAAAAGAACCAATGCTTTGTCTTTTAGTAGATTGATTGATAATGTAGTTGTTTAAAATTGAGAGGAGATGATTGTGAATTTTACATTGATGCCAGTAAAACTGAGTCTAACTGCTTCAGGAACTTTGCTTGTTTTCTTCTAACGATGTTTTTTAGAGTCATAATGTGATTTAATTGTTTATAAACTAATTAAAATATGATAACATCGCGAAGATATATATGATCTAATTAAATACTACAATGCTCTTAGATTTTACAAAGTGTCAACGGTCTTAGCCATGAGCCATGCATTTGGGTTTCGATCCACAACTTGCCAATAAAACGATGGTATCTCTAGTGGAAAATCTTTTATGTAAAGAGGTTAAATGAACTCCCTGTTTTGTCTTGTTGTTTTCACTTCAAATATTTTAGGCTCTTTTAATGATCCTTTTGAATTTGACGGAAATTATGGAAATGAGGTCAACCCTATTCGAGAATATGTTTTTGAACAGGTGGTTTCTAAAGAAGCTTTAACTAGCAACTTGACCGACTTTCAAATCGTCCAACTAATGACAAGCGAAAATCCGTCTAATGAAGAAATTCAACAATGCCGCCAACAGCTGGTTATAGAAGCTATTCAAGAAGACCTTCAGCATGGTCCTACTTTAAACGAACTCATTCCTCCAGGTTTAATCGAACAACTTTTCCAAAAACAGCAAGAACTCCTTGGTAATGGCTTTTCTGCAACTGATCTTACTGACATTCTTTATTTTATAGACCACTACCGTGATCAAAAAGTCTTTTCCTTTTTTAGACATAATCCTTCGGATCTCTTGTGTTTAGATAAAATTTTGCGTGACAAAGCTGCCAGAGGGGGGCGCAATTTTGATTTGCCTATCTTGAGTTCAACTGAACCGCTGAGAGGGAAAAGTGCCTTTGAATTAAAGACCCACCTATTGAAGGCACTCTTTACAAAAGAGACTCTCAGGGCTGTAAAATCAAAAGACAAGCTGCAAGCTGCCATTGAAAAATTAGATCCGACCTTTTTAAAACAATACCTAGGACAAGATGCAGACAATGCTGATTTAGCTGTTTTTACAACCCCAACGGGTCAGGTTTTCTTTTATTGGCTTTACCAATCTTTGAATCTCCATTTGATTTTTCATGATGAAGCCATGATCTCTCAAATTAATAATGTAAAGCAAATATTTGCGAACACTTTAGGAAATCCTATCGAAAGAGCTAAGATATTTAGAGATAAACTTATTGCCGCGGATGCCAGTATAGTATTTACGCAAGAAAGTGATGCAATTGTTCCTCGATTGCTTGCTGAAGATGGACTTTTTCATCCAGTTGATGTTCAAAACCCCACAGATGGTACATTTGTTTTCTTGCGAGGAGATACCTGGGCACCTTCTTATGAAATTATTTCCGTTGAGGATTATGAAGAATATGGGCGAGGACGTTTAAGTCTGGTTCTGGCGACAAAAAAGGATACTAGAGAAAAGTTTCTTTTAGCATCAAGCCATGGAAATTCTACTAGAGCGGAAGACGGACGACTCCAAATTGCCAAAATTGTAGAAAAATTCCATCAGCTCACCAAACTCCTTGAAAATAAGGATCTCCAATTAGTCATTGGAATAGATGCGAATACAAAATCTGAGGAAGATGTAGAACTATTGCGCAATCAATTACAGTCGATTGGACTAGTCGCTACAAGTGTCGGTCCGACTACCGTAAAAAAACGCATGGTAACAGCTCAGCATTCAAAGGCTGGAAGGTTCGCAGTCGATGAAGAGGACTATGTAATTGTATTAAAGCCTGAAAATGGCGGCCTTTACCAAATGGCCAACCCAACCGTTGGGTTCCGAAAAGAAAAACCAGACCCTACGATTACATTACCAAATATCGATAACCCTTCTGACCATTACCCTGTAGGCACAACTCTTATCCGTACGTTTTGAATATACATATTTTTTTAATAAGTCTAGTATAGTTCTTAACAAATTTGAAAAGATAATATTATGAAAATTTCTGCAAACTCGTGTGTCGGTTTCTTTCTGAAAGCACGTCAAAATGTGTGTGATCCTCGTTGTTCAAGCGTAGGAGCAAAAGAGTGCTTGGCAGTTGCTGTATCTGCAATCGCTATTTCTATTTTAGCAACCGTAGATCTTTCAACAACCCTTCTTCTATGCGTGACAATTATCCCCTTATTCGTACTGAAACAAAAGCTCTTCATTGACATCGGTGCATCCATCGTGTGTTTACTGGTAAGTACACTTGTGCCATTCCTTGGCCCTCTTATTTTAGATGGGTTCGGAAGCCTTAACCATGAAGATTTTTCAACATTTGCCTGCTGGCGGTGGATCACTAAACATGAGGTAAATAAAGTCGCACATAACTCTCTGACTGGAAAATACTTAGAGACAGCAATCCGTTGGAGCCCGGATGATGCACCTGTAACAGTAAAAAAAATATCTGTATTAGCCTTATCTATCTTGACGATTCCTGTCCTCTCCGCGGTAGACCTCACAGTCTCCCTGCTATGCTGCCTCACGATTTTCCCCCTATTTCGTTTCGGCACAGGGCCTCTAATCGATACAGCGGCTTCCATTGGAATGATTGTCTTTAGCCTATTTCAAGTGCGCAATCTTTGGACAGCGAACTCATATCCGGCAATGGCTCGCAGAGATTTTTTAACGGGACGCCCTTGGCAACGCATTCTTGATGTTGAGCATCTGTGGAGTCAGCGATCTCCAGATCTGGATATTCCAGCATGGTATCCGCTGGGAATTTTGGAGAGGTGCGAGAGGATATCTTGGGAAGGAGGTCATTCCTTTGAATGGTCAACACACCTCTCTTTGGAGGCTCTTTGCGAACGTTTAGAACAAGCAGCGACTATACAGGAAAAATTTAGAGTACGTGTAGAATTTGATGACATCAATGAGTTACTGCGTTCAACCATTGACGATGGTCTTCTTCGGCTTTCAAGGGTCGGGTGTTCTGATGACACTGCTCAACGTCTGGTGGCGATCATTAAAAAATTTAAATTAAATATTAGATATCTTATTCAAGAAAGCCTTGAAGATCTTCCTATTCCGCTTCTTAAGAGCTTTCTTCAGGAACCAGAATGCAGGGTTCAAGCAGGATATTACCTTGTACAAGGAGACTTAGCTCCAAGAGGAAAACGATCCTACTTTACTCCGAAAACCTTTGACGAGATCATGCAAGAAGCTGAACGCTATACAGGTACAATGAGGGAGAATGCAATCTATGCATTAGGAATAAGGTACTGTCACCTCTACTTTCATCCTCTTTTTCAACTGATCTTCACAACATATCCTCACAAACGTTCTGTCCTCTCACAAATGGGCGTGTTTTTAGAGGAGGGGGCTCCGATCGACATACAAGACAGGTTTGGTAGAGATTTAATCACCGCATTGTTGATGCAATGGAACTATTTTAAAAGAGTGAATCGAAATAGTACCGATTTAGACAATCTCCGTTTAGAAAAAAAAATATCACTAGAGCTATTATTTCTCCTTTTAGAATACGGTGCTTCTCTTCACTATCGCTGGAAAGGCTATTCTGTCTTTGAATGGGCAGAAACGTATCCGGACGATATCATTGAACATCAGCAGCCGGATGCGATGGTGCGATTTTTGGATGGATGGAAGGAAAATGCTTCTTTACAAGAGGTAGTGGAGTCGATCAAAGTCGCGATGGTGACTGGGGATGGACACCCGGAAATGGTCAAGCGGCTCATTCCCACGTTGCAAAAAGCAATGATCGCTCTCCCTTATGCGGTATCTACGGCATCTCTTACCGATTTAGTAAAAACAGGATTGCAGGCCAATTCCTGGGGGTGCCTGAATGTACTGTTTGAACAGCGTTTGGGTGTCGAGTGTGTGAGTCTTGTGACAGCAAAGGTGGAGCAAGATCGAGAAATCACTCTCTTTGTTCCCAATCTATCAGAAGAAAGCTGTAAAGCAGCTGCGGATTTGGAGCGGAATGAAGAGAATGACTGCTCGGAAATCTATTCGACCACTTTTACTCTATCAACTGCTTCTCCTGTCCAAAAAAAATTATTCGAATTTTTCCAACGCTATAAGGAAGAAACAACGCAAGAAATGCACAAGGCTATTCCACAACTTCCACAAAGTGTAGCGGATACCATCTTTGATTACTGGAACGCTTAAGTAAAAATAAAAGATTAATCAATTAAATAAGCAGTAAAGATAAAATTATGTCATTAAAAATTTCTTGCAGAGACTTAAACGAAGACGGCACTATACACGCAGTGTTGCCTGCAGCTTCCAAACTTCTAACTCCTCAGATTCGATGTGTTGATGCAATTCTAACTTCCTTACAAGCAGCGAGCGCGCAAGAATGTGGCGTTGCTGCGCACAGAGGGTCCACATTTTCACCGCATTTGCGTGATTAGGCTCCACTCCTATTCCAAAGTAATAACAACTTCCCAGGGCATATTGAGCCTCTACATGGCCTCGTTCAGCTGCTTTGCTATACCATGTAAACGCTATTTGGTGCTGCTCTTTCTTCCTATAAATTTCACCTACTTCATATTGCGCTTCTACATCGCCTCTATTTGCCGCATGTTCATAGGATAGAAGCGCTTTCTCAAAATTCTCTTCACTCTCTTCGTTCAGTTCATCTTGAGTTCCCAATGCATCTACTGCAGTTAGCGCATCCTGCTGCTCTTCTTTCAGCTTCGCCTCTAATTCATGATGCCAGAGAATATCCAGGGTTTTTTTGTTTATTTGTTCGATCGTTTGATCTCTCTTCTGGTTAATAGAAGCAAACAAGTTTCCTATACTCCCTTGCAGCTGTGTTGAAGAAACCACATATTGCAAATTCCAATGACACCACTTCCATATCGCTGTTCGAAAAGAGGAAGAGCAAAGAAGAAGACAAAAAGGAAAAATTCCTGTCACAATTGCTACAATTGCAACTGCCATCACAGCGAGAGGATCTAGGGAGTCTTTCGGATTTATGGAAACGCAATAGATTCCCTCAATGTTTTGAGGAACAAGAATTTCTTCTCGACTTGCGAGCCGCCACGGTAACGTTTTTATTGCGATATTTACAGGTTGCATATATCTCTTCCCTATTTTGAAAAACCAGTAACAATTATACTCAATCAGATCCCTTTTGTACAATAAATAATTAAAAATTTAATATTCAACAAGCAGCAGAAATCCTTTACAGATAAGCTAAGCCTCTCTAAGATGAGATACTCTTTGCGCCTTTGTGGTTGAGCGCAACTTCTCCTCAGATAACTGCACAGGATTGTTAAGAAACTATGACCGAACAGAAGATCTAAAAAAAATAAAACAATCTTGCTTAATTATTCTTGGGAAATTTGACTACATCGTTTCCGAATGCGCAGCCTTGTCACGTAACTATTTACCAAACGCAGAATTACATATATTAGAAAATTGCTCCCATCATACTTTTTTAGAAGATCCGAAAGCTTATCATGAAATACTGACATCATTTTTGTGTAAGCAAAAAAACTAAACTATATAAAAATGAAAGTCGATTCAGCGATCATCAGTCTTACCAGATATGTGTAGATTTTTGCAGGCAGATTCACCTCCATCGGAGATATATACTCCTAATAGTACGGATATGACCTACGATTCTAATCAAAAAACACGCACGACCTGATTTTATGCTTGTATTAACACGAGCCTCTGTTTTATAATTTGTTTAACAATTAACGTAAATTGCAAGTGATTGTCTGGAACGCAAGTTATCAGATAGGGCAAGGACGCCCTCCAAAAGATCTACTCAAATAGCTGGCGAATAAGATCACTCCTTATCCGATAACTCGCATGCCTAGAGGGTCCTGGAATACCTATGTTTAGTTCATCTACTGCCTTCAAACCCTACGACTGCTCTCCGGATTGGGGTTATTTCCCTAGAAGCCTGATTCAAAAGGGCTCTCCTTATGAGAACGCTCAGATCTATATGGGCGGTTATTATGCTTATAAAAAAGAGTCGTGCTGGAACATCGTCAGTTACATTCCTATTCTGAATATCTTTATCGGCGTCCTTCGATTATATGAAGCTATCACATGGGAACCTACTGACGAGTACAGAACTCTTAGAAAACTACAACTATTAAGGGGTATTTTTGATATCTGCCTTGGACCCATAAATGCAATTGTCGACCTCGTGATTACTATTGCCAGAATAAGAATTGCAAACTCCTATCTTCAACATAAAAAAGACTTTATTACATAAGTCTATTATTAGCTTATGTGTCGACATTTTTTTTACAAAGTAGTAGCACCTCAATGAATGAACAGAAAAAGCAACAGAGACAATTCTGGATCATTTTATTTATCGTCTTTTTAGGCTTTGTAGGCATCTCTATGCCTTACCTCATCTTTCCTGTTCTTTTCCTAAATCCCACATACTCAATCCTACCTGCAAGTTGGAGTGAATCTAGTCAAGCTTTCTTGCTTGGAATCACGCTGGCAGCCTACCCGTTAGGTCAATTTCTTGGATCTCCAATTCTCGGCTCTCTTTCAGATGATTATGGACGTAAAAAATTGCTATCGGGAAGCTTGCTGATTGCTGCTCTCTGCAATCTATTGACAGGAGTTGCGATTGCCTGGCCCCATCTGGGACTGCTGATTGCAAGCCGCTTTGCTGCAGGCCTAATGGAAGGAAACATTGCAATTGCACGAGCGATGGCGGCTGATCTTACAACGCTCCCTAAACAGGAGACTTTCGGGAAGATCAATGCTGCTGCATCCATTGCTTATCTTCTTGGACCCTTCTTAGGGGGTGTAATGGCAGAAAAAGATCTGCTTCCCAGCCTCACAGCGTCCACACCATTTTATTTAACCTGCATCCTCTTTTTTTGCCTTGCCGCACTTTCTGCACTTATGCTTGAATCGCATACTCTCCATACAGGAAACCGAAAACGCTCTTTCTGGCAACGCATCAATTTGATTCATCGGCTGTCTCTGCTGTTTGCAAACAAACACTTGCAATTTCTGATGCTCGTTTCTACATGTTTTACGCTTGCAGTCGATATTTTTTATGAATTTGCCCCTGTTTACCTGACTGCTAAATGGACTCTCGGCCCCTCGCAGCTTGTTCTCTACAATGGCGTGTTATGCTTTGCTCTGGCGATTGGAAATGGATGGCTTCCGAATTTTGCTTCAACACGTCTTTCAAACCGATTAGCAATCCTCTATTCCACAGGAGGCTTTGCTCTCTTTCTAACCGGAATGACCCTTACCGATTCCTCTTTCCTGATGATCCTGCTATTTGCCCTTAGTGGCCTTGTGATTGGGCTCGCGGTCACATTAATCACGGTAAAGATTTCTAACGCAAGTCCAGATTGCATACAGGGAGAAGTGATGGGCACTCAGTTATCTCTGAGAGTTTTGGGAGACGCTCTTATTTGTTTATTGGGAGGGATTTTGCTGATCCTTTCTTCCAAGCTCATCCTGATTATCGCTGCAGCGATCTCTACTGCTGCAATGGCATATTACGCATCAGGAAACAAAAAATTCTCCATTTCCCGTCCATAGAGTTCCGCTTCCCAGGATAAATAGGGCGTTTTCCCTTTTGGTTGGTTCCTCTTTCTCTTTTCTGTTTATCGCCTTTTCCTCTAGAATCTTGCTCAAAGCCGACTGTCATCATATATTCATAACAAAATGAATATATATTGGAGAAAATTATGCTTGCTTCTGCTTCCTTAAGAACTCTATTTTTCTTGCTAGTTTTTCCCACACTGCTGTGTGGTAAGATTCTAGAAACAAATTCCATCCTATCTGTTCTTGAGCATATTCAAGAAGGAACTCTCGTCATTTCCGACATAGACAACACCCTTATTGAATCAGAAACTCAACTAGGATCTTCCCAATGGGCAGATTATCTCGGGACTCTCTTTACTACACCTGATCGCTCTTTTGAAGAAGTTGATTTATTGGTTGCTGAACTATGGTCTAAAGTACAACCATTAATAAAAATTCGTTGCGTAGACCCCAAAATCCCACAAGTCGTCAAGCAATTACACGAGCAAAAAGTCAAATTTATCGGCCTCACAGCTCGCCGCCCACACGAAATCCACTATACGCTTAAACAATTAGCCTCTGTTCAAATTGCATTTACTCACAATGTTCTCGATGATGGCTTTCTCAATGCTTCTAAGGGGATTATTTTTCAAAAAGGGATTATTTTTTGCACGCCGAACAATAAAAAAAGTTGTGCGCTTAAACTTTTTTTAGAAAATTCGAGCTCTTTACCTGATAAAATTATTTTCCTCGATGACAAGTTGTCTCATGTTCATGATGTCGGACAACTGGTTGAGAATCTAGGGATTGCCTACGTGGGGATTCGCTTCAGTTGCACAGACGAGCGGGTTGCTTCCTTTTGTCCTGATGTTGCAAAAATTCAGTTTGAACAGCTCCCCAAAATCATCTCTGACGAAGAGGCACTAATACTCTATAACAAATAGCTGTGAAACAGGTTCGTATGCACAATTTACTCACCACAATATTCATTATTTCCTTCTTTTTTACTACGGGTATCGAGGCAAAAGTCACCCTAGAACCCTTGTACCACCGATTCAATAGTGAAAATATTTCTCGAAATGAGATCCAGAAGTGGCTTGATCAATTTGAGCAAGAAGATCAAGAGTCAGCTACATTACTTCTAGACCAGATCCAGTACTTTTCTTATCCCCGTTTGATGAATGATTTAAAATTACTCCATAAAAAACTTTTATCTGCCTTAAAAAGCGATGGGTTTATCGATCACGCCGGACGGGAGATCGCTTTCGAAAGGATCGATTTCTCAAAAACCTATCCTGCTAAAAGTGGAGATCTTATTTCTTACTTTTATAGAAGTTCCAATCTAATCAGAGCTATCGCTTTCAAAAACCTAGCGGATCTTTCTGCTGAAAAAGAGGATCACTCAAACAAAGCGCTTGTTCTACTCGAAGATTATGTGGGAACAGGTACTCAGTTTTTGTTTGAGCTTTATTCGAAGCAATATAGTCAGTTATTTAATAGTTACCGTAAGGTGTATTTCGTTGTTGTGGTGGCCACCGAAAATGCAATTGCAAGATTTGAAAAAGTGGCAAATAACGAGTACGATTCCTTGGGTCAAGACTTCATCTCGATCATGAATATTCAAGATGAGGGTGAGAAAAAAGAAGCGTTAGCCAATGTGAGAAAAATTCCAAATGATAAACTTGAGCTTGTCTATTTGCACAAAGAAATTCCCCTTAATTCTAACTTAAGAAACCCTGATGTGACCAAGAAAATTTCAGCTTTATTAGACAAATACAATATTAAACGTTATCTGGGTGGCAACTTTTCATCATTTGGCCATACTGTTTTCTTTTACAATTGTCCTAATAACCTTCCTGAAATCTTATGGAACAGCCAGTCGATTCACCGAGACGGAACTCCTTGGACTCCTCTTTTTAAACGCGTGGAAGATTTAAGCATCTACGATATCTCCAAAGGCATTCCAATGGAAGAACAAATTTGGTAGACCTATCGGCCTATAAAACGGATCTTGGGAGTTGCTGAAAAAATAGTTTATTATCTTCGGATGTTTTGGTGAATCTTTTTAGAAGGTTTTTGGAGTGACAGAAAAAGCCTAGCACAGGCAGGCTCCCTCGTCACCCCTTGAGGCGAACAAGGCCGTTTTATCGATACGATGATCTGCTGTCTTTATTGAATCCTCCCTCACTGTTATTTTTATGAGCGGAAGGTTGAGAAGTCTGATACCCCGGTCCTCGAAAGGGGCTTGATCGTGGCTGTCCTGGCGGCTGTGATGAGTTTCTTGAAGTATTCACTGAGGAATGGCTGGGTGAGTTTCTATGGGATAGAGTGCCAGTCTGCGGGCTTTTCTGAGAGATATTTCTGGGAGGGGTTCGGCGTCCATTAATAATGGGCTCTGCTGCAATCGTTGGATCTGGTTCAAAATTTGGAATCACAATTTTTTGTATTTCTCGTTTTAATAACCGTTCAATATCCTTAAGAAGTTTGTGCTCATCAATACAAACTAAAGAAACAGCTTGTCCTACATTGCCAGCTCGTCCTGTTCGACCTATACGATGAATATAATCTTCCGGTACATTGGGAAGGTCGAAGTTCACAACATGAGGGAGCTGATCAATGTCCAACCCTCTTGCAGCAATATCTGTCGCAACTAGAATCCGAACAGTCCCTTTTTTAAAATCTTCTAAAGCCTTTGTGCGCGCTCCCTGACTTTTGTTCCCATGGATGGCTGCTGCCGTAATTCCATCACTTTCAAGTTGGGTTGCAAGACGATTTGCCCCATGCTTGGTGCGCATAAAAACCAAGACTTGCTTCCAATTATGCGTTTTAATCAATAGAGAGAGCAACTCCCTTTTTCGTTTGCTATCCACGGGATGAATGACCTGAGACACCGCCTCAACCGTTGTATTTGGCCGGGTGGCTTCTATGATCTTCGGCTTATTTAACAGATCGTTTGCAAGACTTTTGATTTCATTTGAAAATGTGGCAGAAAAAAGAAGATTCTGTCGTACTTTAGGAAGCAGTTTCAAAATTCGGCGGATATCACGAATAAAGCCCATATCTAACATGCGATCAGCTTCATCCAAAACCAAAATTTCAACATGCGAAAGATCGGCCACCTTTTGATCGACAAGATCCAACAGACGTCCTGGAGTAGCCACAATAATATCGACGCCTCTTTGCAGTTGACTAATTTGGCTCTTAATATTGACGCCGCCAAAAATAGCGGTTGTCTTGAAGGGCAAATATTTACCTAATTCTCTGATGCTTTCCTCGACCTGAATGGCTAATTCTCGCGTGGGGGTTAGGATCAAAGCTCTGACACCCGTGCGTACCCCAACCGTGGTTTTATTCATCAGATTTTGAAGGAGAGGAAGCGTAAATCCTGCAGTTTTTCCCGTCCCAGTTTGTGATCCTGCAAGAAGATCCCCTCCTTCAAGAACGCGTGGAATGGCTTGAGCTTGAATCGCTGTTGGATGCGTATATCCCTTTTCTTCGATTGCGCTGACCAATTGTGCCAGCAGACCTAATTCTTTAAATGTCATTTTTATATTTCTCTGTAGCGGCCATCACTTTTCCGGCCTGTCGCGTACTTAGGTTCTTATTTCTCGTAAAATACGTTTATTCTAGGAGGAGTCTATTGTGCCACTATAGAATAGTAAAAGTAAAGAATATAGAAGAGGAGGGGGAAAAGGAGGGGATGTAATTAAAAGCGTGAGTTGCCGTGAGACTTAGGGAAGCTGTAGCCTCAATTCCATTCTTCTACATCTTTTTACTTAATCATTAAGTACTTTTTACTTAATCATTAAGTACTTTTTACTTAATCATTAAGTAAATGAGACTACAGCTCTCGCATATAAGGAATGAGACAAGCT
>FTIX01000008.1_pt5 | contig 13575 bp, 13 predicted proteins | sample 1658561 | NCBI WGS metagenome assembly FTIX01 (sample SAMEA3914836, study PRJEB12502) | metagenome | biome: forest; material: soil | place: Canada | collected 2011-07-03 | depth 0.3 m | reverse complement strand
GCATAACGTAATTGTGTGACTGCCTGATTATTTTTGGCGACCCTGGGCCGGCGTTGTAATTTTTGGGCTTCAGCAATGGCGGTTTTATCTTGATCGCGATAACCATTATCTTCCGCCATCACGCTGCGACCCGTATAACTTTCGCTGTCATTTCGATTGGCTATCCAGGACTCACGGATACTGGGTAATCCGCGACTGGGATCAACGTTAGCCTCGATGTCAGTATAAGGACCGGAAGTATCATATACCGGAACGATAGCGCCATTGGACAGCAGGATTTCCCGTATAGGGATGCGAATTTCAGGGTAAATTTTGCCGGAAAGATAGCTTTTCCGAGAACCAGGCAATGCTTGCAACAAGTTGGGATCGATGTTCATATGCGCTCCTTTTCCAGTGGGAAAGGCGGGGACAGGAGCGAAGGAAAACACTAAAGCGCAATGAGATGAGATGGAATCCCAGAAACGAAATAAGTCACATTCCCTCCGCAGGTCCTAGCCTGTTCAGGTTCAAAGGGTTTAGCTTACGCCGTCTCAGCCGCTGTAAAATGCGGCTCCCCTAGTGAAATTTATGGGTGTTATTAAAACATGTTTTAAATGAAGAATCCATCTTCTCAACCACTGCCCTTCAACTAGGTGCTGTTCAAAGAATGTAAATCAAAGCTGATGATGAATGATTGAAGTCAGAAATGAATGAAATTTTTTAAGTGAATCATTCGGCATGGCAACCACAATAACAAAAATAATCCCGATAATGAATCGAATTACTTTTTTATTTTGTGATAGCCATTTTTTCAATTTTTTTAAAGGAGTTTCTTCTGGCTTTAAAATTCGATTGGTTTGAGGAGAAGAAGATTTTTTCTCCGCAGTGACAGTTAAATCAGGTTCGAGTAGTTTTTTATCTAGGATAAGCCTAATAAAAACCACCAAATAAGTAAGGAAAAAAAAGGAAAATAGTCCAAGGAGAATAAATGGTATAAAATCATCCAAGGTTACCCATAGTCCTTTACTAAAATCAAATGGGCGCTTTAAAAAAGCGGCACCCGGATTTTCCAGCTCATACCAACAAGGATACGTCTTCCCCTTCTCAAAACCATCTAAAGAATTTTTGCTAAAAAATCTAATCGAAAAATAATTATTAATACCATAAGTCCAAATAGAGTAATCCGTATTATCAACCTGATATTTCACCAAAAAACTGGGGCTGTAAGTCCCACCTCTCCTACCCGCAGTATGCTTAATTAGCTTTTTATCTAACACCGTGCAGGTCGTGGACTGAAAACCATGTATCGCATTAATAGTAGGTTGAATTAGATTTGAAAATAACATGCATGAGGCAAATCCTAAAACTAATAACAAAAGAAATGTTTTTATAATTTTCTTAGTTCGGTCTGGCGATTTTTGATTATCTTGCTCTGTCATTTTCGTTCGCCTCTTAGATATAAATTCCGGATTTGTCTCGTTGTTGAATAAATAGATGCAACGAGATTGTCATTTATGGATTGTCATAAAGTTTACAATGCAGGAAGCTTGTTATTCAAACCTCAGGTTTAAATGATTTAAGTAGGGTTGTGTAAGAATGAAAGCAGTATTCTAGGAGTCAAATATTAAATAACCATTAATTGTTCCTTATCAGGCGGAAGTCATCGTTTTGCTGGTTTAAAAAACCGCAAGCGGTTGGCATTACTGACCACTGTAACAGAAGAAAGCGCCATGGCTAATCCAGCGAGCATGGGGCTGAGCAGTATATGGATGAAGGGAAATAATATGCCCGCTGCAATGGGAATGCCGATTACATTATAAATAAAGGCCCCAAATAGATTTTGATGAATATTGTGAATAGTCTTGCGCGATATTTCAATCGCATCGGCGACGCCATGCAATGAGCTGCGCATCAAGGTGATGCCAGCGGTTTCCATCGCAATATCGGTGCCGCTGCCCATGGCAAACCCAACCTCCGCTAAGGCCAAAGCAGGAGCATCATTGATGCCATCGCCCACCATACCCACCTTTTCACCACTCGCTTGCAGTCGGGCAATTTGCTCTGCTTTATCCTGCGGTAAAATATTAGCCATTACCTGTTTAATACCCAGCTGGCTGGCAACAGCCTGAGCGGCGATAGCATGATCACCAGTAATCATCATGATTTTAAAACCTAATTTTTCTAATCTGGCGATAGCTGCTTGTGAATCAGGTTTAAGTGGATCAGCTATTGTAATAATGCCTAAAATTTCTTGATCCTCAGCCACAAAAATGGGGGTTTGCGCAGCTTGAGCAAGGACATTAGCCTGATCCTGCCACCGCATCAGAGAAATCCCATGACCCTGCATAAATTGCGCATTGCCTATAACTAGTTTTCTGTTATTGATTGTCCCCGAAATTCCTTGTCCGGCCTGCATTTGAAAATCAGCTACGGCTAATTGAACATAGCCTCGTTGCTGAGCAAACTGCAGAATGGCATTGGCAAAAGGATGTTCCGAATGTAATTCAAGACTGGACGCTTGAGTAAGTAGATATTGCTCAGAACTGTGCGTGGCTGGATAAACTCCAGTGACCTGCGGTTTCCCTTGAGTTAGCGTACCGGTTTTATCAAACACCAGGGTGGTTAACTTTCCAGCTTGTTGCAAAGCATCAGCGTGACGGATTAATACCCCAAATTCTGCTGCTTTACCGATACCGATAATCACCGAAATCGGCACCGCCAAACCAAGTGCGCAAGGGCAAGCAATCACTAATACCGTGACTGCTGTAACTAACATATACACTGCTTTAGGTTCTATATTGACAGTAAACCAGATCAATGCCGTGATAATGGCAATAACTATTACTGCAGGTACAAAAATAGCTGAAATACGATCAGCTAATCTTGCCACAGCCGGTTTTGAATTCTGTGCTTCCTGCACCAACTGAATAATTCTGGCCAATAAAGTTTCTTTACCCACATGGTTGGCTTTAAAAATAAAACTGCCATTTTGATTTAATGTGCCGGCAAAAACTAATTCATTCACGGTTTTATGCCGCGGTATAGGCTCTCCAGTAAGCATAGCTTCATCGAGTGTGCCTGCACCTTCAGTAATTGTGCCATCGACTGGGATTTGTTCACCGGGGCGGATACGAATCAGATCATCGACCATCAACATAGCAATAGGGATTTCTAATTCTTGCTGATTGCGAATCACCCGCGCCGTTTTGGGTTGTAACTGCATAAGCCGGGTAATCGCATCTGAGGTGTGTCGCCTCGCCCGTAATTCAAGGAGAGCACCAAAGTTCACTAAGGCGATAATGACTACTGCAGATTCAAAATAAACATGACGCGCCATATCGGGCAAATAATTGACGAACAAAATGGCTATCATCGAATACAACCAAGCCATGCCGGTACCCAATGCAATGAGTGTATCCATGTTTGCGGTATGCGCAGCGAGAGCTTTGGTTGCCCCAGAGAAAAAATGGCCACCGCAATAGCTCAAAACACCCAGGGTTAGGAGTCCTAACAAGAGATTAACCCAAAAGCCGGTCGTTGTTTCTAGAGAGGGGAAAACGTCGAACATACCTAAGATAAAAAAAGGTACAGCGATGACGGCAGCCACGAGAGTTTTCCGCAGTAATGATTGCCAGTGCTGCTGCTCTATATCCTGTTTGATCTGGGTTTCTGCCATATTATCCGTAATCAGCGTTGCGCCATAACCTAGATTTTCTATGGTTTTTTTCAGTGTGTCAGCGCTAACCGAGGGATCTGCAAAAATAGTGATACTGCGATCTGCGAAATTGAGATTCGCTTGTTCAATTTGAGGCAACGCTTTCACTGCTTTTTCAATCCGCGTGACACAACTGGCACAGTGAATGCCAGTGATGAGGAAACGATAGGATTTTGATAAATGCTTTTTTTCTAGGGTCATGATGCTTACCGGAAAAGTTTAGAATCGTCGTTTATGCACTAAAACTATTTGTCAATATTTCTAACAACATCGATATATATTTCTCTTTATCATCCGCGTTTTTTTCTAATGTAGGCAGAGAATCCAACACCGTTGCCGCAACCGTGCTGTGTATAAAAAACATGATCAAATGGGCAGGATATTTTTTAGTGATCTGGCCGTTGCTTTGTAAACGTTGCAAAATCCCCAACCAATACGCTGGCGAAACTGAATGATCACTGGTTAATTCCGGGGGATTGTCTTCTAACATTTGCCACTTCAGCAAACGACCAATACGGGGGTCAGCGCCATAAACTTCTATCCGGGTGTGAATGATGTACTTCAGAAAGCCCTCCAGAGTGTCGAACTGCTGCACATCAACCTCTGGGATAATGTTGCCGATTAGATCACGCTTCACTGCTTGCCATAATGCCTGTTTATTACCGACGTGATGATAAATCAAACTTTTATGGATGCCAGCATGTTGGGCAATATCTTCAATGGAAGTGCCAGAAAAACCTTTCTGCGCAAAGAGCTCGGTGGCTGACGCCAGTATTTTTTCTTTCGTGTTGCTCATAGGAACTCCTTCCTCTACAAATGGAATATATTGAACGTTCGTTCAAGTTATGCTAGGATTTTAATTGAACGTTCGTTCAAGGCGAGATGTGTCAATTTGGCTGCTGAGCCTCAACTATATATATTCATAAGGAAGGCCATTATGTCTAACATTAATTTTCAAGAGTTTAAAACCCTGGCTATAGTATCCGTAGTCGCCATTTGCGGTATGTTTGGCACGGATATCCATCTAGCCTCCATTCCACATATTATGTCATACATGCATACGGATAAAGCGCATATGCAGCAATCTGTATCCATTTATCTACTGGGGATGGGGCTGAGTTTATTATTTTACGGGCCACTATCGGATAAATATGGGCGCAAGCCTATTGTCATTTTTGGCCTGAGCCTAGCCTGTGTGGCGAGTTTTGCCGCCGCTTATACTTCACACATTAATGCTTTTCTAGTCATGCGCTTGCTGCAAGGGATTGGTTCTGGTGTATGTCTTGGGGTGGGTAGGACGATACTCGCTGATGTTTTGCAAGGGGAGCGTCTGGCAACAGTTGGATCCTATTTCAGCTTATTTCTAGCTTTGTCACCTTTGCTAGCCCCAGCCCTAGGTGGTTATATCCAGCATTGGTTTGATTGGCAAGCCAATTTTATCGTCTTCGGTTCCTTGTTAACCACAGCACTATTTTTATATACCTGCTACTGCCCCGAAACCAATCAGCACCGAAATCCACAGGCATTTTCAGTATCAGGTCTATACAGTAATTACAAATTCTTACTATTTCACCCCACTTTCGTCGGCGCGACGCTGATCACGGGAATAGTTTCAGCGGCAACCATGGTCTATGCCACTTCCAGTCCGATTATTTTTCAAACTCAGTATCACATGAGTCCCATTACTTATGGTTGGATAACGGCAAGCGCCGGCGCCGGAGGCTTCATTGGTAAATTAACATCGCCATTCGCCATCCGCAAAATTGGTAGCCAAAAAACTCTGCTATTAGGACTGGTGTTATTAGTCATTGCCGGACTCTGGTTAGCTTTTTTCAAGCTCATGAATTTTTTGACTGTACCACTGATTATGGTCGCTGTTTTTTTGACTATCTTCAGTCAGGCCTATACGCTTCCCGGCGCAGTCAGTCGGGCATTAGGACCTTTTCACGATAAGCGGGGTGCAGCAGGCGCTTTATATGGCAGTTTTCAGATGTTAGTGGCCTTCCTAGTCAGCGCGATTACGGGTTTATTAAGCTACAATGGCGTGCTGGTGCTGACTGTGTCCTATTGCACCCTGGGGGTTTTGGGGATGGTGATTTATTGGTGTTTATTCCAAGAAAAGACCCTGAAATCTACCCTAATCGAATCTCTTTTAAAGAAGCCTAATTAGTAATTACTCTGCGGGTTATCCCCCCGCTTTTGCGGAGGATGACCGGAGAATAATTACATTACATTTTTTTGTCTTTATATTCGGTTATTAGGGTTTGGTATAGGTTAGAGCTTCTTCTAAAATCTCTTCCAATTGTGTGGTCGTGGATATCAGCATGTCCATGACCTTGTCTATTTCTAATTTGATTGCCGCATCGGCATGAGGTACCAGACTTCCCCAATGCTGTTTCCTGGATTCCATTCCCACTTTTAAATCGTTTAGTTTGAATAGGGTATCCTTTAACTCCTCTTCGTCAAGAGCAGAAGAAAGTAATATCTTAATTTGATCTTTACGATAATTAACCTCTTTCGCTAATTCTTCGATATCATTGAGCACTTCACCTTTAAGCTCGGCGGCTCTTAATTTCCCCATGAAATTGCCCGGGTGATAAGGGATGTCTTCAATTTTTTTCAATAAATCGGCCATTACATTCTCCTGTGTTAAGGCTTGGAAATTCTAAAGCATTACAAATTGACATCTTATTAACTTTTAATTGATAATGCTAGCTTGAATAGTATTTTTTGAGGCAAGGATAACCTCTAGCAGCAACTCCCAAGGAAAACTGATGAGATATATTTTCTTATTATTGGTTTATTTTTTTAGTTCTTGCATCACCGCCAGCCCAATTATTAAGCAAAAGCCCATTTTGTTCGACACCAAACGAATTGAACTTACCCAGCAATATCGCCAACAGCATTATGGTATTAAGCAGTCATCATCCATTGTAATTGTGCCAAAAATGATTGTGCTACATTGGACTGTAACTAAGTCTTTACAAGACGCATTTAACTTCTTTTATTCGCCGATCTTGAAATATCGTCCTGATATTGAGGGCTCGGGAGATTTAAATGTATCTGCCCAATTTCTAGTAGACCGCGACGGCAGCATTTATCAATTAATGCCTAGTAATTGGATGGCGCGTCATGTGATAGGTTTAAATAATATCGCCATTGGCATTGAAAATATCGGTGGCACCCAAAAAGCTGATCTCACTCAAGAACAGGTTATCGCCAATGCGGCCTTGATCCGGCAGCTAGTGAAGCAATATCCCAGCATCCATTATTTAATTGGCCATTTCGAATATGGTCAATTCCGAAACTCTCCTTTGTGGGAGGAAAAAAATCCTAACTATTTCCAGAGAAAAGCAGATCCGGGACCTGAGTTTATGCAAGAAGTTCGAGCAAAAGTTGATGATTTAAATCTTCAAAGCCATCCTTAGGCGACCCCAGCTTGATGTGCCACCATAAGGAGATCCTTCGCGAATCATTCCTAAGTAAATTTGTTATAACAAGTTCTTAGCAATGTTAGCTTTATAAAATCTCTAAGGGCTCAGGATGACAGCTACATTTAGCAATGGTAGCTTTGTAGAATCTCTAAAAGCTCAGGAGGACAGCTTGCAAAAAAGCTGAGCTGCATGCATGGCTTGAGCCTTAAGCTGCTCTTGCAGAGACTTTCTTTCTTTATATACTTTTTCAACTAATTTAGGATCGGCAACCGAAGGATGACCCGATTGGAATGGCGGTTGGGGATTATATTCAATTAATAATTGGATTTTTTTAGCTTCCTCTTCCCCTGATATTTCACTTATGACTTGCAAGGCAAAATCAATACCCGCGGTGACCCCACCTGCAGTGATGCGGTTTCTATCGATGACGATACGTTCTGGAACAGCAGTCGCTCCGAAAATTGTTAACAAATCCATTGATAACCAATGCGTAGCAGCACGATAGCCCTGTAATAATCCAGCAGCACCTAATAGCAATGCCCCCGTACATACCGAAGTAATATATCGGGCTTTATCTTCTTGCTGACGTAGAAAATTCAGGATCTCTAAATCAGCCATTAACTCACCAATTCTCGGACCTCCTGGAACAAATAACAAATCTAAGTCGGGTGAAGAATCCAAGGTGGTATTAGGATTCAAGCTAAGACCATCACTGGCTATTACCGGAGCCAATGATTTAGCAATAACCGAGATCTTAAAGTTTTTGCACCGAGCAAACACTTCATGTGGAGCAGTGAAATCTAATTGTGTCACATTCGGAAAAATAAGCATGCCGATATTCATATTTAATCCCTCAAATGAGTTAAGCTTTGAGCGTAGCAGTATTCATTATATTTTGGTAGAGGACTTTTAAAATATCTCTAGAATAATACTTAGCAACCTGCGCAACAAATTTTGGAAAATCAACAGGAGCGCTATGATCCGCTCGATCAGAAATAATTCGGATTACGCTGAAGGGGATGTTATGCTCATAACACACTTGGGCAACGGCTGCGCCTTCCATTTCTACAGCCAAAACTTCAGGCATATCGGCTATTATTGCGTCTTTCTGCGCGATATTGCTCACAAAGGCATCGCCGCTGGCAATAATTCCGCTGTAACATGCCGGTGCTGTCAGTGAGAATTCCTGGCGTGCTTCATTGCTAATTGCGGTTTTAAAACCCTGGTGACAAAAATCTTTTGCCGCCTGTTCAGCCCATGAGGATAATTGCTCATCAGCTACAAAGAAAACGGTATCAGTTAAGGGAATCTCATGTTTTGAAAATAAGGGCCTGGCATCCATATCATGTTGATAGAGTTTCCTTGCAATGACCACATCGCCGATATTGAGTTCATCTTGGATTGCTCCGGCAACGCCGAGAAAAATCAGTCGATCAATTTTATAGTGATTAATCAGGGTCGTTGCCGTCATCGCTGATGCCACTTTTCCCCAGCGCGAGAAAACCAAAACGCTATCCTCACCATACAACTGACCCGTGTAATATTGCCTGGACGCAATCTGGTCGCAGCTCTCGAGCTGCATATCATGCTTTAGCAGCTCTATTTCTTCGATCATTGCCGCTATGATACCTATTCGCATTTAACCTCCTGAGTGTCTGATTTGAAACATGCTAAAAAATTCTTAATCGACGCTATTATGCCAGCAGCGATCAATTTACGATAATCTATACCTGAGGCGCGTTGATATTTAGGTGTTATAACAGCTATTCCGATGCACATATTTTGTTAATTACTCGAAATTCGTGGCGCACCATATCGTCCCCGCTTTACCGAATTATCCTAAAATGCCGGCCTATCAAGCAGGGATCCAGTGCCATTTTTCCAACGGAATGCACAAATGCCCATAATAAACTATGCTATCTTACTTCGTTTGAAGATTAGGCACTAGATCCCTGCTTGATAGGCCGGCATTTTAGGATAATTCGGTAAAGCGGGGACGACGAACTCCATTTTTGTAATTAGAAAAGAAATGTGTGCATCGGAATAGCTGTTATAACACCTAAATATCAACGCGCTTCAGGTATATATACACGAAGCAACTTCATTTCTGCAAGGTCATACTTCAGCCTTTTATTTAACGGCTAGATGACACTAACTGCTCTGTTCGTCATCCTCTGCGAAGGCGAGGAATAGCGAGAAAAGTTGTGCGGCTATGAGATTATTTGATTGAGCAAGCATTCAGCTTTTTTCATTACAAATTTAGGGTGTATTTATTAACTGAAATTCCGGCGTGCTTCCTTTAACTGATCATCATCTTCATCACTATCTTCATCTTCAAGAAGGAAATTAAATAATGCTTCGCGAAATGGGAGCGGAAGGTCTTTATTATTGACTAAAGTTTTGGCAATAGATATTATTTCGTCCATATCTTCTGCCTCAGCCTCGTTCGTATATTCTTCTAAAAAATTTTCAAATCGCTTGATTTGCTCCGGTGTAGGAGACACCCAAGCTGATAACACATCGGTTTTTGATTCACAAGACTTTAAAAAAGTAATGACTGAATTCTCTTTGTGAGAACCACCGATAAACTGCAAATGTGAAGGTATTTTTGTACTTCCACATTTTTCTTCTAAGGTCAAATTTTTAGGATAATTCTCTCTAGTATCCATATCTACCTCCATTGCCACTGCTTGTTCTACCAATAATTTTTCTGATGGTGATTTTTTTTGATCTTCAGATAATTTTCTTACGTAATGATATTCGCGATACAATAGGTTCAAGCCTACATTTAACGTGAATAGTATTTTTTTATAGACAATACTGTGATTTGACTGATAGGTTTCCTTCATGGTTTTTATTTCTTCAAATAGATGCTCGGCGATTTTCCATATATTCAGTTGACTGATATCATCCTTATTTTTATAAAACATACTAAATGTTTTTCGATAAATTTTACTTGCAACCCCTGATAATTCTCTATCAAAACGACTCTGTGAAGAAGAAAATTCTTTGTTAATACTATTTAATTCATTTAAAAACCTCCGCAGAATTAGCAATCTTATGTCGTATCTATTCCTCGTTGGCGATTGCTCAGATCCTGGTGTTCGAAACAATGGTTTTTCTGATAATTTTGTGGTTATTTTCTGTGCTGTCATTTTCATTAACCTCCTGTATATTTTTATATTATTCACCGGATGCCCACTGACAAGCAGCGGGACGATGGTGCAGACTAATAGGTTATAGAATCTAACCATACGTAATAATATAGATCTGCAGGCTTAATGTTTTATTAAATAAATTCTCTATCCACTAATTTCTCAAGGATCTCAGCATTAGACCTATCCGATGCACATCTCACACAATCGGAATTAGCCACAAAGGTGGGGACTACACAATCAGTTATTCCAGATATTGAAAGTAGTAGCAGTGTGATTCTTCCTAAAGACATTGGTAAGAATCGTAGGCGGCATTAGATATGAAGCTTAAATTACAAATGTTTTAATGATATAATATTTTTCTAAAATTTCCACGGAGGTAAATATGAATTCTAGATTAGATTATAATAAAGTTTCTCCTGAAGCAGTTAAGGCCTTAGTCAATTTGGAAAAATTCGTCAGTGATTGTGGTTTGGAAAAATCATTGCTTGAATTGGTCAAATTGCGTGCTTCGCAAATTAACGGCTGCGCTTATTGCGTTGATTTTCATGTCGCTGATGCCCGCAAAGCCGGGGAATCAGAGCGACGGTTATTTGCCGTAGCCTTATGGAAGGATACGCCTTTTTTTACTGAGAGAGAACGCGCCGCACTGGCCTGGACGGAAGCCGTGACTTTATTGTCAGAAACGCACGCTCCGGATGAAGTCTACGAAGAGGTTTTAAAAAATTTCAGCGAGAAGGAAACTGTTGATTTAACTTTAGCTATTATCACCATCAATGCTTGGAACCGATTAGCAGTGAGCTTTCGTAAAGAGCCAAAATAGCTATTGTAAACGATCAACTTATTGATCCAATGCCTCATGAATCACTTGGCATAAAATTTTCCCCGCCCGCACAATATCCTGCTGGTTAGCATCCCCAAATCCAAGAAGCAAGGCTGGTGCCCGCGCAGTAGTAACATCAATACATAGATCCGACAGCGCCCGAGTCATGATACCTCGTTGATAAGCCTCTGCAGCAATGATCCGGTCACTAATCCTGGCGGGCAAATAAGCCAGCAAATGCAAACCGGTGTCCAAGCCATCTAAATGAATTTGTTCACCTAATTCGGTTTGGAGTAACTCTACCAAAGTATCACGTCGGGCATGATATTCGCGCCGCATTTTCCGGATATGCGCGCCAGCATGACCGTCACGGATGAAATCTGCCAAGGCTTTCTGAATCACATAAGAAGGCTCACGCTGATGCCGCACTTGTGCAGCGCGAAAAGCATCCATCAATTGTTCCGGCAACACCATATAACCGATGGCCAAAGCTGGAAAAAAAGTTTTACTAAAGGTGCCTAAATAAATGACTTGGTTCGGTGCTAAAGCGTGTAATGCAGCTAAAGGCGTGCCTTCATAGCGAAATTCACTGTCATAATCATCCTCTAATACCCATGCCTGATGTTGTGCAGCTAAAGCCAGCAAATGACGGCGACGCGCTGCGGTCATAACCACACCGGTGGGATATTGATGCGAGGGAGTGGTATAAATGAGGCGGGGCGGCTGCTGCCAAGCTGCGGGAGGCGCTAAACCCTCAGCATCCACAGCCTGATTAATGACCATAAGACCGGCAGCGTCAAAGGCGCAGCGGGCGCCCATATACCCAGGATCTTCCATCCACACCCGCTCTCCCGGATCTGCCAATAAATCTGCTGCCAATTGCAGACCATGTTGGGTACCATGGGTAATTAAAACCTGAGCGGCATCACAACGAATACCCCGGGCAATACGAATATAATCCGCAATGGTTTGACGTAATTCCTCATGTCCACCTCGATAAGCGTAGCTTTGCCAATCCAGTTGCGGATTACGCACATGACGCGCGACATAACGTTGCCATATATCAAAAGGAAACTCCTTTAGATCAGGAATCCCAGAAGCAAAAGCCCCACGCATCGGGAATGCCTGTAAATTGACAATCATTCTTTTGCCACGAGATGATAATTTAAGTTGGGCAGGTATGGTGGGGGGCTGATTACCAATGTCCCAAGTCATAGGCGCTGTTGCTAGAATATAAATACCGGAGCCTGGACGAGCTTTAGCATAGCCTTCAGCGCAGAGTTGCTCAATTGCCGCCATAGCGGTGTTGCGGGCTATGCCCAATTGTTGTGCCAAAACACGTGAGGATGGCAGACGCGTACCAGGCAATACTAAACCGGTGAGGATTTGTTGACGCAAGGCTTCATAAAGTTGTTTATAGCGGGGTAACTCAGATTGCTCTGTTTTTGCCAGTACAGAAGCTAACTGAGCTAGTAAGTCTTTAGTTTCTGGCATCTGGCTCTATCTCTTTGCAAAACTGGCTCTATACATAGGGCAATATTATACTTAAAATTAAGACCAGTTACTATTAACTCGTGCTGATGGGAAATTCAAGAGGTACATCGTTTTCATTGCCACCCCCAGCACCCTCTCCCTAACCTCTCCCGCAAGCGGGAGAGGGTAAAAGATAATTGATTTGAAGAGGAAAACAAAATGCCCAAAAAATTAGTCCGGACTGAGAGAACCCGAGTCAGACGTCAAAGCGATCGTGCGCATTATGAACAAGACGCAATTTATGCTGCTTTAGATGACGCCGTGTTTGCCACTATCGCTTTTTATGATGGCCACAACAGTCATGCCATTCCTACTGCAGTATGGCGAGAAGATGACTATCTGTATATTCATGGGTCCAATGGCAGCCGCCTGCTAAAGTTTCTGCAGACTGGTGGCCAAGCCTGTGTTTCTGTGACTCACCTCCATGCATTAGTCTTAGCGCGTTCCGCTCTGCATCATTCTATGAATTACTGTTCAGTGAGTATTTACGGCAGTTTTGAAACTATTGCTGAAGCGGATAAAAATCAACATTTACAAAGTTTCTTAGAACATTGGCTACCGGGACGCTGGCAACATGTGCGTGCTCCCAGTAAAAAAGAATTAGCAGCAACAACCATTTTGCGCATGAAAATTACTGAAGCAGTGTTGAAGTCACGGCAGGGGCCGCCCATGGATGCCGAGGCAGATATGGAGCAACAAGTATGGGCGGGTGTGGCGCCACTGCAAATACAATGGGGAAACCTTGTGCAAGTGCCGGAGCAATCAGATACTAATTTGCCAGGGCAGTCATTACGATTATTTCATAACGCTGTCATCCTGAGCCCTTAGAGGTTATGTAAAGCTCATAAGGCTAAGACCTTTTTATAGCATACCTACCTGGGAGCGGCTCGCGTAGGATCTCCTTGAGATGGCGCCGCGTACGAAGTGCCACCCCAA
>FTIX01000019.1_pt2 | contig 13762 bp, 15 predicted proteins | sample 1658561 | NCBI WGS metagenome assembly FTIX01 (sample SAMEA3914836, study PRJEB12502) | metagenome | biome: forest; material: soil | place: Canada | collected 2011-07-03 | depth 0.3 m | reverse complement strand
GGTGATTTTGCTCCGGTACAATGGGGTTTAAAACGGCGGTCAGTAGATTTTTTTGATCTCAAAGGCGATTTAGAATGTCTGCTTGATTTAACAGGCGATCGTGATAGCTGGGAATTTACCCGTATATCACACCCCGCGCTTCATCCTGGCCGTGCAGCTAAATTGGTTAAAAACGGCAAGGAAATAGGTATATTGGGAGAGTTGCATCCTCAGCTGCAGCAAACGTTAGATCTGTCCGTTCCTTTATATGTATTTGAAGTAAACTTGGCTGATATTGCTTTGGCGCAATTACCCGCCTATTCGCAGCCATCAAAATATCCGTCGATACGCCGCGATTTAGCTTTTATCGTCGCTGAACAAGTTGTCTATCAAGAGATTGAGGATAAAATTAAGGCACAAGCAGGAGAAGCATTGCAAAATGTCCAAATATTTGATATTTACCAGGGTCAAGGTATTCAAAATGGGCAAAGAAGTGTTGCATTAAGCTTGACCTTTCAATTAGCTTCACGCACTCTTATAGACCAAGAAGTTGACCAAGCGATCCATCAGGTCATCCATGCCCTCAAGCAGGATTTGAAGGCAATTTTAAGAGAGTAATTTTTAGGGTCTGTTTACAATTTTAAGAGAACTATGACCATGGCAGTAACAAAGGCAGATTTAGTGGAACGTTTATTCAATGTGCTTGGTATTAATAAACGTGAAGCCAAAGAAGTGGTAGATATACTCTTCGAAGAAATTACCCATGCCTTAGAGCGGGGTGAAAGTGTTAAACTTTCGGGCTTTGGCGTATTTGATTGGCGCGACAAAAAAGAACGGCCGGGAAGGAACCCTAAAACCGGTGAAGAAGTGGCTATTTCTGCCCGACGTGTTGTGACGTTTAGGGCAGGGGAAAAATTAAAGATAAAAGTAGAAGCTTATGCGGGACCAGACAAACAAAGTGAAACTGAAGGTTAACGAGCAATTACCGCTTATTCCTGATAAATTATATTTTACGATTGGTGAAGTTGCTAAACTCTGCCAGGTGAAAACCCATGTATTGCGTTATTGGGAACAAGAATTCGCGCAACTCGATCCAGTCAAACGCAAAGGCAATAGACGATATTACCAGCGTAAGGATGTGATTTTAATTCGTCAGATTAAAGAATTACTCTATGATCAGGGCTTCACTATTGAGGGTGCAAGAACACAGATTTTGCGTTTGGAGGACGAACCGGTCGTCAAAACTGACCTCAAAGAAAAAGTAACGGTATTGCGAACTATTTTAAATGATTTAGAAAACTTATTAGAAGTCTTAGAAGCATAAATTTCGGGGCGTAGCGCAGTTTGGTAGCGCACTTGCATGGGGTGCAAGGGGTCGCAGGTTCAAATCCTGCCGTCCCGACCAGTTTAGTTATATGGGGGTGGCGACGCTCACCCTATCTAGTATCATTCCTTCGAATCGTCGTTCAAATGCAGTGAGTATATTATAGTGGATTACATATTACTGGAAATTTTAGCCTGTCCTCTTTGCAAAGGAAAATTAGTCTATAATAAAGAACAAGAGGAGCTAATTTGTAAATTTGATAAGCTGGCCTATCCTATTCGTGATGACATCCCTATAATGCTTGAGGATCATGCCCGCCAATTATCGCAGTCAGAATATGAGGTGCTGTGATGGAATTCAGAGTAATTATTCCGGCGCGTTATGCGTCAACCCGTTTTCCTGGCAAGGTGCTGGTCGATATTGCCGGAAAACCTATGATCCAACATGTCTATGAACGAGCAGTTGCCAGTGGCGCTGAAAGCGTCATTATAGCTACGGATGATGATCGGATCCGGAAAGTAGCTGAAGGGTTCGAAGCAACCGTTTGTATGACCGCGCCTGAACATACCAGTGGTTCTGAACGTCTGGCCGAAGCCGTAGTGGCTATGGGTTATCTGGAAGATGAAATTATTGTCAATGTTCAGGCGGATGAACCTTTAGTGCCCTCGATTGTTATTCGCCAAGTAGCTGAAGATTTGGAAAAGTATGAAAATGCCCGGGTGGCAACTTTATATGAACCCATCAAAACCATTACTGAATTATTTGATCCCAATCACGTTAAAGTGGTGATGAATAAAAGGGGTTATGCTCTTTATTTTAGCCGTGCCCCAGTCCCCTGGGAGCGTAAATCTTTTCAGATTCCTCCGCAGAAAAACCAGCCCTTAGAAACTGAACATTACCGTCACGTCGGTATCTATGCCTATCGTGTTGGGTTCCTTCAGGAATATATGGAATGGGAATCTTCGCCGCTCGAAGAAGTTGAATGCCTGGAGCAATTACGGGTGTTATGGAATGGCGGTAGAGTCCACTTAACCCAAGCCAAAGAACCCGTGCCTGCTGATGTGAATACTGAGGCAGATTTAGTGGTCGTGCGGAAGTTATTAGCGAAAAAAGGCGACAAAACTGCTTCTTAACTCTTCTTTCCTTCATTTTTACTAGCCTAGGCTTATGCTTGAGTGCCAAAACCCCGCCCACTGGTTAGTTTGGAACTGAGAGCTAGAAGACGAGTGATGAGGACGCCGTGAATACATCCATGTAGGCTCGGAATCGACATCCATGTCGATTAACGCCCTCATCACTCGTCTTCTAGCTCTCAGTTCCAAACTAACCAGTGGGCTGTTTTAGTTCCAATTTTTCCTTGGGTATTTCGTGAAAGAAGTTCTGAAATGCATTAGATTGAGGGAAAAAAATCAAAAACCTCAGAAATCCATAAATGAAATCCATGCAAAAATCTCATATAGTCGTTGGCATGTCAGGTGGTGTAGATTCCTCGGTGACAGCTTTGCTTTTGCAGCGGCAAGGGCATGATGTTCAGGGTATTTTCATGCAAAACTGGCAAGAAGATCGCGATGATCCCTATTGTAATGCCGACCAAGATTTACAAGATGCCAGTGAAGTTTGTCGGCGTCTGCATATTCCCTTCCACCATGTTCAATTCGCTAAAGAGTATTGGGACCGAGTTTTTCAACGGTTTTTAGATGAATATGCCGCAGGTCGCACCCCTAATCCCGATATTCTTTGCAACAAAGAAATTAAATTTAAAGCCTTTTTAGAGTATGCCTTATCTTGTGGCGCCAGTTACATTGCGACTGGTCATTATGCGCGGATTCATGAACAAAATGGCCAATATCAATTATTGAAGGGTGCAGATGCCAGCAAAGACCAGAGCTATTTTCTATATACCTTACAACAGTCACAACTCGCGCGTAGTTTATTCCCCTTGGGAGAATTGCAAAAATCTGAAGTCAGAGCGATTGCTGAGACTGCGGGTTTACAAAATCATGCGAAAAAAGACAGCACCGGAATCTGCTTTATTGGCGAACGTAAATTTCGGGATTTCTTAGCAGAATACTTATTGGCCAGGCCAGGCCATATTGAAAATGAAGCGGGAAAAGTTCTCGGCAAACATCAGGGCCTGATGTTTTATACCTTGGGTCAACGCCAGGGTTTAGGCATTGGTGGCCAGCAAGATTCTGACCCTGCACCTTGGTATGTATTAGATAAAGATCTAGGACGTAATGTCCTAATAGTTGGCCAGTCTCACGATCATCCTAAATTACTCAAACAGTATTTACAGTGCCAGGAACTGAGTTGGGTTAGTGGTAATCCGCCGCCGCTGCCTTTGCGGTGTGCAGCAAAGACGCGTTATCGGCAAACTGAGGCGGCATGTGAAGTAACTAGGATCGAAAATGATCGTTATGCAGTAGAATTTTTGGAGCCGCAGTGGGCTATTACGCCCGGGCAATCCGTGGTTTTTTATCAAGAAGATGTGTGTTTGGGCGGTGGAATTATCGTCTAAAGCCATTCTTCAACCCTTAAACAAATAAAAATAAGCCTTTGTATGCCCAGCGTAAGTTTAATTACTACTCAAAGAAGTGATATCATTATTAACAAATGATATCAGCTGGGAGGCGGAATTTATGATAAGAACTATCGTTAGCTTATCTGAATCAGATAAAGATTGGCTCGATCATGAAGCTCAAAAGACTCATACAACGATGGCGGCGATCGTCCGTAAAGCAGTAAAACATTATCGTCAAGAATCTGAACATAAAACTAAATCGCCCGCTTTTAAAGTTCTCTTAAAAAAAACCGCCGGTATTGGAATCGGGAGATGGACTTAGTTTTCAAGAAAAATTACGAGATGAATGGAAGTCATAATGAAACATCTCTTGCTGGATTCAGTCATTGCTATTGATCATTTAAATAATATTCATCAAACCACTCATTTCATCGATAAAAATTACGAAGTAAGTCTATTATCTGTTATTACGAGGGCTGAAGTTTTAGCAGGAGCAAGCAGTAAAAATCGTAGCAACATAAAACAACTTTTAGACTCCTTTGAGACGATACCCATAATTTTAGAGGTGGCCGACTTAGCCGCTGATTTACGTGCTAAACATAAATGGCGTTTGCCTGACGCTTTTAGGCTGCAATATGTGAATATTATGATCTGACTCTAGTGACGCGCAATACTACAGATTTCTCATCTAAAAAACATCCTTTCATATCTATTCCTTACCAAATATCCTAAATTAATTTTCTTGTTAAATAATAATTCCACCATACGAATATCCACGGAACACTGTGTTGTCCCGATTCTTATAAAGAACCCAGTCATTTAGACCATCTCATAAATCCTTAATAAAGATCATTTACTATTGCTAAAAATAGGTAAGCGTTTATGTCCGCACGTGAGAGAGGGTCGAGTATTTATGACAACAGGTGAATTCAAAGAAACAGGTCTATCTTCTTCAGGTCAGGTAGGTGAACGCACAGCGGATGCAATCAACGAACGTATCAGGAAACTGCTGGCAGGTAATTCCACATCCATTCAGATAGAAACTATTTTTGAAGATATTGGTGAAGCTGTAGATAATTTTAAAATTACAGACTCAGGGGCAATAGACGCTGCACTTATTTTTTCATTATTAGATCGCTACCTTCACTTAGGAGGAATTTCCAGTTCTCGTCAGAAGTTACATCGAATTTTTTACCACATAGGTATATTAGCATGGACAAATTATTTATCTGATTTAGATCCAAAATGGTATGGATTATTGAATAAATGTGGAAGTGCATGCACCAACGCAAGGGAATCTGCCAGCTACTTATTACTCCTTTCGCGTTTAATTGATGAAGGGTACTTTCCTACCCAAAATATACCAAAATCTTTACTTCTGGAGTTGTGTTTAGGGCGAATGTGTTCAGATGAGACATGTGATACGGTTTCAATATCGCGCGCCTTACATGCCCTGGTTCTTTTAGAATCCTCTGGCGTTGAGATTTCTAGTGCATTAAAAGAAAAAGGTCTGGCGCTGGTAAAGCAGTTTGAAGAAATACTCGCCGAGGATAAAAATTCTGAAATCTCTGCTGATCAGATACAGCGTGTGGCTCAACATTTGTGGTTGGTACACGGAAAAGATCCAGAAGGTCTTTTATTAAAAAAATTAGAAGAACTTTGTAAACCCATACCCAATGAATTACAGCTCTTTCTAGAAGAAAAATTCAAGACGAATGGTTATCCCTTATGTGTGCCTGAAGGACGCATTGGTTCCAATTTCTGTGACTTAGTCATCCTTATTCCAAATAAAGGCAAACGAAATAAAGAAAAATTTAAAAAAGTGGTGATAGAGCTGGATGGTGGGTTACATTATGATGAAAATGGAAAGTTAATTGAAAAAGACCAACAGCGAGATGATAAACTGCGCGCCAAAGGCGTGATAATCAGACGCATTAAAACGTTTGATCAGCAGGGCAAGAAAAAATCCAAGTTGACGATTTATAACGAAGTCTTAAAAAATTTACAACATATTTCCAGTCACGAAAATACTCCACGTAAAAAACAAGGCACTCAAGAACCGCAGAAGGAAAAATTATCGAATCCATTTGGTTTGTTAGACGATGAAGATAAGGCAGAAACTTCAGAAATGACTCAGGAAGAAAGTTTACAGGAAGGCGATCCACAGAGTCTAGCTGCTACCGAAGAACCGGAAGACTCCAAAAAAGCATTAGATAAAAAACAAAGTGAAAAAGAAACTCCGGAAGATTTGCCCTTTAAACCTGAAAAAGCAAGCAGATCTTCTAAAAAAATTAAGGTTAAAAAGGAGAAAAAAAACAAGAATAATGAAAAACTTCAAAAAGTAAAGCCTGTTGAAAAAACAAAATCTTCCGAGCCAATACCAATCCCATCGCGTTTCCCATCGCGTGTTTCCCGTAGATGGTTTGAGAAATTAGAGAAAATGGCCGCCAAGAAAATACCATGCGCAGTGAATATGCTCGGCTTTATTTATCATTACGGTTACACATCGGATCGATTCGTCATCAAACAAGATTTTGACAAAGCATTTGAATTATTTTCAGAGGCGGCAGACTTAGGATATCCCTCCAGTTACGTTAATCTAGCAGATTATTATCTCCAAGGTCATGTTGTCACGCAAAATACTGATCAAGGGGTCAGACGGCTTGAAAGAGCTGCAGCGCTGGGTGTGGTGGAGGCTAGATATGTTCTTGGCACTATCTACACCTCACCTGAATATCCCTATGTCCTCGCTTCAAACGCAATGCAATATATAAATAAAGCACAGAAACATATTGTTATATATACCTCTAATCTCCCAAAAGAAGAGGAAGTCCGTCAAGCGAGTCTTTTGAAAGCACAGGATGTAATAAGAAAAATTGCTATAGTAAAAGCGAAGTTTAACAAGCCTGGGGAAACTAAGGATTTTTTAAAAAAAGAATTAAAGGAGCTTGCTCCTTACTCTATGGAATTACCGTTAACAAAAAATCTATCAACTTCCGAGAAGTTCACGGGTTCGTTAACGCAGCATACAGGAAACCTTGCAGCTGTTTTTCCCACAGAGAAAGAGTGGGAAGATTTAATTCAAGGCAAGACTGTCAAGCGCTTCAATAAAACTTGGTTTCGGCAGCTAGTGTCACTGGCTGTGGATGATAAAAGTGCAGTCGCAATGAGAATACTAGGGGTATTATATGATAAAGGCTATCAAAACAAAAAACTGGTAATCAAACAAAATTATGAAAAAGCGTTTAACTTTTTTTCTGACGCAGCTCGTTGCGGTGAGCCAATCGCCACGAGCAATGTGGGGGCTTATTATATAGAAGGACATTATGTCCAGAAAGACCTTGTGCGTGGAGTGGGTTTTTTGGAAAAGGCTGCAGAACTTGGGAATTTACCCGCCAGAATTAAAATAGCATCCATTTATTTATTGCCTCAATATGCTCATCTGGGAGACCCAGCTTATTTAGAGAAAGCGGAAGTCCAAGCGCAATTGGTTAAAAAACATTTTGATGGTGATCATCGTGCTGCTGAGTTAGTGATTTACCAACAGGCTGAGGCAGTGCTCAGGATGGTAGCAGGTATGAGGGGGAATATGAAGCTCAGTAGGGAAGCCAAAAGTTTCCATCCTTCGGTAAGTTTTATTGAAACTCAAACCCCCGTTATTACTCTTAAAGACAATAAAGAAACGCGGGTGACGCTCATTAATCCGGCTGGACTGACCCCTGAGAATAAGATGATTGAAAATCCTCCTAGACAATCACTGCTCAAGGATGGAGATGACGAGATGAGTGCACAACCCCAAGATCTTACAGGGTCAATAGTAAATCCGCTGCCTTCGTCTGTGGCACGATCTACGTCTGATAATAAAAATAGTGGCGACCACGCTTTTGACTCAGAGAGTAAAGGTGAGCCAGATAGTCTTAAAGAGACGATGAAAACCAAACCCTATTCAGATTTTTGGAAGCATCCGAAAACTTTGGCAGAGCACTCATCACAACCGCATATGGGAAATGATACCGAACATCAAGAGACACAGAACGTAGAGACTGAAGAAGCTGAGGAAGCGACTCGAGACGAAGATTCAGAAAACCCAGAAAAGCCCAGTTGTTGGCGAAGAACACAGTGTTATATTCTTTGATATCCGCCGCCAACTGCGCAACTTTTCTCGTAAACCCCTCATAACTTGACTGTAACGAGCGATTGTTAAAAGCTATCCGAGGCCCGCATTTTAGGATAATTCCGTAAGGCAGGGATGACGAATTCTAATTTTTCTAGCTAGAACAAAATAAATGCATTGCATAGGTTGTTATAAGGGATATACCCCAGCTTATCTTTTATTTGTTTCTTGTCTGGCATCTGGGTAAAATGCTTCTTTTTCAATAGGAAACAGCCGTGAAGACACCTCATTTATCCCAGGTCAAGCGTATCCACTTCATAGGCATAGGTGGCGCCGGTATGGGCGGTATTGCCGAAGTTTTATTGCACCAGGGTTATGAAGTGACCGGTTCTGATATCAGCCAGAATGCCATGGTGCAACGCTTGAAAAATCTCAACGCCAAGATTTTCCCCGAACATAAGGCAGAAAATATCAGTGGCGCTGATGTAGTGGTAACATCCACCGCAATTACCCAGGATAATCCTGAAGTCGTCGCTGCACATCAGGCGCGGATTCCAGTCATTCCACGCGCGCAAATGCTGGCTGATTTAATGCGCAGCAAACAAGGCATTGCTATTGCTGGGACTCACGGTAAAACCACCACTACCAGCCTCGTCACCGCGTTACTGACAGAAGCGGGTTTAGACCCCACCTTCGTTATTGGCGGCCTGTTAAAAAGTGCAGGTGCTCATGCTCGTTTAGGAAAGAGCGCTTTTTTTGTGGCTGAAGCCGATGAGAGTGATGCTTCATTCTTGTATTTATATCCACAGATAGCTATTGTTACTAATATTGATGCGGATCATTTAGGCACTTACGGCGGTGATTTCAATCGCTTATGCGATACATTCATTGAGTTTTTACACAGATTACCATTCAACGGCCTAGCAATTATTTGTGCAGACGACCCAATTATTCGCGAGCTGATCCCACGAATTGCCAGACCGATTATCACCTATGGCTTTAGTGAGGAGGCAGATATTCGTATTACTGAGTTCCAGCCAGTAGGGTTTCATAGCCGTTTCAAACTGTCCGGATCAAATTTACCGGAACTGGAAATTATTTTAAATTTACCGGGCACGCATAATGTATTAAATGCGGCTGCTGCTTGTATTGTCGCCTTACAAGTGGGTGTGGCTCATAGTGCCATTCAACAGGCCACGCAACAATTCAGTGGTGTAGGTAGAAGATTGCAAGTTCATACCGAGCTGCAAGTGCCTGGGGGTGAGGTATTACTGGTCGATGATTATGGCCATCATCCACGCGAAATCAGCGTGACTTGGGCCGCTATTCGCCAAGCTTGGCCAGAACGTCGTCTAGTAGTCGTTTTTCAGCCCCATCGCTATACCCGTACCCAAGATCTTTTTGCAGAGTTCGTTGAGGTATTATCACAAGGGGTAGACCAACTTATTTTATTAGATACTTATTCTGCGGGGGAATCACCTATCCCTGGTGCTGATGGCCAAACATTATTTGAAGCAGTGCAAAAACGTAGTCAAACCAATCCGCTATTTGTGCCTAAATTAGAAGCATTAACTGAGATTTTAAATCGTGTGTTACGACCAGGCGATGTGTTATTAACTCAGGGGGCTGGCAACATTGGTGCTATTTCTTCACAATTAGCCGCTCAGGGGCTCACTGCCATTTATGCCAAAGCTTGAAACCATTTCTCCTCATAGTGTTGCCTTACGGGGTGAATTGCGCAGCAACGAACCCTTGGCGGATTATACTTCCTGGCATGTAGGTGGTGTGGCGCGGCAGTTTTATAAACCCGCGGACCTGAATGATCTTAGCAATTTCCTGCTTTCTTTAACTGCAACTGAATATTTGGTGTGGTTAGGTTTGGGCAGTAATGTGCTCATTCGTGATGGCGGGGTTGCTGGCACCGTGATTTACACGCAAGGATGCTTGAAAGAACTTGAATTAACAGAAGAGCAATGTGTTCGCGCTGAAGCTGGGGTAACTTGCGCCAAGTTGGCGAAATTTTGTGCTCGGCAACGTTTTGCGCAAGGTGCTTTTTTTGCTGGAATCCCAGGCACTGTCGGTGGTGCTTTGGCAATGAATGCGGGGGCTTTTGGCGGTGAGACCTGGAGCCATGTCGTGGCAGTTGAAACGATTGATCGCCACGGCGTTATCCGCAAACGATTGCCAGCTGAATTCCAAATTGCTTATCGAGAAGTGAAACGATCGCAAGAGGAGTGGTTTGTGGCGGGTCACTTTCGTTTCCCGATCGGCGATGAAGCGCAAGCGAATGTGGCCATCCGCGAACTATTGCGAAAACGCGGTGAAAGTCAGCCCATAGGCGAATTTAGTTGTGGTTCCGTATTCCGTAATCCTCCCGGCGATTATGCTGCACGATTAATTGAGAGCTGCGGTTTGAAAGGTTCAAAAATTGGTGGCGCTTGGGTTTCCACTAAGCATGCTAATTTCATTATTAATGGTGGTGAAGCGACAGCGGTAGATATTGAAAGTTTAATCCAGTTAGTCCAGGAAACAGTCAGACAACAGACAGGTGTAGAATTAAAGCCAGAGTGCCATGTTATCGGGGAGAAGCTGTCATCCTGAGCGCCAGCGAAGGATGATAACAAGAAGGTCCTATTTTAAGTTTATTAGGGATTTTTATGCACCGAAAAAGCCATATAGCCGTGTTATGCGGTGGTCAATCTGCTGAACATGAAGTTTCAATTGAATCAGCAAAAAATATCGTTCAAGCCTTAGACAAAAATCGCTATGAGATTGCAGTGATTTTTGTGACCCGCCAGGGCGAATGGATTTGGTTAGATTCCAATGCCACTTTGTTAAACAATCCGCATATGCAGCCCCTTTCAGAGCCAGTGGCTGGGAAGCGCTTGTTTTTGCGCTTGGGCAGCAATCAACCCCTGGTGGCTTATGAGAATCAGCAATTACTGGAATGTGTGGTTGATGTGGTATTCCCGGTATTACATGGCGCGCACGGTGAAGATGGCACTTTGCAGGGACTATTAGAGTTGTTGAATATCCCTTATGTAGGCCCGGGCACTTTAGGCTCAGCGGTTTGTATGGATAAAGAATTCTCCAAGCATTTACTAGCTTCAGCGGGGATCCCAGTATCAAAATGGATCGTCATCTCTCGCGATGGAAATCCCCAGCTGACATTTGCAACTGCAGTAGAACAATTAGGTTTACCTCTGTTTGTGAAACCTGCAAATACCGGTTCTTCGGTCGGTGTATCTAAAGTCAGAACTGCTGAAGAATTTACTGAGGCGCTCGAATTGGCTTGGCAATACGACCATAAAATTATTATCGAAGAATGTATTCTCGGTCGCGAAGTGGAGTGTGCGGTGTTGGGTAACTATCAAGTTGAAGCTTCCTTGCCGGGTGAAATCATTCCTCATCATGAATTTTATAGTTATGAGGCAAAATATTTAGATCCCGACGGCGCTACTCTTAAAATACCTGCTGATTTAGAGCCGGAGGTTATCGCCAATATCCAGTCAGTGGCAAAAAAAGCTTTTGCAGTGCTAGGTTGCGCAGGGATGGCACGAGTGGATTTCTTCTTGACTCCCAACAATCAAGTGTATGTGAATGAAGCGAACACCCTTCCCGGATTTACCCAAATCAGCATGTATCCCAAAATGTGGATGGCAAGTGGGCTTTCTTATAGTGATTTAATCGATCAGCTGATCAATTTGGCGATAGAACGTTTCGCTCATGATCGTATTTTAGTAAATCAACCCAATAGGAGTGAACAAAAGGCGGATTTAACATGAGAAAATTAATTCCGATATTCTTATTATTGTTGAGCAGTTTTTTTAATCAAATTTCCTTAGCGGGCCCAGAAACAACTATTAATGATTATCAAGCGATATTTACACCTGGATATGACCAGCAAGGACATTTAAAGATCGCCATTCGTCAGTACATGCAGAATCATCAGGCTTATTTTCTGGTGGTAGACCCCTATACATTGGCAACTCAAGTAATAGATCGGAATGCATTGACCGTGGGCAGTACCAGCAACGGTAAGTCGACTGGGTCCTTGCCAGAATTAGTTCGCAGCACACCTTATGTCAAAGCCTTATATCGTTATACTTCGCCTCCCTATCCACTGGCGAATGCAGGTCTCACTGCTGCACCGAACCCAGAAAACGGCAAATTTTTAACTATAGATATGTGTCCCTCGAAAAAACCATTTGAGGAAAAATTTTTTAAAGACCTAGTCGCGCTGTCTACAAAAAATAAGCAGCCCGTCCCCATCGCCTTATCCATGAGTGGTTTATGGATAATCCGTCATCAGCAAGAATTTGATTGGTTAATCCAACAGGCTAAAGCAAATAAACTGCAAATTACTTGGATTAATCACTCCTATACTCATAGTTATAACCCCAAAGCTCCGCTTAATCAGAACTTCATGCTAACGCCTGGCACCAATGTCGATTATGAAATATTAGAAACTGAAAAACTGCTATTGGCTCATAACCAAGTGCCCTCTGTGTTTTTCCGTTTTCCCGGCTTAATTGCGGATGAAAAATTAATCCTGGATCTGCGAAAATTTAGTTTAATCCCAGTGGGTAGTAATGCCTGGTTGGCCAAAGGTGAAAAATCTCAGGCTGGTAGCATTATTCTAGTGCATGGTAATTCTAATGAACATCAAGGAATAGAGCTGGTTACCCCATTATTAAATGATCCTAACTTGCACTTATTGCCACTGTCCCAATGTCTAGGAACCCCGACGCCAGAGAACAAATAAAGTGACCCAGCCTCAGATATTATTTCCCGACCCTCAGAACCCAGTCACCCTCTCTGGCCCAGTCGGTCCATTAGAGGCTGTGGTCACCCCACCGTTAAAAGAAAGCAAACCCATCATCGGCATCATTTGTCACCCCCATCCCTTATATGGTGGCACTATGCACAATAAGGTAGTCACCACAGTCGCTAGAGCATTTTATGATTTAGGCCTATGGTCACTGCGTTTTAATTATCGTGGGGTAGAAAAAAGTGCTGGCAGCTACGGCAGTGGTCTCGGTGAAGTGGAAGATTTATTGGCAGTTTTAACCTGGGTGCGCCAAAACTTTCCTCAATATACCCTTTGGCTGGCGGGTTTCTCCTTTGGCTCCTATGTGGCAGCCCAGGCTGCTGCTAAGGAAGATGTTGCGCAATTAATTACCATTGCGCCGGCAGTCACCCATTTTGACTTCAAAGAAATAGCCCAGATACATTGCCCCTGGCTGCTGCTCATGGGCGAAGAAGATGAAATTGTGCCATTATCTGCGGTTAAGAACTGGTTAACCACACTATCAACTCCCATCCAAACCATTTTTTTCCCACATGTCGGCCATTTCTTCCACGGTCACTTGGTGCAATTGCGCGAAGCCCTTAAAAAAGCTTTAATAACTAACGTTTGATGAGCTAATACCCTAGTCTTAGCCTGCATTTTTCGCTATAATTAATATATAGGGGGCGACTTGGTTTCGACGTGAATTGCGAAGCCCAAGGAGCGTGTCGAGCATGTAGCTTCACTCGTAAAAATGAGTTGCAAAATATAGTCGCAAACGACGAAGTAGCATTCGCAGCTGCTGCCTAAAAAACAGTAATGCGCCATTGACTGGACTTGCTTATGGGTCCTTCCCCAATGGTCATCTCACATAAGACCGCAGTTTAAAGCGCCTGTGCTTAAACTGCTAAATAAAGCAGGCTCACTGTTAACCATCCTGCCCATCGGGTAGTTAATAGCTAAATAAATAGATGCGGCTACACATGTAGAACCAACGGTAGAGGATTTGCGGACGCGAGTTCGATTCTCGCCGCC
>FTIX01000813.1_pt1 | contig 13963 bp, 14 predicted proteins | sample 1658561 | NCBI WGS metagenome assembly FTIX01 (sample SAMEA3914836, study PRJEB12502) | metagenome | biome: forest; material: soil | place: Canada | collected 2011-07-03 | depth 0.3 m | reverse complement strand
CAAATAAATAACAGGATGAGGTAGGATTTAGAGGATAGGTTCAAAGACCATTTAATTTTTTCTTTGTCCTGTTTACCCAGCATATCTTATTGCTTTTATAATATATTTTTTCATGGAACTTCCCTGCTTGGGTTCACCTCCTTTCAAAGCAACGACCTTTAAAATTGTTTACTTTTTCTTACTTCTTTTATAAAATTTCACCGAACTAACTTAATATGTTTTTATGAGCAGTATACACGCAACTTCCCCAGCTACCCAGTCAGATTCATCAGAAAGCAGCACTCCAGCAACTCCCCCCCTACCCCTAACCCGTTGTCAAAAATGGCTGCTAAGCTTACGCGGCAATCGCTATTATTCCCCAACAGTCCGCGGCGCTCCTGTTGTGATACAAGGATGGCTTGCCATCGCTCGTGCGATCCAATCACAAGCCTTAGGGCTGATCTTATCTAACATTTTCCGAATTGGGGAAACTGGCAAACATGATTTCATGAAGAATCACACTATCCAACGAGCGACCGGAGGAATGCGCTGTCTTTGTATTGTGGGAGCCGCAGTCTCTACATATTTTTTGATTGATAGTGTGGCATCCATCAGAAATATTTTTCGCCATGCAACCGCTCGAAAAACACACTCTCTTAGAGCGCAAACGAACGAATTAAAGGAAGCTCGCTGCACAGTGATGACCTCAATCGCAGGTATTCTTGATTCTACGGCATCATTTGGACTTGCGATGGCACAAATCGGTGTAGCCACTAGCACAGCTGTAGCTTGGGCTCCTTATCTCTCTATGGCTGCAGCCATTCTTGCCCCCTTTACCCTGTGGGGTCATTGGCATCAGAAAAAGGTGGGGGATAAAATTCTTGAAGATCTTACAGAAATTGAAAAAAATCCTCCTTCTCTAGATTGGTTAAAAACAGAATTAGAAGACAACACACTGGGGGGTGACGGAGCTTTTTACCTACGCCGCCATTTTGAGATTATTTCTAGAGAAAAGTACCAAGCACAAATTCTGCACATTATTAAAGCGGAAGAGGCCATCGAAAGTCCCGATCAGCAAAAGATAACCAAACCAAAAGCAGAACTTGCAGAAGCGCTTCGCAACCGCATTTCAAATAAAATATGGTCGCATAAGTTGAAAATGATTAGCGTTGCGGTTAGTATCATAGGCACTTTTTTGCTCTATTTAGGACCGATCTTCTGGGCATTTGGCATCTTGGGAATATCAGCTTTGTTTGCGGCTATTGCATTCACCAAAGACAGGTTCTCTGTAAACCTTTTGGAAAAAAGAATCAGTGCTATTTACAACTCGACTTTATGACTTTTCCGTTTAGCAAAAAAATCATAAAGTCGAGTACAACTCAGGTAAGCTATGACCCTACGCCCACATATCCTTGGGATCATCCCTGCTCGCTATGCAAGCACACGTTTTCCTGGAAAAAGCCTAGCCCTCATTGCAGGCAAAAGCATGATTCAGCGCACTTTTGAAAGTGCGAGCCAATGTGCGTTGATTGACACTCTTGTGGTTGCTACGGATGATTCCCGCATTTATACTCATGTAGAAGACTTTGGTGGAAAAGCGGTCTACACCTCTTTAGATTGCCCTACTGGAACAGACCGCCTAGTGGATGCATTGCAAAATGACCCGCATCTTCTCCAAGCGGAATTTGTGATTAATATTCAAGGAGACATTCCTTGTCTTGATCCCGTATTAATCGATAATCTCATCCAAGCGCTTCTTCAAGCCCCTGATGCTGTTATGTCTACGGCAATCTCCCGGATCACCGATCCAGAAGAAGTCAAGCGTCCTTCGATCGTTAAGTGTGTCATAGACAAAAACCAGTATGCCCTCTACTTCAGCCGAGCCCTTATTCCACGTGGTCATGACGGCGAAATGCATCCAACGCTTCCTTATTACAAGCATATTGGGTTATACTGTTTCAGGCGCGAATTCCTACTTCAGTATTCACGATTACCACCCACTCCTCTGCAATTAGCAGAAGATTTAGAACAACTCAAAGTATTAGAGCATGGATTCCGCATTAAAACTGCCATAGTAAAAGATTATCCTATCGGGGTTGATTTACCAGAAGACATTCACAAAGTAGAGCAATGGTTATGCAAACAAAATATCTCTTCGTTACCGGAGGCGTCTGCTCCTCATTGGGAAAGGGCTTAACAACTGGATCTATCGGCATGCTACTTCGAAAAAAGGGGCTGCGTATTGCTTTTCTGAAGTTAGATCCATATTTGAATGTAGATCCCGGCACTATGAGTCCCTATCAACATGGAGAAGTTTATGTGACCGATGATGGAGCCGAAACTGATCTAGATCTTGGCCACTACTATCGATATGCACATGCCCAATTGTCGCGTAGTTCAAATGCAACCACAGGCCAAATTTACAATAGTGTCATCCGCAGAGAAAGACAAGGCGACTACCTAGGAAAAACCGTACAAGTCATTCCCCATGTGACAGACGAAATCAAGCAGCGAATCCTGCAGTGTGGAAAACAAACAGAGGGCACAGACATTGTGCTTGTAGAAATTGGGGGAACAGTCGGGGACATTGAATCTCTTCCCTTTTTGGAAGCAATTCGTCAATTCCGCAACGACCACCCAGGGAACTGCCTCAACGTTCATTTAACATACGTTCCCTATTTAAAAGCCGCTGGCGAAGTGAAAACAAAACCTTCGCAGCAATCGGTGCAAGTTTTACGCGGGATCGGAATCTTCCCTGACATCATCCTTTGCCGATGTGAAAATTCACTTTCCGAAGAAGTTAAAGATAAACTGAGTTTATTTTGCAACGTGACTCGCAAAGCCGTGATTGAGGAGGTCGATGTTAAACTTAGTATCTACGAAGTACCTTTGAAATTGCATGAGCAGGGATTGGATGAGATGATCTGTGAGCGCTTAGCCCTTCCAAATCCCCCGATTGATTTGCAAGACTGGCGTCGCCTTCTTGAGATTTTGCAAAAACCGCAAGGAACTATCACTGTCGGAGTGGTTGGGAAGTATGTCCAGCATCAAGATGCCTATAAATCGATCGGAGAAGCCCTACAGCATGGAGCACTCTCCGCAGGCTACGCTCTCAAAATTAAATGGTTTGAAGCGGACAAGCTTGCAGACGCCGCGGATCTTGATTCGCTCATCGGAGGCTGCGACGGGTATCTCGTCCCTGGCGGTTTTGGAGAAAGGGGCTGGAGAGGCAAACTTACAGCTGCTCAATATTGCCGAGAAAAAAAACTCCCCTTCTTTGGGATTTGCTATGGAATGCAAGTGATGGCGGTTGAATTTGCTAAGAATGTAGTTGGCCTGAAAGAAGCAAATTCTACAGAAATCGATCCCTATACCAAGCACCCTATTATCTCGCTTCTTAGTGAGCAGCGAGAGGTGCAGGATATGGGTGGAACGATGCGTTTAGGCGCCTATCCCTGCCGCCTGCAGCCAGGATCTCATGCATTTCAAGCTTACAAACAGGAGTTGATTAGTGAAAGGCACCGCCATCGGTATGAGTTTAATAACAGCTACAAAGAAGCGATGGAAAATGCGGGATTTCATATATCAGGAGTATTAGCAGAAGGAAATCTCTGTGAAATTGCAGAAATTAAAGACCACCCCTGGATGGTCGGCGTGCAATTTCATCCCGAATTCAAATCACAACCTACGGATGCACATCCTCTTTTCCGCGCCTTTACTCAGGCAATGTTAGCCCATAAAAAAGGATCTCAATCAAAATGAGTGCGTCAGGGAGAATTGTGGCAATAGACTATGGGATGGCACGCATTGGATTGGCCATCTCAGATGAATGTCGAATGATCGCCACCCCTCTGACTACTCTAGAAGCAAAGAAAAAAGCGGCTGCCTCTGCTCTAGCCTGTGCCCAAGAGCTGCAGCGACTTGAAAAACTCGGCAGGTATACGATCCAAGCGATTATTGTTGGCCTTCCTCTACTTCTCAATGGAAAGACTGGTTTATTGGCGGATGAAGTCCTCCATTTTGTCGAGCAACTCAAAACCCATGTTTCGATTCCTGTTACCACTTGGGATGAACGGCTCACCTCTGTCCAAGCAGATCGTACCCTTCGTGAAGGCAACCTAACGCGCAAGAAGCGTGCAAAGCTAGTAGACAGCGTCGCTGCCCTTCTGCTTCTCCAAAGCTACCTAGATTACCTTTCCTCAGCACAGATATACTCATAACAGCTCAAAGGAGTATATATTAGTATGAAATACTCCGTCTCTACCGAACCGCCCGAAGGATTTAATCCAACTGTAGAGGTTGCAGGCTGTTACTGTGAATGGACGGATCGGATTCTTTTTTTAAAACGTCATCCCGAAAAGGTACAGGGTGGCATGTGGGGAGTCCCTGCTGGGAAAATGGAAAAAAATGAAACCCCGCAAGTGACCGTCATTCGCGAGGTGCATGAAGAAGTCGGATTAAACATCAATGATGGCACTCTTAAAGTTGTAGGCCAGCTTTATTGCTGCCTCCCCCACGTTCATTATGTGTACCACATGTTTCGTAAACGGTTCACATTACTTCCAGAGGTTACCTTGGAACTCAAAGAACATCTTGAAATGAGATGGGTGACGCTTGAGGAGGCGTTCACCTTACCTTTGATTGTAGGAGGAGCTGACGCATTAAACTATTACAAGAAGCAGTATCAACCTTCGTATACTGCTCCTACAAGTTGAATTCGAAAATCGGCTCAAAAGCACCAAAAAATTGGCTGAAACTTTTTAGCGGGATAGCTTCTTAAGGTGAGTTGTTTCATCCTTCTGTTCTTTTCTATTTTTTCGTGTCACGCAACGATTGTACAAGTTCACGATATGGAAGAAGTTTCTCATTATTTTAACAATGCCGATTCAAAAACTTTAGCTCTTTTCGACGTCGATCTGGTTCTAGTTCAACCAAGCGATCCAGCGTTTCAGATGCCCAATATTAAACGTTTCGATGCAATTTATAAACGTGTGATGAAACGAGTGCCCATAGATAAAAAACTGCTTTTTTTTAGTCTGATGACCCTCAGTTCCGATCCGATATTGATTGACTCGCGCACTCCTCAAGTTCTGCAACAGCTCACCCAAAGGGGTGTTTCGATGATGGCCTTGACCGCTAGCTTAACTGGCTCTTTTGGAAAAATCTCAAATATGGAGCAGTGGCGTGTGGATAGCTTAAGACAGTTGGGAATCGATTTCTCTAAAACTTCTCCTTGCTCAATCCCGCTTCTATTCGATGAATTCATTCCCTATCGTAATTATTATCCAAACTACCTTCATGGAATTCTATTTGTCAACGGAATAGTCCCAAAAGGAGATGGTTTCTTATCATTCCTCAAAAAGATAAATTGGCTGCCAAACAAAATCATTTTTATCGATGACCATGAATATAACTTGAAGAGCTTAGAAAATGCTATTCAAAAACTCAATAGCAATATTGAATACCAGGGACTCCATTTTATTGGAGCGAAAAGCTTTTCTTCAGAGTTGATTTCAGAAGATGAGTTTGAGTTTCGATGGGAAAGACTTGCAACTGAAGTGCAATATCTTGATTAGACTTCTTTCGAAAATCGCTTTGATTAAAATACGCGTCCCTTGCGACCATTTTTAATTGCATTCGCGGATTAAAAACGGAGGCAAGCGACGCGCACTCAAATGAGCAGCCGCTTCCTCATTTGACTATATGCTAGCGCTTGATAGAATCGAATCAAAAGCAGGAATAGAAATTCCTGTCTTTTTGAGTGCTGTTCGGTCTGCCTCATATTTATCTAGAAAACTCTGCATCGCACTGTTATCGAGAATTTCTAGCTTGCCATCTTGCCACACGCCAGCAAGCCTTTCTGGTGCAAAGAGGCTATCTGTCCAATACAAATAGATTTTATCTGCAAAAGCAAAATAGGACTCCATTCGCTGTGGAAAAAGCGTTCCTTTTGCTACTGCATCTTCTGGAGAAGATTGATAAAATCTGACCACACGGTTACGATAATCAACAGCCTCATAACGAACCTCATCAGAACAAGAACAAAGTAATAACACGATTTGATAATTATTTTGCTTGAGCCGGGCAAAAAAATCGGGAGTGTGAGCCCCCGTTGAAGTGGTTCCGTAAATGATGCTGCGCCCTGCTGTAAAAGCCTCTTCCAAGAGAGAGAGGACAATATAATTTGAGCCGCTGCGCCATTTCTCATATGCATTCTTAATCACTTGGTCATAACTATTCGTTGTTGAAATCACAAGCGGACTTAAAGAGCGAGCATAGTAGGTGTGGACCATGAACTTTAGAGTTCGCGGATCTGGGTCTAAATAAACCCCATCTTGATATTCTGGGTGTGTAGATACAAATTTCTCAAGGATTGTTGTTTTACGAGCTCCAGGACCACCTGCAGTAGCCAAATAAAAAGGAGTTTCGCTATTACGGGTGTCTTCGAGGCAAACGCTGCGCACAACCTTTAGATCCTTATTCAACAGCTGTACTTCTTCCTCTGAATATCCTTTAAGATGAGAGGAGATCATTTGCGGAGTAAAAAACAACTCTCCTTGGAGATTCATTGATACACAGATCAATAATAAAAATAGATGCTTCATAATTTTCCTTTGCTATTTGTAAAACGAAAAGATAGAGACCCTTCTCAGAACCTAGTTCTTACCCTTGTCGAAGTTCATACAGAAGGATGGCATAAGCAAGAAAGGGATCGCGAAAATGGACCCGTTTTTTTACTCCCTTGATTTCCCGTTCGAGGTATCCTTGCACAAAAGCTTGCTTAATTTCTTTTACTGGAAGTGATAAAATTTCCTCTATCGCCTCTGTCTCTTCTTGCTCAGGATTTTGTACATCTACCACTTTTGCCATAAAAACAGGAACAATCGTACTCGTGAGTCCGGTATCGGGAGGGATTTCTCCTAATACACAGAGCGAATCGACAATCATCCCGGTTTCTTCCATCGCCTCTCTTTTTGCCGCCGCTTCCGCTTTTTCTCCTACATTGACGACACCGCGAGGAAGTTCGATTTCCCAAGAGCGGGTCGAGTGACGAAAGTTACAATTGAGCACAATTGTTCCATCCGGCATTATTGGCATCACAGCCACCCCAGAAGATGGAGAGGTTAAAGCACTCGTCCATAGGATTCTTCCATATACGCCCTTACGCCCAGAGGGAAATATGCAGGCATCATTAATCCACAGCCAATATCTGTCCCGCACGATTACGCCCACATCCCGCTGCATCTCTGTTTCAATAGCGGCCATTTCTTGCGGATCTACCACAATTTGAATTTCTCCCTGAGTGAAGTCTCCTTTAGGATGAACCAAACTTGGAACGCTCTTAATGAGCTCGAGATACTGCTGCCTAGAAGCTTCACTTGCATCTGGTTGTATCGGAGAAATGGAAACAAAGGCTGAAAAAAGCATTACTAAAAGAAACATGCTTAACTCCTTATAGATTGTTAAAGATCCATAGCAGGCTATCCCAATCTGCAAATAAGAGTCAATACAAGCCCCTCCTTCGAGCAGGGGACATGGGCTTCAAGATTTAGGAACCTTCAGATTCCTCCATTGCAGCTTTCATTTCCGCAACGACTCTTTGCATTTCCGTCTCCGGTAACGGTTTCCAGAGAGGAGCTATGAGCATTTTTGCAAGAAATTTCAGAACAGATTTGTCTCCTGTCTCGCGAGGCATATAGTGAAAATGGGCATGAAATACTGTTTGCCCTGCTTCAGGCCCATTTTTTTGAAGTAAAAGATAAGAAGAAGTTTTAAAGACTAGAATGGCCGCCCGGTTAACTTTTCGGATCACTCGACTCATTTGCACAATCTCTGCGTCCGTTAACTCTTCAAAGCGTTCTACATGCCTCATAGGAATGACAAGACAATGACCAGGCAACACCGGTTTATGCGTGTAAAGAGCGCGAACGAGATGATCTTCATAAAATGTTTGTCTATTTAAAACTTCTTGATCACAAAAAGCACAGTATTTCTCAGAAGGGTTCCCTAGTGTCACTCTCTCCTTACCAATTTCTTTTGCTGTCTCAACAGTCTCATGGGGAAATCGACTAGCCACTTCTTCGGCAATCTGTAGACTCTTGCTAGCCTCTGCCAGTTTTCCAGACGCTTTTTCTAAACGGGCGATATTCAAGAACATATGCGCATAGTAATAGTGTTCGTAATGATATGCCTCTGCTGTCTTCTTAAAATAGGCAAACCATGCATCAATTTGGGTCGAAGAGGCGATCTTTTCGCCAAATTCCTTCTCATAACTACATGCTCGAAGAGCAACATTATAGCTGAACATCGACTTGAGGAAAGGGTTAAAATCTTCTCTACTTGCTGCTAGCTGATTTGCTGCATAGGTGTTTGCATACACTTGTTTGAAGAATTCTTTTTTAGCTGTGGAGTCTTTGCATGTAGTATAGAGCTTCATGGTCTCGATGGCGAGTATGTTGTGCAACTGAGCGCGTTTTTCAACCACTCTTAAAGAGTCCTGAGGAAATTTCTCTAGCTCCTTCTTAACTGCGTCTAAACTCGCCAGCCCTTTCGAAACATCATGAGGATGTTTCAAGCTCAACAAGAAGCGTTCCGTGTTGTACTTAAGCTCTACCCACTCCCAACGGCTGTCTTCATCTTCAAAATGATCCAAAATTAAACCGGATAGACCATAAATATTCTCGAAAAGGCCTATATTTTCTTCTGTCGGTTTACCGAATTCTGGAAGGTTTTGGTAACAATGCCCAAGATAACGCAGTGTGTGGGCGACAGCAAGCGCCTGCTTCTGGCCAGAACTTACGATCCGTTCGATACACTCTTTATCACGGACATCGATCTGGAGAAGGTATGTTTTTTGATTCGAGATAAGGAAGGCTGGTAGTGCCTCAAGGGATTCGCATCCAATCCAGAGAGAATCCACTTCAGGAAATGCTGAACTCTGCAACGCTCTCAGTTGAAAGCATACGGAGAATTGAAAGAGCGCTTTTGCAGGATGCATATTTGGATAAAGGACTCTTCCATACATATGGAAAAGCCGGGCTGCGTGCTGTTGGAGATCTGGAGGGATTCCTTGCTTTTTTTGGGCAATACAGTTTTGTCTTAAAAGAAGGTAGGCATCTTTGAGCTTTTCAACAAATTGGGTGCGTTCTTCGGGTTTAAAATGGTCAAATTTAGAAAAGGAGGTTTCGATCTCTTCCATGGACCTAGCCAATTGTTTCGCATTTGATTCCTTTTTCTGCGCAATAGCCACAAGAGAAATAGTGGTTAACAAGACAAATGTCGAGGAATAGTTTGTCTCCGTACCCTTGCCTGTGCTGACTGTAAGAGATGAGCAGCGTCTGCCAGATAAAGAACTATTAGGATAAGAGGAGGGAGGAGTAAATCGTTGAAGAGACAGGGAAGATAACATTCGTCTATGCGCTGAAGCTGTTTCGGGGTACCTTGCTTTTGCCGCAAAGCTCATTGTACTTCCTAAAGATCCTGAACGTATTTTTGATAAAAAACTCATCTTTCCACCCCCTTTTGTGTTGATTTAGAGAGAGATTATCAAATTTTACTGTTAATTTCTACTAAATATTTTCAACCACTTGTCGTCATCATTTTGTTTCATTCTCCCAAATCAGAAAATGAGAAACACTTTTCTATTGAACAAATCTATTTTTTTATTCGTTAATTCTGATAATTTAGAAAGCACACCCGTTGCCATTAGGATTATTCATGAGTATCCGTAACGTTTTTTTTTACTTTTTCTACTAAGTCAAGCTAGGCTTTCTGCTGACTGCGGCAACAGTTTGGAGATTCGTTTTGCAGAATCTCTTCACAGCTCAGACCGTTTCAGCAAAATCTATGGTAATTGGGGAGCAAGCTATGAAGTAGAGGCTTCTACACAACTCCCCTATTGTATAGATGGATGGTGCAACTTTGACTGGTTTTCTAAGCATGGTCGGTCTGAAGGACTCGACAATCCAACGCGAGTACAGATTGCAACAGTAAGCTTGGGCGTGCGATTTCCTTACCAATTCTGCGAACGGTTTACAGGTTATCTTGGGATAGGTCCTACAATTTCCAGAATCTGGATAAAAAATAACTCCGAATGCTCCCGCGGCAAAACTTCGAAGCTGCTGATAGGCGGAGTGTTAAAAAGCGGTGTCATTTACTCTCTATGCGGAAATATATTTTGTGATTTCTTTGCCGACTACATCTACCAACCTGTTCACTTTGAAACGCAGGTGGATATTGGTGGACTCAAACTAGGAGCTGGAGTGGGAATTGAGTTTTGAATTGTGCAAAGTCGAGACTTGTAACTCGGCATTGAGAATAGCACCTCCTGCAGCACCGCGGATGGTGTTATGGGATAAAATCGCAAACTTATAGTCGAATATCGAGCATTCGCGCAGTCTTCCTATTGCGACAGACATGCTCTTATCGAGATGCCGATGCAGCTTAGGCTGTGGATAAGTCTCTTCATAAAAATAACGCGTCGGGTGAAGAGGTGCAAGAGGAAGCCGTAACTGTTGGGGAATTCCTTCAAACTCATTCCATGCACGAATCAAATCTTGCTTCGAGGCAGCGGACTTAAGTTTTACTGAAATACACTCTAAATGACCGTCTGTCACAGGAACGCGATTGCATTGAGCACTCACTTTAAATTTTCCCATTTCGATCTGGTTATTTACAGACTTCCCAAGAATCTTTAAGGTTTCTATTTCAATTTTTTCCTCTTCTTGGCTGATGAAAGGCACCACGTTGTCAAAAATATCCAAGCTTGCTACGCCAGGGTAACCAGCGCCAGATATCGCTTGCAACGTCACCACATGCACAGACTCCAAGCCAAACCGATCCAAAAGCGGTTTCAAAGCCAACGTTAAACCAATAGCCGAGCAGTTCGGGTTCGTGATAATTTTACCTGCTGTAGATTGTTTTTCCGCCAGGCAAAGATGATCGGGATTAACTTCAGCAACCATCAAAGGAACATCGCTGTGCATCCGATGATTCCTGGCGTTGGAATGCACCATGTACCCCGCCTGTGCAAATTGCAATTCAATCTCTCCAGCTACTGAGGAATCTAGTCCTGAAAAAACAAGATCGCAAGGCAAATCTGGAAGGCAAGGAGAAATTTTCATTTCTGCAATGTGGCTCGGTAGCGAAGTCGAAAGTAGCCAATTGACTGCGGATTTGTAGGGCTTATCCACAGATTTTTCTGAGGCAGCTAGAGCCGCAATTTCAAACAAGGGGTGTTCTGCTAAAAGTTGAATAAACCGCTGTCCCACGCTCCCGGTAGCACCCAAAATAGCCACACGTACTTTACCAGATCTATTAGACATCTTTCGAAACTCCATCTATATACTCAAATAAGCTTCTCGAGAAAGTCTGCCATGAGACGAACGCCTATTCCGCTTGCCAATTTGGGAATGTATCGTCTACCTTCCAAAGAATAAGCTGTTCCAGCAATATCACAGTGAGCCCACGGAGTATCACCGACAAACTCTTGCAAAAACATGGCGGCAGTGATGGTACCAGCAGGACGTCCTCCGATGTTGCGAATATCTGCAATTTCTGACTTTAGCGCTTCACGATATTCCTCATACAGAGGCAAACGGCAAAGCCGCTCATAGGTAGAAAAGCCAGATGAAAGAAGGGCGTCTGCAAGAGCATCTTGATTGGAAAGCAGCCCTATGACCTCATTGCCAAGGGCAATCTCTACAGCACCTGTAAGAGTTGCAAAATCGATAATACGTGTTGGTTTAAGATGTTCCACTGCATACGCAAGAGCATCCGCTAAGATCAACCGACCTTCCGCATCTGTATTTCCAATCTCCACCGTTTTTCCAGTATAGCTTCGATAGACATCGCCTGGCTTGAAACTATTTGCACTGATCGCGTTTTCCGCTGCTGGAATCACTCCAATTAAGTTAATGGGTAATTTAAGCTTTGCGACTGCATGGAGCGTTCCTAGCACCGTTGCAGCTCCACTCATGTCTGACTTCATTGTCTCCATAAAACCGGTAGGCTTTAAGTTTAACCCCCCCGTATCGTAAGTAATTCCTTTGCCAACCAGAACGGTATTTTGTTTAGAGCTTGGGTCGCCTTTATAGTGGCTGATAATAAATGCGGGTTCTTTATTCGAGCCTTGATTCACCGCTAAAAGCAACCCCATGCCTTGCTTCTCTATCCATTTTTTATCGAAAATAGTTGTTTTGATCTGAGGAAATTGATGAGCAAGCTCTTTAGCTACAATGCCAAGGTGGCTGGGAAATACATCATCTGCGTTTCCATTAATCAAATCGCGAGCGAGATAAACCCCTTCGGCTATGTCACGGTATTTCTTAGCCACTCGAACTTCTGCAGCTCCGGCTCCTACAAACGTGGCTTTTTCAATCAGAACTGGCAAACCATCTTTCAAGCTATCATGTTTCAACTGAGTATAGACATAGTTGGGAAGGAGAATCCCCTCTGCGATCCCTCTTGCACACGCTTCCAGATCTAATGGTTTAATTCGAGGAAAAATTAAGTTTATTTCCTTTACTTTACGTTCCCGGCATCCTTTGATTAGAGAAGCATAGGCGCGTCTCAGCTTTTCCACCGTAATCGTTTCCGGATCCCCGAGCCCCAGAAGTGCAAATCTCGCTTCGGACTGCTCGGATGGATACAAGATAACGATCTCTCCCTCTTTTCCAAGAAAATCATTGGCCTCAAGAGGACCTGCCACCACTTTTTCTAAGTTCCCTAGCTGACAAGCAGGCTCTGGCCGTTTTTTTCCTTTCCAATAAGGGATGACTAGGAGGTCGGCTCTTTTGCGGTTTTCTAGCTGCGCTATGTTATAAAATTCCATCATCTTCACCTTGTTCATTGATCAGGATGCCTTTCTTAGAATCTGTCTTCACAGCATCCGATCGAGGTGTGAAGACAGGTTTTCAGAACGGTACGTGTTCTTCTTTTTCATCCAAACTTTCATCATAGGATTGAGAAACAGCGGCGCCATAAAGATTTTGAGTCTGATACTTCTCGTCGCTATTCTTTCCATTTGGCATCGGAGTCGCGTACGCTTGAGGAGAACCGCCTTCCTGATTATTAGACTTCCCAAAAGGAGAAAGCTTCAGCATTCTAGCTGTCACGTTTAGGGAAATTTGTGGGCGTCCTTCTCTATCGTTATAGATTTCTGGCTTGCTCATCTCGCCAATGATAAATACCGCACTTCCTTTTTTTGTGTACTGCAATATCTTATCAAATTCTGTTCCCCACAAAGTCACGCGCCACCATACCGTTTCTTCCTTTCCACTTTGGTAGATGTTAGCTGCAATCCTCAGCGTGGTGACTTTCAGACCGGATGGCGTCACTCGTGTTTCTGGGTCCGCTCCCAAATGCCCTGCAAGCTCCACGATAATCATAAATTTTCTCCCTTAAAAATAATCACGTTTTTATTCAGCAATCATCGCCTGAACTTAAGCTCCATCCTAATCGATTGGTTCCCAAAAGTCCAGAGTTGAATCTGACTTGGGTGTAATTAAAAATGCGAAGTTACCACCTTGAAACAGGAACTCCGATCTGCTAGACTAACGAAAATCGAAGATCATGTACGCCACAGCTAAGGAATCTATGCCAAAAAAAAATCTACCTTCCTCCTCCGTTGAACAAAAGGAGGGTGCGCCAAAACGGGCTTTTCTGATCTCGGTGTATAAAGAATCGCGCAAGCAAGCTTTATGTCAAGAGCACTTGGACGAGCTTGAGCTCCTTTCAGAAACTCTCGGCTTGGAAGTGATCGAAAAGAAGCCTTGTTTATTGCGCAAATTCGAATCCTCCACCCTTCTTACCCAAGGAAAGCTTGAAGAATTCATTCAGCTCGCACAGCAGGTAAATGCTGAACTTATCGTGTTTGATGATGAAATCACCCCAAGTCAGCAGCGAAACCTTGAATCCGCATTTTCAATCCCTGTCATGGATAGAACAGAACTTATTTTAGAAGTTTTCGCCGCTCGTGCTCAGA
>FTIX01000145.1_pt1 | contig 14093 bp, 10 predicted proteins | sample 1658561 | NCBI WGS metagenome assembly FTIX01 (sample SAMEA3914836, study PRJEB12502) | metagenome | biome: forest; material: soil | place: Canada | collected 2011-07-03 | depth 0.3 m | reverse complement strand
ATATTGACTCAAACCAAATTGCTCGCTGAAACGTTTTTGTTTTTCCATAGGCAACTCCGGAAGGGTTTGCCGCACCGATTCGATGAAAGCCTTTTCTATTAGCACTGGAAGCAAATCTGGGTCAGGGAAGTAGCGATAGTCTTGGGCTTCTTCTTTACTGCGCATGGAACGGGTGACATTTTTATCGGCATCATAGAGCAGAGTTTCCTGAACGATGCGGCCACCCCCTTCTAACACTTCGATTTGACGTTGTATTTCGTAATTAATAGCTCGTTCCACAAAGCGGAAGGAGTTGACGTTTTTTATTTCGGTACGAGTGCCTAATTTGCTGTCGCCTACCCGCCGCACCGAGACATTGGCATCACAACGGAATGAACCTTCTTGCATGTTGCCATCACTGATGCCGATATGGCGTACTAAGGAATGTAGGGTTTTCAAATAAGCCACAGCCTCTTTAGCAGAACGCAGCTCTGGTTCCGACACGATTTCTAATAAGGCAGTACCGGCACGGTTCAGATCGATTCCCGTCATGCCATGGAACATATCATGTAAAGATTTCCCAGCATCCTCTTCTAGATGAGCGCGGGTAATGTTGATCCGTTTTTCACTGCCATCCTCTAGGACAATATTTAAGTGGCCTTGACTGACAATGGGTAACTCATATTGACTGATTTGATAGCCTTTAGGTAAATCCGGATAGAAGTAATTTTTTCGTGCGAATATCGAACGTTGGCAGACAGTGGCGTTAATACTCAGGCCTAATTTCACCGCAAGGCGTAGTGCTTCGAGATTCAAGGTAGGTAATGTCCCTGGGAATCCTAAATCAACCAGTGAGGCTTGGGTGTTAGGTTCAGCGCCATAAGTTGTTGATGACCCAGAAAATAATTTTGATTTGGTTGCAAGTTGTACATGTACTTCCAATCCGATGACCGCTTCCCATTGCATGATTTGAATACCTCTTTACTCGCGATTAAAACAAATGGTCTATGTTAGGCCTAGTGTAAGGATGCCTTAATATCCTACCGGCACTTGCTTATGCCAATCCGTATGCAGTTGAAATTGATGCGCTGCATTTAATAGTTTCGCTTCGGCAAAATGATTGCCGATTAACTGCACTCCCACCGGCAAGCCATTGATAAATCCGGCCGGCAAGGATATGGCTGGCAGCCCCGCTAAATTAGCGGGGATAGTGTAAATGTCGGACAAATACATGCCCACCGGATCGCTGGCTTTTTCCCCTAACTTGAAAGCAGGGCCAGGCGTGCTAGGGCCTAAAATGATATCTACATCGCTGAAAGCCTGATGGAAATCATTGCTGATGAGGTGGCGAATTTTCTGGGCTTTTAAATAATAGGCATCGAAATAACCTGCTGATAACACATAAGTTCCAACCATAATACGACGTTTCACTTCATCTCCGAACCCTTCACTGCGGGAACGTTCATAGAGGTCGAGCAAATCTTTGGGTTGATCGCAGCGGTAACCAAAACGCACCCCATCATAACGTGACAGGTTGGAGGAACATTCGGCTGGGGCGACGACATAATAAACGGGTACTGAGAGCGAGGTAGTTGGTAGGGAAATCTCTTTCACTACTGCACCTAAACGCTGATATTGCGCAATGGACTGTTCTAAAACTCGTGCCATGCTGGCATCTAAATTTTCATGAAAATATTCTTTTGGTAAACCGATTTTAAGACCCTGTAAGGAGTCATTCAGGCTGGCTGGATAATCAGGAACGGGACGGTTGGCGCTGGTAGAATCTTTATTATCATAACCCGCAATCGCTTTGAGTAATATGGCACAATCCTCCGCCGTTACAGCCATAATTCCGGCCTGATCCAAACTGGAAGCAAAAGCGATCATGCCATAGCGGGAGACCCGACCATAAGTGGGTTTAATGCCGGTAATACCGCACAAAGCTGCCGGTTGCCGAACTGAACCGCCGGTATCAGTGCCGGTGGCAATGGGGGCTAATTTTGCTGCCACCGCAGAAGATGAACCGCCAGAAGAGCCACCCGGGACACGGGTTAAATCCCAAGGATTTTTGCTGGGTCCATAGAAACTGGTTTCGTTGGAAGAACCCATGGCAAATTCATCCATATTGGTTTTACCCAGCAAAACCATGCCAGCAGCATTACAGCGTTCGATTAAAGTCGCATTATAAGGCGAAATAAAGTCAGACAGCATTTTAGAACCACAGGTGGTAAGTGTGCCTTCGGTGCAAAAAATATCTTTTTGCGCCAAGGGTATGCCTAATAATGCTGAGTTTTCACCTGCTTGACGACGCAGATCTGCTTGCTTGGCTTGGGCTAGCGCAGTTTCTTCGGTCACCGTAATAAAACTATTTAATGAAGCATTATGTTGTTTAATACGCGCAAGAAATGCTTGAGTTACTTCTAAGCTTGAATATTTTTTTTCGGCTAAGCCCTTTGCTAGTCCAGCCAGGGTTTCATAATGGATCATGTCATTCCTCACTCAATCACCTGTGGCACTAAATAAAACCCGCTTTCTGTGGCTGGGGCTATACTTTGGTAAAGGCTGCGTCGGTCGATTTCGGTGACCTGATCTTCACGCAGCGGTGTTAAAGTTTCATGCAAAGGCGAAGCCATAGGCGTGATATCATTGGTATCTTTACCGTCTATTTGGGCAATCATGTCCAAAATATTTGATAAGCGTTTGGTGTAGGCACCGATATTTTCCTCGTCCAGACGTAATCGGGCGAGATGTGCCACTTTGCGCACTTCTCCTTCCGTAATCAATGGTTTGTTCTCTGAACTCAAGGTCTTCCCCTTAATAAAATATTATTGTCTTGATTATAACGATGAACCGACCACGCCTGTCAACCTATGGGTGAAATAATTATCCCCTGATTGAGTCACAGCTGTCCTTGGAAATTATGATGTTAAATAGTAGGGTTGACCCTCGACCTTGGCAATTTTTTCAGTTAAAGTATTAAAAGCGATGCATTTAACCCGACAGATCAAATCAAGCTATTCCCAAAGTTGTGTGCGTCTTACAAAAGGGCAGGTCATTAGCTGTATCAAGAATTGAGCGCTATGGTCTTATAGAAAGTATAATTTTTCCAATTGTTTAATGGTATTTCGATGATATTCAAAAGATTTCGTGGTGTGTTCTCAAATGATCTTTCAATTGATCTAGGAACAGCAAATACGCTTATTTATGTTCGTGAAAAAGGCATTGTCTTGAATGAACCTTCAGTGGTGGCGGTGCGTACCGACCAGCATTCTGGACAGTCACATGTGGTTGCAGTGGGTATCGAGGCCAAACGTATGCTGGGTCGTACCCCGGCTAATATTACTGCCACCCGGCCGTTAAAAGACGGCGTTATCGCCGATTTTTTTGTTACCGAGAAAATGTTGCAGCACTTTATTCATAAGGTGCATGAAAGTCGCTTATTTAAACCCAGCCCAAGAGTATTGGTTTCGGTGCCTTGCGGTTCTACCCAAGTTGAGCGCCGAGCCATTAAAGAATCAGCGCTTGGAGCAGGAGCACGAGAAGTATATTTAGTAGAAGAACCGATGGCGGCTGCGATGGGTGCTGGTCTGCCAGTTGAAGAAGCTGGCGGCTCCATGGTAGTGGATATTGGTGGTGGCACGACCGAAGTTGCTATAATATCATTGAACGGTATTGTTTATTCTGCTTCAGTCAGAATTGGTGGTGACCGCTTTGATGATTCCATCGTGAATTATGTGCGCCGTAATTATGGCACTTTGATTGGTGAGGCGACCGCTGAGCGTATCAAACAAGATATTGGCGCTGCCTTCCCAAGCAATGAAGTTAAGGAAATTGAAGTACGCGGTCGAAACTTAGCTGAAGGTGTACCGAGAAGTTTCGTGATGAATAGTAATGAAATTTTAGAAGCGCTGCAGGAACCATTAACCGGGATCGTGGCGGCAGTCCGCGATGCACTGGAAAAAATTCCGCCTGAATTATCCTCAGACATTGCGGAACGTGGCATGGTGTTGACCGGTGGTGGTGCTTTGCTTAAAGATTTAGATCGTTTATTAATGGAAGAAACTGGGTTGCCCGTCATTATCGCCGAAGATCCTCTCACCTGCGTAGCCAGGGGAGGCGGTAGGGCATTAGAAATGATGCAAACCTTTGGTGATGGGTTTCTATCTAAGGAATAACAGGGAGTTTTCACTATTAAACCGTTGTTTAAACGCAACACATCTCTTTTGGGGTTACGAGCGCTTACTTTGGTCGTTCTATCTTTAGTCTTAATGACTATGAACCACCAAAATTCGTCGTTTAGGAAAATTCGTTCCCAAATTTCGGTAGTGATATTGCCGCTACAAACTATTGTTGACCGTCCCGTTCAGTTTTATCATTGGGTGGAAAACAGTTTTTCTACGCAACAGGATGTTCTGGAAGAAAATGCCAGGCTACGTGCGCGGCAGATTATGTTACAAGCTAAATTGCAGAAATTGCTCTCTCTAGAAAGAGAAAACGCGCAGTTACGAGAATTACTCAGTTCATCCACCAGCCACGTATCGGATAAAATGGTCGTCGCGCAGCTGTTATCGGCAGACCTGGATCCTCTAACTCAGGAAGTCGTCGTTGATAAAGGCACTAGGGAAGGGGTGTTTATCGGCCAGCCGGTGTTGGACGCCTATGGTATCATGGGTCAAGTCATTGATGTCGGCTTGTTCACCAGTAAAATATTATTAATTACCGATGCTCGCAGTGCCATCCCAGTACAAGATACGCGCAATGGCCTGCGGGCGATTGTATCTGGCACTAGCTATTCAGACGAACTTATTCTCCTGCATACTCCTACAACAGTAGATGTGAAAGTTGGGGATTATTTTGTAACTTCTGGGCTGGGTGGTAGATTTCCTTTTGGTTATCCAGTGGGTCAAGTGGCAGCGATTAAGAAAGCCACTACAGAACGCTTTGCTTCCATTATCATTAAGCCCGCTGCACATGTTGATCGCGCCAGGTTGGTTGTGCTTGTGTGGCCGCCTGAAACTCCGGATGCTAAGGAAAAGGCGGAAAATTGGCGTGCTGCAATTAAAGTTCAAGAGGTACCGCCCTAATGGTGAAAACTACGACAGTCATTACCATAAGCTTTGTCTTGGCTTTGTTATTGGAAATCATTCCTATATCGTCTCTGGCAAATTGGATACGTCCAGAGTGGGTATTACTAGTGCTGATATATTGGGTCATGATGTTACCTGATAAGGTTGGGGTCAGTATTGCCTTTATCCTGGGATTGTTCATGGATTTAATTAAAGGCACCTTACTGGGTGCACATGCCTTGGCTTTTGTGATCATTGCGTATCTTTTCACGCGGTTTTGCCCCCGCATGCGCTTGTTGCCGTTATGGCAGCAAGTAGTGGTGATTTTCCTATTCCTTTTTGTATATAAAACTTTTCAATTTTGGGTTTGGGGCCTCTCAGGGGTTGGGGAAACTGTGGGCAGAGGAATGTATTGGTTATCGAGCATAACCAGTGCCATAATCTGGCCCTTAGTATATACTCTCCTAAAAGCTTATCAAAATAGGTACAAGGTATATTAACCCATCGATTTCGTTCATTTTTCTCTATTAATAAACTAAGTAGATGGCTGAGGAATTTAACGTGAAGCCATTTTTGACTAAAGCACTCAAGCTTGTTCTAGAAATAGTCATTATTGCAATCGTTGTTCTTGCAATACTACTAGGTATATCCCGTTCTTTATTTCCCTATATCGATCATTATCACCCCTATTTTGAAAAATGGGCCAGTGATGCTGCTGGCCATCCAGTCACCATTAAGAAAGTAGAAGCAAGCTGGAGAGGTCTTTATCCCACCCTTACTTTCAATGATGTAAATGTTTTTGATTCATCTCAAAATAAAATGCTGGAAATCAGGCAACTGCAAATAGGGGTAGATGTCCTATCCAGTGCATTACATAGACAAATCAAACCAGGATTATTAAGCCTATCAGGCAGCCATCTGATTATTCATAAGCTCGGTCCGCAGATGTTAATGGTGAATAATATCAAGATACCTTTTGATTTGAGTCATCCCGATCAAGGCGGAAGTATTCATGGTGGGTTAAAGTGGATCTTGAACCAGGGTCAGATTTCAGTCGATGATGTCGCTGTGGATTGGTATGGTGAAGACGGCAAATTGTTAAAACTAACCCATCTCAAGTTGCAATTACATAGGCAATTATTCAGCACTCAACTGATCGGTGTCGGCACGATTGCTGATAAAATCCCCAGCCGTTTTCGTTTTGTAATCAATGTGACAGGGAGTTTTTGGCAAAGACAGAATATTGCGGCATCTGGATATATTTACTTAAAGGATTTGGATTTAATGCCGTGGCTGAACAATCGGCAATGGCATGGTTTTGGTATTAACCAAGGTAGGATCCCACATTTAAAATTATGGTTCAAATGGGATAATCATCAACTTCAGGAAATTCAGACTCTGGCTGATATTGGTGATATTCAACTAGAAAATGCCGCCAATAAGCAGGTCGTTGAATTAAATAATGCATCTGCCCATGCGATGTGGCAAAGAACCAGTGATGGCTGGGATTTGGCCGTCGATCAATTGCTTATGCGAGTAAATACACAATTGTGGCCATTATCCACATTCAGTTTACAAAGCCGGCAATTACCTGATCATTCCAGCTTGCAATTTTTCCGAGCCAATGCCTTAGATCTGGCAGAACTCCGAACAGTATTACCCAGCGTGATTACTCTTCCCGCTCCTACAGTGGCATTACTAGCCGATCTAAATCCCACAGGAATCATTAGAGATTTACAGCTGCGGCAAGATACTGCACCGCAGCAGGCTCCGAATGTTTCACTTAGTTTAGATTTGGCCGGCGTAGACAGCTCAGCCAAGAATACTATTCCGGGTGTTAAAAATTTCTATGGGCAGTTGAAAATTACAGCCAATGCCGGAGAACTTACATTAAACGGTCGAGATTTAGAGCTGAATTATCCGAAAATATTCTCCACCCCACTTGCCATCAGCCAATATGCAGGAAATTTACTTTGGTTTAAATCTCTAGATGGTTGGAAGATGCGCGTTGATGACCTAAATATTCAGGATGATGCATTAGCAGTGCATGGAGATATGGATTTATTTATACCCACAACTATCGTAAAAGTTACCAATTCAGTTACAGACACTACATTGATGCCTGTAGCAGTTCGCACGGTCGAGCCAGTTCAGCTAAATAAAGCTATTAAGAAAAAAGCGCAGGAAATCACTCCAGCTGCCCCGCTGACTACTCCTGTGGATAAGCTCGCTGCATCACTCGCTACCGGGCCCTATATCCGTCTATTGCTGAATTTTAGCGAACATGATTTAAGTAAAATGCCTAGATACATCCCTGTAGGAGTGATCCATCCTGAGTTCGCAAGTTGGCTCAAAAAGGCGTTTGCAGGAGGAGAAGGTATGCAGGGAGGAATTTTACTGCAAGGGCCTCTCAAACATTTTCCTTTTGATGATGCCACCGGTCGATTTGAAGTACTGACGCAAATTCAAGCCATGGACTTTCATTTTGCTCCCGGCTGGCCGCTGCTTTCAAAGATGGATGGTAGCCTAGCTATTGATGGTCGACGCATGACTGTGGATACCACGAGCGCAGAAATTTTAAATATCCCTTTAAATGCCATGCATGCTGAAATTGCCGATTTATCCCATGCCGATCTGCTAGTCGAGGGCGGTGCCAATGCAGATAGTGCTGACGGTATGCGTTTTATCTTCAATAGCCCATTACAGAAAGTATTTGGCAAAGATCTGGAAAATTTACACGCCAGTGGACCTATGCAGTTAGGTTTAACTCTGCATGTTCCAGTACATACTGGGAATGACAAAGTGAAAGTCGATGGGGATGTGGTATTGTTACCTGGGAGTAAGCTTGACATGCCCGCCTGGAATACCACCTTGGAACAGCTTCAAGGCAATCTACATTTTACTGAAAGCAGTTTAACTTCAGATAATTTACAAGCGCAGTGGTTGGGGCAACCTATGCCAATACGGATTTACACTTCGCCCGGCGCAAATAACAGCAGCGCCTTAAAAATATCATTGCAAAGTCAGGCTACGATTGCAGCAATACAGCAGCATTATGGCCTGGATTTCAAAGGTTACATTCAAGGCGCCACCAGCTTAAATGGGTTGTTACAATTGATTCATAGTCCGAGCAGTGAGCGTTTATTGTTCACAGTGGATTCGGACTTGAATGGTGTCGCCATCAATTTACCTGCACCCTTTAAAAAATCCGCCGCGGATAAAGCCCCATCGTCCATACAATTAGAAATGGGTAGTAATCTCGGGCCATCTTTACTCGTCATTAGAGGCAATTATGCGAATAAAGTGAATACCAGCATTGCTCTGACCAAATCGAATTCGCAAACTTGGTCATTTAAAGGAGGGGAAGTTCGTTTTGGTTCAACACCAGCGGCAATACCCAGCGGCATTGGCTGGTTAATTACTGGTAATTTACCTAGTTTGGTTTGGGCAGATGTAGAACCTTATTTAACCTCTCTAATGCAGCCATCGAAGAAAAAAGCTACAAGCAAGTCCAATATTTCTGTTATTAATAGAATTAATCTAAATATAGGGTTGCTAAATGCCTTAGGCATGCAGCTGAATCAGATTAACATCCAAGCACAGTCGCTTGCGGATGCTTGGCAAATCCAGCTAAACAATGCCATGATGGCAGGGCAGGTTACCGTGCCGAAAGATTTAGCAACGCAGCCCATCCGCGGTGAATTTCAGCGATTTGCTTTGATGCCAGGCGCTTCTCAAGCGGTCGCTGATGTGAATCCTGGAAAAATCCCCGCCTTAAATTTAGTATTCCATAATTTTTCTTACAAGGAAAAATCCTTTGGGGATGTTACGATAATCACTTTTCCAAGTGGTGGGTCATTACAAATTGATCGCTTAGCTGCTTCTTCATCCAATTTTAATTTAACCGCCCGGGGTGAATGGGAGCGGTCTGGGAAAAATCAAAATCGCACTACGCTTAGCGGCAATTTTCAAAGCGGTAATTTAGGTGCTGCGTTAAAAGCCTGGGATCTTACCGGCAGTTTAAACAAAGGTTCAGGTTCAGCGGCATTTGCGATCAGTTGGCCGGGACCCGCCTATGATTTCGCTCTGGATAAGATGAACGGCAATTTCTCATTTGCTTTTTCAGATGGACAAATTATTAATATTAGTCAAAGTTCTCAAAGAGAAGTAGGTTTGGGTCGTATCCTGAATTTGCTGAGTTTGCAAAGCTTACCACGACGACTCAGCCTAGATTTTAGTGATCTAACTACCCAAGGTTTTCATTTTGATGATATGAAAGGGGATTTTAATTTAAGAAATGGTAATGCTTTTACTAATAATGCCTACCTCAAAGGCTCGATTGCGAAGGTAGAAATTAAAGGCCGTATTGGCTTGGGGGCAAAAGATTATGATTTAACGATGCTACTCACGCCTTATGTCACATCGAGTATCCCTGTCGTCGCAGGAATAGCCGGTGGGCCTATTGTCGGAGCTGCCGCATTCGTAGCGACAAAAGTATTCAGTGGCGTGGTGAATAAAATGACCAGCCATACCTATAAAATCACCGGTCCTTGGGATAGTCCGGTGATTAACAAAGGAGATTAGTACCCATGAACCCTTCCTTGAAAATTGCCCATGAAACATTGTTAAATCCCTGCGGTTTGACTGAGCAGAATCTAGTAAAAATTCTTGATCAATTATTAGGTCCACAGATTGATTATGCCGATCTTTATTTGCAAAGCACACGTTCAGAATCCTGGGCTTTAGAAGACAACATTGTGAAACATGGTAGTTTCAGCATTGATTCAGGAATGGGTCTGCGCGCTATCAGTGGAGAAAAAACGGGATTTGCTTATTCAGATGAGATGCAGCTCCATGCCTTAGAAGAAGCAGCAAAAGCTGCGCGTAGTATTGCCCAGAAAGGAGGACATCCACATTTGCCCGCGCCATTGGCAATGAATAATAGAGAACTTTATGCAGCGGTTAATCCATTAGATACTCTAGCGGAACAAGGAAAAATCGATTTATTGCATAGAATGAACGCTGCAGCACGTCAAATAGATCCACGCATTAATCAAGTGAATGCGAGCCTTTCCGGGGTATATGAAGTCATTCTCATTTTAAGCAGTGATGGCACATTTGCCGCCGACGTCCGACCCTTGGTGCGATTAAATATCAGCGTCATTGCTGAACATCAAGGCCGAAGGGAACAAGGATTTGCCGGTGGCGGTGGCAGGACCGGTTATAGCTGTTTCATAGAAGGGAATATGGCAATTGCCTATGCCGAAGAAGCCGCTCGTCAGGCATTAATAAATTTAGAAGCAAAAGATGCACCTGCCGGGGTTTTCCCCGTGGTTTTAGCATCAGGTTGGCCGGGTGTACTATTGCATGAAGCGGTGGGGCATGGGTTAGAAGGAGATTTTAACCGCAAAGGCACATCAGCTTTTTCTGGCAAAATTGGCGAAAGGGTAGCATCGCCCGTTTGTACAGTGGTGGACGATGGAACATTAGCAGCGCGACGCGGATCGCTGAATATCGATGACGAAGGCACGGCGACACAATGCACCATGTTAATCGAAAACGGCATACTCAAAGGATATCTACAGGATAAACATAATGCGCGATTAATGGGAATGAAGTCTACAGGTAATGGTCGGCGTGAGTCCTATGCGAATTTGCCCATGCCGCGGATGACCAACACCTACATGCTACCGGGAAATTATGAGGCGCAAGAAATCATTGCTTCAGTTGATCGAGGATTATATGCAGTTAATTTTGCTGGCGGTCAAGTTGATATTACCTCAGGAAAATTTGTGTTTACCACCAGTGAAGCTTATATGATTGAGAATGGTAAACTGACTTATCCAGTTAAAGGCGCCACTCTAGTTGGGAATGGCCCCGATGTTTTAACAAAAGTAAGTATGGTGGGTAATGATTTAGCTTTGGATCCGGGTATAGGGGTTTGTGGTAAAGATGGTCAGAGCGTGCCTGTAGGGGTAGGTCAGCCTACTTTGCGGGTTGATGCCTTGACTGTTGGCGGTACTGGTTAAATAAACTCCTTTCGTTCAGAATTACTGACTTCTTCTTGACATGATGTTCATGCAGTTGGTATAACATGCACTCTTCAACGCAGGCAATATCGGAAGGTGCCTGATTCAATTCAACAACATGGAAAAATGAGAGAGACCAATGGCTGAGAGAAAAAGCAAAACAGATGTTATTAACGAAATTGCAGCAGCTACCGGTGAGACCAAAGCATCGGTGAGTAAAATATTAGATGCCACATTGGAAACTGTGCAAAAATTGGTTGCTGGAGGGAGTGAAGTTGCTTTTATAGGGTTTGGTACTTTTAAATCGAGTAACAGAGCAGCACGCACTGGTCGGAATCCGCAAACAGGCGCAGCAATTAATATTGCTGCTGTAAAATTGCCGAAATTTACCGCTGGTAAGGCATTTAAAGACGAAGTAAATGGCAAGTAATTTATAAATAGAGAGTAGGACTTGTTTTTTATTTTAATGTGACGTTAGAAAACAAGCAGGCATTAAATTTAGAAATAGAGTCCAGCTTGCCCGATAGTAATTTCGGGTGCTTAGCTCAGCTGGGAGAGCATCGCCCTTACAAGGCGGAGGTCGAAGGTTCGATCCCTTCAGCACCCACCATATATATCTTTGTTCCAAGTAACCGCGGGAGTGGTAGTTCAGCTGGTTAGAATACCGGCCTGTCACGCCGGGGGTCGCGGGTTCGAGTCCCGTCCACTCCGCCATCACTTACGGATCAAAGTTCCAAAAAAGTACTCAGTACCAACCACAGGCTTTTAAAAACAAAACTTTACACGATCATTCTATTTCTATAAAAGAATTTTAGATAATTATGCTGCAAAATTTAAGGGAACATGCACAAGGCTGGATTGCAGGCGTTATCGTCGCTATTCTATGTCTCGCTTTTGCTTTATGGGGTATTGAATATTATATAGGTGGCAACCAACATCAAGCTGTTCTAGCTAAAGTCAATGGTCATGAGATCAGTCAAGATCAAGTTGATTCAGTTTACAAACGTTTGCGTCAACAGTTGGCTGCTACAGATTTTGCCACTTTCAACCAAGACCAGCAGCAAGCTTTAAAGGCACAGGCATTAGAAAAATTGGTGAATCAAAATGTACTCGCCACCGCTGCCGAGAAAGCGAATTATCACATCAGCATGCGGCAAATAAGTTCAATACTCACCCAGATTCCTAGCTTTCAACTGAATGGTCAATTTTCTCCCGCATTATTTCAACGGGTGGTCACTAATTTTTTTCCTTCTGAACAAGCATTTCTAGACGATGTCAAACAGAGTGCGATCATTTTACAAGCAAAAATGGGCATGACTGAAAGCGCTTTTGTTCTGCCCAATGAATTAAATCAGGCTATTAGTCTAATGGACCAAAAGCGAGATGTTCGCTATCTAACTATCCCAGCTGCTCAATTTTTAAAAACTGCGACCATAACCGATCAAGCCATTGCAAATTATTACAAATCACACCAGCAAAGTTTCATGCAAGCAGCACAGGTCAAAATCGAGTACATTGAACTTGCCGCCAAAGATTTTAATGCGCAAGTCACCGTGACTGAGCCAGAGATTTCGCAATCCTATGAAGAAAATAAGGCCGCTTATTCAACGCCAGAACAATGGCAAATTGCGCAAATCCTGATTAATGTACCAGAACATGCAGAACAAAATGCCATTGCAGCGGCACAAGGCAAAATCGATGCCATTGCGCAAAAGCTTAAGCAAAATCAGGATTTTGCAACTTTAGCTATTCAGTATTCCGATGATAAGGCAAGCAGTATCAAGGGTGGCCTCCTCGGTTGGGTTGACCGTTCGAAACTGCCGGCGGAAACAATACAAGCGGTATCCACTTTACAACCGGGTCAAACATCAGCTCCCTTTCGTACTGCACAAGGATTTGCCATTGTGAAATTATTGGGCATTAACTCGCCAGTCGCCAAGCCTTTGGCAGCAGTGCATGAACAAGTCGCAAATGCTTTGCGTCAGCAAAAAGTCCAGCAAATATTGTCTGATAAAAGCGATCAATTGACTAATCTGACTTATACAAATCCAGATACCTTGAAAGTAGCAGCAGATACTTTAAAACTTCCGGTTCAAACCAGCGAATTTTTCACTCAACAAGGAGCACAATCCGGTGTCGCTGCTGATCCAAAAGTTGTGGCTGTGGCGTTTAGTGATAATGTATTAAAACAGCGAAATAATAGTGATTTAATCGCCTTGGATGATCAAACCGCACTGGTGATGCGGGTTGCAGACTATAAACCGGCAGCTTTGCGGCCTTTGGCTGAAGTTCGTCCTATGATTGAAGATAAATTAAAAGCACAAGCCGCAAAAGATGCAGCGCAAACTCTAGGTAAGAAAATTCTGGCAGATTTAAAACAAGGCCAGACAATAGATGATGCGGCGAAAAAATATCAATTATCCGAGCAGCAAAAACAAAATATCAGCCGTGAGGTTACTGAGATTCCAGCACAGATACTAGAATTGGCTTTTAGCTTACCCGGGGCAACAGCGACACATCCTGCATTGGGTGGTAAAAGCCTGACAGATGGTAGTTATATTGTTATAGCTGTAACTAATGTACAGAATGGTGATCCAAAAACAGCAGACCCGCAACGGGTTGAAAATGTAAGGAAGGCTTTAAGTGAACAATATGGGGCTCTAGATTATTATCTATATACGACCGAAAAAATGCAGCAGGCTAAAATTAAATTTATACAGCGCTAGTTCAGTTGTAAAGCATTCTAAAAGTTACTCTCACATATAGCCGTTACATCTCTTCTAATATCGGCCTAAGTGCCAAAATCCGCCCACTGGTTAGTTTTGAACTGAGAGTCGGGAGGGCATTGATGAGCTGGGTAAGCACACACATCATACTCGTGCCAGCCTAAGGAGATCCTTCGCGAGCTACTCCCAGGTAAATTTGTTTAAAAAGCTTTTAGCCATGTGAGCTTTATAGAACCTCTAAGGGCTCAGGATGACAGCGTTTTTACAGGCTATCATCCTGAGCCTTCATTTCA
>FTIX01000843.1_pt1 | contig 14256 bp, 9 predicted proteins | sample 1658561 | NCBI WGS metagenome assembly FTIX01 (sample SAMEA3914836, study PRJEB12502) | metagenome | biome: forest; material: soil | place: Canada | collected 2011-07-03 | depth 0.3 m | reverse complement strand
TGGCTCGCGAAGGATCCCCTTAGAGTGGCAAAGTACTGTATAAATACCCCCATAGCTATGGTATAATTAGCTTATAAAAACACTTCAGGAGTTTACATTTTATGCGTGACAACCACACAGTTATTGTACAATCACAAGAGTCCATTCTTGCTGTTAATACAGTACTCAGAAACACCTACTTCCTGCTCAGCCTGACACTGCTCTTTAGCGCAGCCACAGCTACTTTGGCCATGATGAGCAATGCCAAAGGTCCAGGCATCTTATTCTTTATAGTAGGCATGTTTGGCTTTTCTTATTTGGTCTCAGCCTTGCGCAATAGCGCTTGGGGGATTTTAGCCGCTTTTGCTTTCACGGGTTTCATGGGCTACGCTTTAGGGCCAATCCTGAATAGTTTCCTGCATAGCTTTGCTAATGGCGGCCAAATCATCATGACCGCATTGGGCGCAACTGGCTTTATCTTTCTAGCTCTGTCTGGTTATGCTCTAACCACCCGTAAAAACTTCGGATATCTGGGTGGCTTTCTATTTGCTGGCATAATGGTCGCTTTTATTGCTGGGATTGGCGGGGCATTATTTAACATTCCCATGTTACAGCTGGTTATTTCTGGTGTATTTGCCCTATTGTCTTCAGGCTTGATCCTGTTCCACACCAGCCAAATTATTCATGGTGGCGAACGTAACTACATCATGGCGACTGTTTCTATCTATGTCGCATTATTCAATTTATTTGTCAGCTTATTGAATATTCTTGGGGCATTCTCCGGGAATCGTAATTAGGCTTTATAAACACTCCTTCTCCCCTGGTGGGAGAAGGAGTTGGCCTAGAAAAGAAAATAATGCTTAATTCCCGCCCGGCTTCCCTCCTAATATACGACTATCCATTCTTCTTTCTAAATATTCTGTGAGTTTATCATTCTGGGAAGCAGCTGATTCAGAGCTAGATGACTCCACTGGCTGTAAGCTAAGTTGCGGTGATTTGGCAACTCGCTTAAGATTCACACCTAGCAACTCAGGGCGGGTGAGCGTAATCCCCTCGAGGACTTTACGCAGACCCGTGGTTTTGGCGCTCTCCTTACTGGAACTGCTGCCACCCGTTAGAAAATAAGAAACCCGAGTCTTAATCGCAGAATTATCATAATTGGCATAGAATTTTTCCAGCTTACCATCCTCCTTAGGCCGCCTGGTAAGGCCTATGAGGTTGAATTGCCTCAATACAGTAACCCAGTCGGTTCTGCTGCCATATCTTTGGCAAAACAAATTAAATACTTGCTTGTCTAAAAACAGGGCTCCTGAATCTAAGTCATGTACCCAAGAATCTGCTTGACCAATAGTCAACTCACCATTTTCCAGGTTCTCAGATAGCCAGGCCAAAAACTCTTCGCCCAAGGCAGTTTCTTCTGGATGAGTTATCTCCATGGGTAAATCAGGTAATTGCGCCTTATTCAACTCATCTTCTAGCTGCTGGTCCAGCAATTGCAGTAAATTCTGCAGGGGATCACCCTCTGTCAGGCGATTACCAAGCAAGATATTCAGCCATTTTTGCAATAAATCATTATTCCCGGCCAGCAAGGAAAACCCAATTTCCGGTATTAATTGCCGCGCCAGCAAAGGGCTGGCAGTTTGCCCCAAAGCTAACCAGCGATCATCGGAGTAACGGATTTTATAAAAATCAGCTTTTTCGACCAAAGAGGCTCCAAAGGGTTGCCATTCAGATAAAAATTGCCCCTGCGCATCACAAATCAAGATTCTCTGCTGGCTCAGTACCCTGCCAATGTCACGTAATAAAGACACGGTAAAAATTGCATAAGCAGCAAAAGGATCATTGAAGCTTGGCTCTTCCTTACATAATTGCAGCGCCAACCCAGCTCGTACCAAGCCATAATCCATTAACCCACCCAGCTTGCCGCGTGGATAAAAAGGCAAACTTTGCACAAATTCGACAAACGCGGTGATCACAGGCTGATACAATTGATCGTAACGCTCTTCTCTTAATCCGCAGTTTTGCCTAATTTTTGTCACTAATATTTGGCGCTTGGATTGCGCTAATAAATATTCCGCGGTTTTAACCACATACAAACCAGCTTTACGAGCTGTTATAGCGGCGGCGGTGTTTTCTTTACTATCAAACATGCTTTTAAATCCTTATATTCACAACACAAACAAGCTTCACTTCTGTCCTTAATCGATTAGAAGTATACTATGAAATAGTACATTACAAATCCGTGAATTACATAATCATTACACACAGAAGGTCGAAATCCATGGCATCCTATGATCCCCATTCGATAGAACAAGAAGCGCAAAGCTTCTGGGAGGAATCGAATTGTTTCCTCGCCCAAGAAGATCCGCAGCGCGAAAAATTTTACTGCCTAGCCATGCTCCCCTATCCGAGCGGTGAATTACACATGGGTCACGTCCGTAATTACACTATTGCTGATGTAATTGCCCGCTATCAACATATGCTCGGCAAAAATGTGTTACAGCCAATGGGTTGGGATGCTTTCGGTCTACCCGCTGAAAACGCCGCCTTAAAAAACAAGGTTGCACCCTCAAAATGGACTTACCAAAATATCCAAGAAATGCGCACTCAGCTAAAGCAACTGGGCTATGCCATTGATTGGCGCCGTGAAATCGCCACCTGTAGTCCAGAATATTATCGCTGGGAACAATGGTTGTTTACCCGCATGTATAAGAAAGGCCTGGCTTATCGAAAAAATGCCATGGTCAATTGGGATCCCGTCGACAACACCGTATTAGCCAATGAACAAGTGATTGATGGACGGGGTTGGCGATCTGGCGCCCTCGTCGAACGCCGAGCAATCTCGCAGTGGTTTTTAAAAATTACCGACTACACCGAAGAACTGCTCCAAGATCTAACCCAGCTCAATGGTTGGCCTGAGCAAGTTCGCACCATGCAGGAAAACTGGATCGGCAAATCCCAGGGCCTGGAAATTGATTTTAATGTCGTCAATACCGACGAAATGCTGCATGTGTTTACTACCCGGCCTGATACTTTAATGGGCGCGACCTATCTGGCTATCGCCCCCGAACATCCTTTAGCCAAAATGGCAGCCGAAAATCATCCGATTATTCGTGACTTTCTGTTAGCCTGTCAACATATAAAAGTGGCCGAATCTGAATTGGCCACCATAGAAAAAAAAGGCGTTGATAGCGGCTGGCGAGCCATCCACCCCATCACCCAGGAAGAAATCCCGATTTGGATCGCCAATTATGTGTTAATGGAATACGGTTCTGGCGCCGTGATGGCAGTTCCGGCGCATGATGAGCGCGATCAGGAATTTGCTAAAAAATATGATCTGCCCGTAGTTCAGGTGATCGCGGTTAAAGACTCAACTCTGTGGAATTTTCGTGAACAGGCCTATACAGAAAAAGGTGTCTTAATCAATTCTGGACTATTTGATGGTTTGAATTTTGCCAGTGCTTTCGCCGCTATTGCTGATTATTTAATTGCCCAAGGTCAAGGTAAGCGAGTGACCCATTATCGCTTACGGGACTGGGGAGTCTCTCGGCAACGCTATTGGGGAACACCTATTCCTATCATCTACTGCTGTGACTGCGGTATTGTGCCGGTCCCAGAACAGGATTTACCGGTAGTATTACCAGAAAACATCAGCTTAGATTCACCGATTTCGCCGCTGAAATCTAATCCGGAATTCTACCAAACAACCTGCCCCCAATGTGGTGGCACCGCCCAACGCGAAACGGATACCTTCGATACCTTCGTTGAGTCGTCCTGGTACTATGCGCGCTATACCTGCCCCGATCAATTCACTCGTATGCTAGATGACCGCGCCAATTATTGGTTAGCCGTTGATCAATATATCGGCGGCATCGAACACGCTGTCCTGCATCTGCTCTATGCACGTTTTTTCTACAAAGTGCTGCGCGATGAAGGTTTAGTGAAGGGAGATGAACCCTTCCGCCGTTTGCTGACCCAAGGCATGGTGCTCAAAGATGGCGCAAAAATGTCGAAATCCAAGGGAAATACGGTTTCGCCAAGAGAGCTGATTGCGCGCCATGGCGCTGATACGGTACGCCTGTTCACGATATTTGCCGCACCACCGGAACAATCGCTGGAATGGTCAGACAGCGGTGTTGAAGGCTCCTATCGTTTTCTTAAACGTCTCTGGAGTTGGAGTGTCCAAACCCAACCAGCAATTTCCGCCTGGCTGCAACAGAAAAATTCTGGTGCACAAAAACCATTCAGCCCAGAACAAATGCAATGGCGTAGGGAAATCCATGAGAACCTGCAACAGGCCAGCTTCGACATGGAACGCCTGCAATTAAACACGGTAGTTTCAGCAGCCATGAAATTACTGAATGGCTTGGCGAAAATCCCCAACACTGCCGAAGCCGCGCCTATCCTTGCCGAAGGCGCCAGTATTTTATTGCGGATATTGTCACCCATCACCCCGCACATCAGTCATCATTTATGGCAGCAATTGGGATATGGTGAAAACATCCTGACTGCCGGCTGGCCGCAAGTAGACCCCACAGCACTAGAAACTGATACCGTGAATTTAGCCGTGCAAATCAACGGTAAACTCCGCGGCAATATTTCGGTCTCAGCAAATGCGGATGAAGACGCAATCCGTAACAGCATCTTAGCAAATGAATCCTTACAACGACATCTGGCGAATGCCAGCATAAAGCGCATGATTGTGGTACCAAAAAAATTGGTTAATCTGGTGTTGTAATAACCATTGGGCAGGGAAAAAGTCAGGCTTATATCATCATTACCTACAAGTAAATGTAGATTTAAGAAAATTAAAATCAATAGTGCACGATCAGCAACTGAGAAATGGATGGAAAAACTCTAGTTTTTAATTTCATTGGAGATACGGGCAATGGAATGAATAAGTTAAGCAACGCCCTATTGATCAATTCAATTGTTTTTATTGTATGAAATGGAGGTCACAAGTGTCCAAAACACAAGAGCAGTGGGAGAGACGATCAACGGTAAGGAGTAAGCCGCGAATCATTTTAAATACCAATGAACAGGGGGTTTTTTTTCCAAAATCCCATCAGCCACTAGTAAATCATCCAAAAATCAAAGAACAAACCGAACAAGCATTAAATTACTTACTTGTGCAATCATTTTATAAATATACTAATGATATCGCTACTATTGAAACCCGCGTGGTGAATAATGCTATTTTATCTGTTGTTACAAACCAGTTACCCATAGGTTTTACCCGGGAGCAAAAAATCAATCTGTATACTGTAATGGTAGATGAATCATATCACGCCTATGTGGCATATGATGCTATGGCTCAAGTAGAAGACTATACCTCAATACAACCACTGGCTTTGCCAGAAACAATTGAAATTGAAAGAGCAATAGAAGCTGTAAAAAAACTCTTCCCTGTTAAATATCATAGTATATTTAATTTGATTGCAGTCTGCATAGCCGAAAATACGCTTACCAAAGAAATTCTATCAATGATAGATCAAAAAGAAACTCATCCCTTCTATCAAAAACAATTAACTGATCATTTATCTGATGAATCCAGACATTCGGGCATATTTTTTCACTTATTAATACATATTTGGGAAAATATAGCTAATGACTATAAAGAAAACATCGCCGTCATTCTACCCACATTCATAGAATTGTATCTTGGAGTACAGGTTGACAAAGAGTTTTATAAGATAATTCTAACGGAACTTACCTTATCTGAAACTGAAGCAGATATTATTCTAGAAGAAACATATGAAGAATTTAAATTAACTAAGGATAATCCAAAAATAAAAAATATAGTTTACCAATTAGAAAAAGCAGGACTCATAGATAGCTATATAGCTCCTGGTCTAAAGCAAAAAAATTGGATTTAGGTAGATAAATGAAAAAATTGAAATTAGGTTTTATTGGAGAATTTCCGGAGTTATATGCGCTGTCAAAAGAGGCGTCCGATTTGGGCCATGATATTATTATTCTAGATTCTATAGATAAATATATCAATAATTTGGATTATATTTTTTGCTTTGAGGATAGAATAGAAAAAATTAATGTGGATACCTTTGACAAATTCATCATAGTCAATAAAAACCATGTTATTTTGCTCAACGATAGATCCGAAGGCTATTTATTAAATGATGAGCAACAAGAAGTAGATATAGACTGTCTGATAGATATAATCATTTCAATTTCTAAAGAACAGATAAATTTAAACAAAAAAATATTTTTAGAGCAAGCCGAAGTTAAAATAAATACTGAGAATGAAATTCTTCCTGAAGGTTATGAAAAGAGTATTCTTCAGTTCCCCGACAATAAATGTATTCATGAGTTATTCGAACACTATGCAGCCTTGAATCCGAAAAATATTGCCATAGTTTGTGAAGATAGGACCTTAAGCTATGCAGAACTGAATGCTAAAGCCAACCAATTAGCGCATTATTTACTAATTAATCACAATATCCAAATTGGAAGCTTAATTGGTTTATGCTTTGATCGTAGCGAACAAATAATAATCGGTATCTTAGCTGTATTAAAATTAGGGGCGGCATATATACCCATTGATCCGACCTACCCAGCGGATCGAATCGCCTATATTTTAGCAGATACGCGTACACATATTGTTTTATGTAACCAGGAATATGATTCAAAATTTTCTGATATTATTACAAAAAACAAATTAGCTATAAACCTAGAATTAATAGATAGAAAATCTCTCACTAATTATTTAGAGACTTTTTCTAATGAAAATATCCCTCTTGAAATCGCCAATAAAAACCTGGCCTATATTATCTATACCAGTGGCACAACAGGGCAACCTAAAGGGGTGATGATAGAGCATAAAAGCGTTATTAATCTGATGCAGGATTTAATTCAAAGATATAATATGCAATCATCTGATAAAGTGCTTTTATTCGCAAATTACGTATTTGATGCATCTGTTGAACAAATATTTCTTACCTTATTATCGGGCGCTCAGTTATACATTTGTAATGAAGATACCCGTTCTGACAGCAATCTACTTGAATCATATTGTATCCAACATCAAATTACGCATTTACACATCACACCAACTTATGCAGCTATTCTTGGTGTCAATAATTTACCTTCGCTACGTAGATTAGTTCTAGGTGGTGATGTTGTTCCCTTCGAATTATTCCAACAATTAAGTAACCAATCATTTTTATTCATCAATGAATACGGGCCCACTGAGACGTGTATTACTGCATTGTTATCCATTAATGAAAATCATATTGGCAAACCAATAGCGAATACCACTGTTTATGTACTCGATACAAATCTTAACCCTGTACCTATTAATGTGACTGGTGAGCTGTATATTGGCGGGGCAGGTCTGGCTCGAGGCTACTTAAATTTGCCTGAATTAACTGATGAATGTTTTATAGTAAATCCTTTTCAGACTGAAAACGAGAAACTCAATAATAGATTATACAAAACGGGTGACCAAGTCTGTTATCTACCTGATGGAAACATAAAATATATAGGCAGGAATGATTTTCAGGTAAAAATAAACGGCTATAGAATTGAATTAGGTGAAATTGAAAGCAAACTGGCCAGCTATCCGGAAGTGAAGCAAGCCGTGGTTTTAGCGCCAAAAAATCAGGAGAATATTGCACAATATTTGGTTGGTTATTACACCTCAGATCAACCATTAGATGAAAGTACAATTATAACCTATCTGAATAGTCAATTACCTGCATACATGGTGCCTACAGTATTGGTCTGGATAGATAAACTCCCGATTACCAGGAATGGCAAGCTAGATAGAAAAGCTTTACCCATTCCTCTGCTGAGTGATGTATCTCATTATGTACCGCCACGTAACGATTTGGAAAGAAAAATTTGTGAAACATATGCAAAAGTACTCAATTTGCCTGTGGAACAAGTGGGCATTCAAGATGATTTTTTTAGATTAGGTGGAAATAGCATTATAGTCGTTAAACTTATAAATCGCCTTAATCATCCAGACATTGGTTTGAAGAAAACTCTAGGTATTGCTGATATTTTTAATCACCGAACCATTCAAAAACTCATAGATCATTTATCCATTCAAGCCAACAATGAAGTTATTGTGATTCCAAAAATACATTATAGCGAAGCACAAATAAAGAACGGATTAGATAAAATAGCACCCTTATCCTTCGGACAAGAGCGATTATGGCTTATCGATCGCTTTAGGAAATCCGCCAACGCTTATAACGTACCATTTTTAAAGCAATTATCACCTAGGATAGACATTAGTTTGCTAAAAGAAGCACTCAAAGCATTGATAGCACGCCATGAGGTATTACACAGCCTCATTAAAATCGACAGTGCTGGAAATGGCTATCAAGAAGTCATTGATTTAAATTTCTTACCACTATTAATAAGAGATCACAAATTTTCTATAAAAGCAGAGATGGACGAATTTATTACTAACGAAGTGAATCATATTTTTAATCTTGACAAAGAGTATGCCATCAGATTACACATCCTAGAAGACTCAGCAACAGGAAATAAACATTTCTTGATGGTTGCTCATCACATCGCAATTGATGGCTGGTCTCTAGATATTTTTAAACGAGATTTACAAACATTCTATGACTATTATTTGGCACTGCAAGATGATAGAAAACACCACAGGAATCTAGCACAATTAAATATTCCAGACTTAGATATTCAGTTCAGAGATTACTCCATATGGGAAAGAAATTATTTAAGCCAGGAAAAATTAGCACCACATATTCAATACTGGAGAAAAAAGCTTGCAGATTATGAAGAATTAAACTTACCACTGGACAATCCAAGGCCTTCACAATTTACCTATGATGGCGGTGGAATACCATTCAATCTTGATCAAGAAACTACCAGAAAACTGAAAAATCTGAGCAAGAAACAAGACGTCAGTTTATATAATATCTTGGTGGCGGGTCTTAATTTATCTTTAAGGAGTTTCTGTAATCAAGATGATATTGTGATTGGAACAAATATTGCCAACCGTCATTATCAACAAATAGAAAATTTAATAGGGTGCATTGTCAATATTGTACCCCTAAGAAGCCAAATAAATCCCAATATTACATTGGCATCATATCTAAAAGAAGTAAGTCAAACTGTAATTGAAGCACAAGCGCACCAACACTTGCCGTTTGAGAAATTATGCTCAGCATTAAATATTCCAAGAGAAAAGAATCGCCACCCTCTCTTTCAGGTAGTGTTTGCTATGCAAAGCTTTTATAGTCATCCGTCTGATACAAAAAATGAATTATTTTTACCAACTAATCTTCCTTTGAACTATACACCAGCAAGAGTCGATATTGCGTTACTAATAAATGACAGTGGGTTAGAAATATCTGGAATTTTCTGGTTTTATAAGATTATATTTGAACAAGAAACTATCAGAAAACTTATAGAAACATTTCAATTTATTTTAAAACAACTGGCTGATACGCCTTTTATATATATTAATGAACTCTGCTTGCACCCAGAATTCTGAGAGAAACATGAGGCAAAGAAATCCTCATAATAGCATAGTAGCACTCACGATTTACGATAGTGGTACAGGAAATTGAAATGACAAATAATGCACTCACTCTTTCTGAAAGAAAAATTCAACTCATCGTCTGGACACTGATTTTTTGTAATCCCTTGATAGGCATGGCAATTGATTTAGTTGCCCCATCATTGCCTGCTATCTCTGTAAGTTTACAGGTTTCTCCCAGTGTTGCTAAGTGGGTTATTTCTATTTATTTGTTCGGTTATGCGCTAGGAAATTTTTTTACTGGATTTTTAACGGATGCTCTTGGAAGACAAAAATTATTGCGACTTGGGTTTTTAGGTTTTGTGTTGGCAAGTCTGGCGCCAGTGGTATTTCCATCCATTCAGGTTTTGTTGACCGCTCGTTTTTTTCAAGGAATCACGATTGGAGCGGCAGCGGTCATTATAAGAGCAGTTCTTTCAGATATTCTGCCTTCAGAAAAATTAATTCGTCTAAGCCTGCTGTTAGCGACCATGTGGGGCATAGGACCAATTATAGGCCCACTGATTGGTGGTTATTTACAGCTTTATTTTGGCTGGCAAGCAGGATTTTGTTTTTTCGCTGTCGCTTCATTGATCTTGCTAATAATCATTTTTACAGTGGTTCCAGAAACCCATTTTAATCGGCATCCACTACATCCAAAAATTATGCAAAAAAATCTCTTAGAAATACTCCATCACCGAACCTTTTTAGCTTTAATTACAATTATGGGTTTGGTTTATTCTTCCATCACTGTATTTAACACCGCTGGACCTTTTTTAATTCAAACAGAATTTCATCATACTCCAGTATTTTTCGGCCGTTTAGCACTTTGTCTAGGAGTAGTTTTCTTGCTATCAACTATCCTTTGCCGATTTCTGCTTAAGAAGCTAGAAACTGAGCAATTATTTTTAGTGGTGAGCAATGCCTTATTAGGTTTGTCTAGTATATTTGTGATCGCGAGTTATTTATTTCCTCAAAATATGGTTTTAGTCGCCATTGGCACTGCTTTCATGTTTTTTGGTGCAGGATTTCTTTTCCCAATATCTATGGGCCGTGGGATGACTTTGTTTCGTCATATTGCCGGCACTGCCAATGCGGTAATGTATTTGGTCAATGTTTTATTAACTAGTCTGTCTTCATTTCTAATAAGTTTTGTCAGTATGAATACTGCTATCCCATTGATGTGGGTTTATTTCATATTGGTATTCATATGCGTTATCATTTATTGGCGATTTGTTCGAATTCCGAGAATAACTATTATTAAGAAGAAATAAGAATTGACGCGCACGATTAATATGATTTATCGTGCCAAAATATTGGTTAATCTGGTCTTGTAATTAGGAATTCTACATGTTTCATTTAGATATCGGCAACCATACCGACAAGAACTCATTTTACTCTGAACTCACTGCCCAAACTCATGCCCTACTCAGTGGTGAACGCGACTGGCTAGCTAACATGGCGCAATTTGCGGCATTGATATTTTACAGTCTACCCGAGATTAACTGGGCCGGGTTTTACTTATATAAGGAACAGCAATTGATAGTCGGGCCTTTTCAGGGGAAACCCGCCTGTGTGCGCATCGCTATGGGCAAAGGTGTCTGCGGCAGCAGTGCCACAACCCGTGAAACGATCATCGTGCCTGATGTCGAAGTTTTTGCGGGACATATTGTCTGCGATAGCGACAGCCGCTCCGAAATCGTCCTACCCTTGATAAAAAATCAGCAATTATTGGGTGTGTTCGACATTGATAGCCCCAAACCTTCCCGATTTGACGAAACGGACGCCAAGCATCTAAGTCATTTAATCAGCTTCTTACTGGAAGCTTCAGCAATATGATATCATTTGAGGATAATAAATTATTTTTTAATAATACCGGAGTAGACACATGAAAAAATTACTAATTGCCACTGCTTCCACTCTAATTTCCTTGACCTCCTATGGCGCTGTAATCCCGCTAGTGGACGTGAATAATTGCGCTGAATTAGCCAACAAGGCATTACCACCTACTACTTGCAACATGTTCCTCTTCTCAAATCCTACGGTGATGGTTAATCAGGGAGACACCTTTAACATCAGCTGTACTTTTTCAGCGGGCAACAATAATAGCGGCGGTATCATACCTGGAGACGTAATCGCTATGGTAGTAGACCCCTCCAGAATCACCAGTGGACCTGCAATCCCCACCGACCAAGCAACACCCATCAAAACCCAAGGAAGTTCCTCCGTAAGATACAGTTGGACAGGTGTCGCAGATGCCCAAACGCCCGGTACTTTCTTTGGCATTAGCTTCAACCCCCCCAGCACTCTGCGCAATGATCAAACTATAAAAGTTAGCTGTGTAAATAATTAAATCCTCTCCGCCATCATCCTCCGCGAAAGCGGCGTTCATGTCTAAATGCTTTTTTGGCACCCCTCTCCCGAAAGCGAGAGAGAAAAAGATTTTTGGAATGAATTCCGTCCTAATTGAAACCAGCAATCCCAACTAAAAGTTATTCAACCTGCAATGCCTCCTGCAAACTTTTTACGCCTATGACTTCAATTCCAGGAATAGCCTTTTTGGGTAGATTCGCAAATGGAATAATGGCGCGTTGGAAACCATGTTTAGCGGCTTCTTTCAAGCGTTCCTGACCATTTTGCACTGGCCGGATTTCTCCTGCTAAACCCACTTCACCAAAGGCAACTAAACTTTGAGCAATGGGACGGTTTTTCAAACTAGAAACCACCGCCAGGATTTGCGCCAAATCAGCCGCAGTCTCGGAAACCCGAATGCCACCGACCACATTCACAAAAACATCTTGGTTAAACATCGGCACCCCACCATGACGGTGTAACACTGCCAGTAACATAGCCAGACGGTTCTGTTCCAAACCCAAAGTCACTCGCCGTGGATTTCCCGCGTGGCTGTCATCGACTAATGCCTGAACTTCTACTAATAGCGGCCGACTGCCTTCCCAACTGACAGTCACCATGCTCCCAGAAATCGGCACATCATAACGCGAGAGGAAAATAGCGGAAGGATTGCTTACTTGCTTCAAACCTTTTTCGGTCATGGCAAATATGCCGAGTTCATTGACTGCGCCAAAACGATTTTTGACGGCACGGATCACTCGAAAGCGATTATCGCGTTCGCCCTCAAAATACAATACCGTATCGACCATATGCTCTAATACTCGCGGCCCCGCCAGAGTGCCTTCCTTGGTCACATGGCCTACCAAGAATAAAGCAGCCCCCGCTTGTTTGGCATAACGTACTAATTGTGCTGCACTCTCACGCACCTGACTCACGCCACCCGGCGCTGAATTCAGCAATTCGGTATATAAGGTTTGTACAGAATCAATCACCAGAATTTGCGGGGCTAACTCTTTGGCGATGGCGATGATGCGCTCGACTTGGGTTTCCGCAAGTAACTGCAAATGCTCCTGCGGCAATTCTAAACGCCGGGCACGCAGAGTGACTTGTGCTAGTGATTCTTCACCCGTCACATATAGCGCTCGATGCATTTGGCTGAGATGGCATAAAGTCTGCAATAATAAAGTGGATTTACCAATCCCGGGATCACCACCAATTAACACGACTGAACCGGCCACCAGACCGCCACCCAACACCCGATCTAACTCTTCGGAATCCGTAAGCAGACGGCTTTCGGCCTGCAAGGTGACTTCCGACAAACGCGTCACCATCGCCACATCGCCGCCTGCATAACCCACAGATTTCTGCAATTTAAGCTGGGCGTTGCTGGTGATCTCTTCAATAAAACTATTCCAACTATTACAGTCAGAGCATTGCCCCAACCATTTAGGAGACTGAGCTCCGCATTGCTCGCAGACATAGATGGATTTGAGTTTTGACATCAGGTTTTTAACCAGGTGGCTAATTGTTTGGCGAAATAGCTAATAATAAAATCAGCGCCGGCGCGTTTAATTGCCAGCAAAGATTCCATCGCTGCCGCTTCCTCCGCCAACCAACCTTGGGCAGCGGCTGCTTTAATCATGGCGTATTCACCACTGACTTGATAGGCCGCCAACGGCACGCCAGGATATTTTTGCTTCACTCGGTAAACGACATCCAGATAAGCGCCTGCTGGTTTGACCATGAGCATATCAGCGCCTTCCGTTAAATCCAGCTCGGCTTCGCGCAGCGCTTCATTGCCATTGGCGGAATTCATCTGATAACCTCGTCGATCGCCAAAACTGGGGGCGCTTTGTGCCGCTTCCCGGAAAGGTCCGTACAATGCAGAAGCATATTTCACCGCATAACTCAAAATCGGTATATGCTGAAATCCCCCCGCATCCAAAGCCTGACGAATGCTCCCAACCATTCCATCCATCATGCCACTGGGCGCTACTATATCAGCGCCAGCCTGAACATGGGTCAAGGCTTGCTTAGCTAACAGTTCCAGGGTGCTGTCATTATCCACTAATCCAGGCTTGCCATCCTGCGCAAGAAGCCCACAATGACCATGACTGGTATACTCACACAGACAGACGTCAGTGATTACTAGCAATTTTGCTGCGATTTGCCTGATGATTTGCACGGCCTGCGGGATAATGCCATCTTCGATATAACCAGCACTACCATAATTATCCTTGTTCTCCGGGATACCAAATAAAATCACGCCAGGAATACCCAGGGCTTGAACCTCGGCTATCTCTGCATCCAAATCATCCAGGCTCAACTGAAAATGTCCTGGCATCGAAATAATCGGCTGCTTTTCAGTTTTTCCGGCTTTAACAAACAGCGGCAGAATGACGTCATTC
>FTIX01000713.1_pt2 | contig 14480 bp, 15 predicted proteins | sample 1658561 | NCBI WGS metagenome assembly FTIX01 (sample SAMEA3914836, study PRJEB12502) | metagenome | biome: forest; material: soil | place: Canada | collected 2011-07-03 | depth 0.3 m | reverse complement strand
TCCAAACGCTTCGCGAGGCCTTTGTCTAGTTTAATGTTTCGAGGCATAGGTGCAGCGCATGTAGAGGTTCAAGCTGCGGTGTATAGGCTGTGCCATATCCATTGTCAAGGCACGCCACACCGCAATCAAGGGCTGCAAGGCAATGATGCAAACACTACCAACTAATTCCGGAATGGCGAGTGCAGATTTCTTCAAGTTTGTCCTGCGATCTATAGGAGAACGAATGGCCTTTGCAAGGGAAGAAAACAGCTGATGGACTTTGTTAGCAACGACCGCTAAAAGCACCCCACAGAAGACGAGCGGCCGCAGGACCCAAATCTCCATCGTCTGGTAGACTCCTAGCGTCAAAGACCCCAAGAATTTTGCAGATGAATAGCCTTTAAGATGTAGGGAAAAGAGTGTTTTCTCTATTGCATAAGAAATAGCAAATAACTTGTCTCCAATCACTTTTGTATATTTGTTAATAATACTTAATCTAAATGGGTGAAAGACAGATAAGTAATAACGATCCTTATCCCATATACGAAATAAATCATAATCTCTAAAAATTTTAGAAACATGAGTGTGGTGATGCTTTGGCCGGAGAAAGTCGTTTGGGAGATAGTCGACAACCATTTTAGCAATGACCCCTGGAAAAGGAATGGTCGGGTGATTTTCTAGCTCCTTTTGAATGCAATTTCTTCCCTTAGAAGTTGCTTCGATGATCTTATAAATAATTAAACATGTTGTTTGTAAATATATGAGTGTGTGCTCTACTAGGACTCCTGTGTGAAACAAATCTAGTTCCGTTGGGGGTCCCGTTCTTTCAGGCTTCCACGGTTCCCTGCGTTCAAATAACAATTTGCAAAAAGGATGGTTCAGCAGTTGCTCTCTTGAGTTCGATAGGATTCTGTTGATTGCATGAGTTTCTGCCTGGTCTTTACGTTGTAATAGGCTTCTAGGAGGACTCTGCCTTTGTATAATCTCTTCGCAAAAGTGATAGAGTGAAAGTGCTTCTTGTTGCATTTCAGGCCTTATCAAAGGCCAGAGGATTAAAAGCAAAGAGAGATCTTGATGACATAAGGCGTTGATGAAAGCGTATTCTTTTACCTCTTGACTTGATTTTTCAAGTAAAGGAATAAGAGCTTGACAAGCTTGATACCTTTCCATTGAAAAATAGTCCAAGCATGAGAGCATTCCAAGGGGATTTGTCGGATCTGTATTTGGATCTTGATGTGCCGATAAATAATGACTCAGCAAGTACTCAGTTAGGTGCTTATTTCCCCGGTAGATATTGTTGGCAATTGCATATTTTAACAAAAGCGGATGATCGAGAGGGTAAACGCGATTTGCTGGAGCCAGCCTTCCAAGGAAAGCGTATCCTAGTGCAACAAGGGGAAAAAGAAGGTTCGTCCCTATGGTGTGGACACTCTCTTTCACTTTAAAATTTCTAGTTTCTTGATTGTAAGCCCTCTGTAGGTAGACCCAAGGCATAGTCCAGAGTTGTCCTAAAACCTCCCCTAATGCACAAACTGTCAATGTAGGGAATGTGATGAAGAAGTTGAATGCATAAGCGGCTATCCGCTCGATCATAGAGCGTTCTCTCCGTTCATCAAGGAAAAGCAAATCGGCAAATTTATATCTCAGCTGTCCTACAATGGAGCAGCAATTAGGTTGTAAAGCTAAAGGAAAATTCATTTACAGGTCCTCGTAAAAAACAGTATAAGTAAAACTGTAGTTTTTGTAAAAAATAAGACCTGACTTCACACCCCGATCAGATGATTTGTGTGCTAAATGTGAGGTTTGTTACTTAGATTGCTGCCTACCCAGACAGGGCCAATCATCTCGAGAAGTTGTTGCCCACTATGTTCTTTCAATAGTTTCAAGGCTGTCGCGTGATTTTTGTAAGAGCGGAAGGTCGTATAGTGATTTTGCCCCCGAATTATATTTGCTTGCATACATTGTCTTAAAGTTCGCAACTCGATTTGTTTTCCTTTTTTTCGATGAGGAAACGGCTGGTCTGCCAACTCTGGGTAATCTTGCATATATTTTTCTAAAGTCGAGCAGGACTGAGTTCCTTTCATGAAAGTTGGCGGAAATTTTTCGATCAATCTTATGGTTGAACACCCCTTATAGTTTCGTTGCTCGGGAGTATTGCCAAGAGAGATCACGTCTTCTCTAGAACACCCGATCTGTTCAAAGAAATGAGGGGAGAGATGGAAAAGAACAGCATCTTTTAATGCGAAAGTTTCACACCCATATGCATGTTCTCTTTTCACCTTTGGAAAATAAATTTCGAGATGTTCATTGGATGGAAGAATATTTTTCTCTACAAGACGATTCATGCACTTGACGATCATCGCAAGCGGAAGATAGTACTGACAAGGGTCATTGTCTTCCTGTCCTTTATCGTTAAAAACTGTTGGGTTGAACTCGCGTTGCATCCGGGGGGGTCAATATCTCCATCCATCAAAGCGATTTGTACACGATCTCCTCTTTTCTCTACCACAATAGCTATTTTATGCTGCCAAGGAGCGATCCCTTTTTGGACTGCATATGGATACGCATAACTTCCAGTCACCATTGAACAACGCAGATCTCCAGGGCTCTGTATAACCTCCTGCAACTTCTTCTCAAAATCCAAGAGGGTTTCACAAACAAAGAAATTACTTAACTCATGTTTTTTTGCTAATTGAGAAGCGACTAAGGCTACTCCTGGCATCGTTAAACTCCATCCATCGACCTGATTCTCTTGAAGTGTAAGAGAGTTTCTACCCATAAAATGTTGCTTGATTTGTCTGTCAACAGGAGCTTGCGTTTCTAAGAGAACGGTGAAGATTTCCTCCATTTTCTTGATCTGATCGCGAATGTTGAGGAGCATTTTTCCCATTCGAAATTGGTTAAAATGAGTGTTATGGAACAAGGATGAAACTGTAGGGGGAGTCAATCTAAGACATTTTGCAGTTACTGTGACGGCATCAAGGAGGAGAATTCCTCCCACTGAGACGAGAGATAATAGGCAAAATCGACCCATCGCGTAGAGCGATCTACGTCCTTCTAGAGGGAGAGTAAAGAATGCTACAAGAACAGCAATGGCAAAGAGTGCGATAGCCGCAATGGCCATGCATCTTCCTTTTATTTCGCTCCTGTCCTTAGAGGAAAGATAGTTGTGGTAGGAGTGTGCGTGGTACTCACAGAAATCTAGAACCTTCATAACTTGCAATTCTCAATATTGATTAATTGATTAAATTAAAATTATAACATATTGTTATGAATATAATCAAGAAATATCATAACAACTTGAGTCATAAATAAAACAAAATGGCAGGATAGGTAGGATATGAGCTGCTAAGAAATTCCCAAAGATAACCGCAGAGCCGCAGGGGACAGAGAAAGCGCAGAGAAAAAAACTCTGCGCTTTCTCTGTGTCCCCTGCGGCTCTGCGGTTATTTTAAGGGAGCAAAGATGCAAAGAAGAGTCAAATCGACTAGTGTTAGCTTTGCCGTTGGATGGCTTGCATCAGATCGCGATAAACGGTATCGGGAGGGTTTTCTCCAGGAATGTGGATGAGAGATCCTCTCTTCTCATAATACTCAATAAGAGGAGCCGTTTGACTATGATAAACGCGCAGTCTTTCTTGCACGACAGGCAAGGCATCATCAGGGCGTTGATAGAGCTCTCCAGAACAGCGATCGCATTGCGCGTCGACTTTAGGAGGAGCGGTCTCTCGATGATAAGTAGCACTGCACTGCCTGCAAGTCAACCGTCCTTCAGCTCTTGCAAAAATGACACGATCTTCCACTTGTAGGTTTAATACGATCAGTTGTACCTCTTTCCCTAGTTTTTTCTCCAAAACCTCAGCTTGACCTAATGTTCTTGGAAAGCCATCAAGGAGGTATCCTTTGATTGCATCTGGTTTGGAGACCCGATCAAACAACATCTCCACAACCAATGTATCTGGAACAAGCTGACCCGCATCCATATAAGATTTTGCCTCTTTTCCCAGCTGTGTGTTCTGGCGGATATTTTCGCGGAATAAATCCCCAGTGGAAATATGAGGGAGATTCAAAGATTTGCTCAATCGTATCGCCTGAGTGCCTTTTCCCGATCCCGGAGGGCCTAGGAGGATAACCACTTTTTTCGAGCGAGTTTCTAATTCTTCACTATTCACAGAAACGACTCCTAGTAAAACGATAAAAAATAATAATAACCACTTATTCATCATGATAACCTGTTTATTTGATTAGAGGGTGATATAGAGATGTAATCATGATTCCCTCGCAAGCCCTAAAGTCACGTGGGGAGACCATAACGTCTCAGGCACTTGTGCAAGGTGATTGACATATCTAGAAACAACGAATAGATAATCAGATAATCGATTCAAATAGATCAAAAGATGATCAGAGACATCTGCTTGTTTGTTAAGAGGAACTACTCGCCGCTCTGCTCGTCGGCAAATGCTTCTCGCAAGGTGGAGCATAGCTCCTCCTTGATGCCCACCTGGTAGGATAAAGGAGTGCAGTGGAGAGAGCTGCTGCTCCATGAGGTCTATCCATTGCTCTAAAAGGCCCGATGCTTCGTGGTCAAACCGTGTTTTATCCACTTTGCTACTTGAGGCTCGGGTGCGAGGGGTCGCAAGAGCTGCTCCCAGATCAAAAAGCGCATGTTGTACCATGATCAGTTGGGAAACAATCTCTCCAAATTGTTTGTCTGGACTAAGTATAGAGCAGACAACTCCTAGGCAGGAGTTTAGCTCATCTACATCCCCGATCGCGTCAAAGACGGGGTCGTTTTTAGCCAGACGCTGCCCCGTATACAAAGAGGTGTCTCCCCGATCTCCAGTTTTTGTATAAATTTTCATGGCACCTCTAATAGACGAATCCTTAGTTTCGAAAGAAGTCTAATGCAAATTAAGAAAAAGGCCTTTCGTTTGAGCGGCCTTATCTGGATGCTCTTGCTTATATTTAGACTGTGCTTGTTTATTGAATTTGGCAAATGAGCGGCTCTTTTCGTAAGGTTCACTGCGCGCATTCCATAAATCTAATCGATGATCTTTCAGGGACCATGCATAGTAATAAGCCATTCCCCCTTCTAACACAACCCATCCGATCATGTTTTCATCGACGTATTCTGCATAATAGCTTTGAAAATCGATATAGACTTCCAGTTGATTTGCGGTGAATGGGAGAGGACGGAGGTTGTATGAAACGCGGCTGCTATTAATCCGTTGGAGAAGTCCTTCCACTAAATCGACAAGCATAATCCTTGCCTCGCCCATTTCCAAGAGGCTTTGTGTGCTGAACTCAAGGCGTAAAATGGACTCTAAAGGACCGGCGACCACAGAGGCGTTTTCAAAGAAAAGACGCTGCTCATGCTTAAGTCCTTCCACGTAATCCCAGACTAATTCGGAGAGATCGTCGGTGTTATCCTGAACCAACACGCGCTCCTCATAAGGATGTCCTCCAGGAGCCTCCCGTTTACAGGCGGTGGCAAGAGCCAATGTGGCGATAAGCAGAAACAACTTGTACATGATGATATGCCTTTCAGAGAGATTACAACTTCGAAATAGGATAAGCTAACTGTCCTATCCTACCTAACTTAAAGGATATTTGAATAGTCTTTAATTCAGCGAGCATGTGCAGCATACCATGCAAAGAAATGACGGAGTCCTGTTTCTAAAGGCACTTGAGGGGAAAATTGGAGCATTTTTCTGCTGTGGATAATGTCTGCGTAGGTAGTGACGACATCTCCTGGCTGCGGGGGCTTTAACTGAATCACTGCCTTTTTTCCAATTATTTTTTCTAAGGTCTCTACAAAATGGAGAAGCTCGACAGGTTGATGATTTCCAAGGTTGAAAAGTTCGCAAGGAGCGCTTAGATCGATAGCGGAAGTAATCCCCTTGACGATATCGTCAATATAAGTAAAATCTCGTTTTGCCTTTCCCTCAAAGTAAAGATCAATAGGGCGTTCTTCAAGAATGGCTTTTGTAAAGGTATAGTACGCCATATCAGGACGCCCCCAGGGGCCATAAACAGTAAAAAAACGCAAGCCTGTGACAGGGAAATGGAAGAGACGATGGTAGGTGGCTGCCATCAGTTCGTTACTGCGCTTGGTGACTCCATAAAGACTCGCTTGTTCTTCCACAGGATCGGTTTCAGCAAAAGGGATTTTTTTGTTATTCCCATAGACTGAAGAGGAGGAAGCGTAGATCAAAGGGAGCTGCTCGAAACGGCAAAGTTCCAAAACATTGAGAAATCCTTCGAGATTAGAGGTAAGGTAGGCGTGCGGATTTGTCAGAGAATATCTGACGCCTGCTTGAGCAGCTAGGTGGACACAATGGGTTGCTTGGAATGCTTGAGCTTGCTTTTTCATTTCTTGGAGATTGCAGAGGTCTCCCTCAACCACAGGGAGATGGGCGCGCTGTAAGAGTGCTGCGCGTTCCCGTTTTAACTGAGGAGTGTAGTAATCGTTGAAGTTGTCATATCCCAGGACGGCATCGCCGCGAGATGCAAGATGTTGTGCGAGGTGAAAGCCAATGAATCCAGCTGCCCCTGTAAGAAAAATGCGCTTCATGTTAACTCTATTCTCATTTTGAGCTGTTATGAGTATATGGTTTTGACATAAGTGTCAAAGGCAGATCCTTCTTCCACAAGTTTGAAACCTAGATCCATAAATAAGTTTTTAGAAACAAGATTATCTTTTTTTATTGCAGCGGTTAGTGTATCACAACGCAGCTTTAGAAAGCCAATGAGACATCCGAGCTCTAGAATTTGTTTTCCTTTTCCATGGCCTCGAAATTCTGGAGAGACGTTAATGCTGACAATGGCATCCCCTTGTTGATCGTTTTCCAAACGGAATGCACCCACTGGATGAGAATTTTCCATTGCGATTCGCATGTGGATATGGGGATTTGACGCTGCCGCTGCATACCAGGCACGATGGGTTTCCCAAGGGATCCACTCTGTCTGTTTAGACATGGCTCGCGTCAATGGGTCATTCCGCCACTCCCAAAAAAGATGGCTATCGCTGCTTTCTGGATCAGGATCTGCTTGTTTTAACTTAATCTGAGCCTTTTCCAAATAACGCGTTAAGATCGCTTCCACGCTTCTTCTAGCTCCTCTTCCATCGACAAACGCCTGTGCACGCTGGCTGTACTGGGAGCGAATTTCAGGATCTTCGTAAGTTTGAAGCGTTTTGCACAAGTTTGGGAGAGATGTGCAGATAGCTAGCTGCTTTTCCTGAGCATACATCTCGATAGATGTTTGATTAGCTGCTATTTTAATCAAGAGCGAAGGGGTACCTGTAGCAAGGAGTTCCCAAAAAGTGCAGCTTGGAGTGGCGATCGCAAGGTCGGCAGACTGGAAGAGTGAGACAATCGCGGGGGGGTTAGGGTAGATTTGGTAAGTGTGCTTACTTTGCGCAAGAGCAGCTTCACATTGGTTTGTAAACGTATAGGCAGGACCTAGAATTATCTCAAGCTTGAGAGGGCGTGGGTATTCTTGCAATGCTTTAATCACAGCTTCTGTGTAGTTTTGAGGGTCTTCTCCTCCAAATGTCACTAAAATTCGATTGAACTGGGGGATGATTTGCTTAGGGGAGAGGTTTTGCAAGCAAGGTCGCAATGGGAGGTAGGTGGGGCCGGCAAGCAGTATGGTTTCTTTAGGTAAGTAAGAGCCATATGAATCTCTGGAAACATATACATTTCCTAGGATCAGATCAACCGGTAAAAAACGGTCTATAAGATCATCAAAAGCCACGACAAGACGATATTCTGCATTTAATCGTCTTAAATAATCGCTTGAAAAGTGATAAGAATCAGCAATCAGGATTGAAGCGTGTCCACTTTTTTCAAGAGTAAAATGGAGGTCTTCTTCCAAAGTGGCTGTAGATGAAAGCACTGCATAAGGGTATCCTGCTGCTTGAATTGCTTTTAGCACCGCGGGTTGTTCTCTGGTCAGGAACATGGCTGTCGATCCATAGGCTTTAAATTGTTCGGCTAAAGCAAGGCAGCGGATCAGATGTCCCATTCCCCTGCCATGCCCACCATCTACCCGAAATACAATTCTCATGTCTTACTCACTGCCTTTTCTGAGATATTAAACAGGATCCCAAGTCCCATGATATTAGCAATCAAAGAGGTGCCTCCTTGACTAAATAACGGAAGGTTGAGTCCGGTACTAGGTAGCAACCCAGAAACAACGCCTAAATTGAGAAAAGCTTGAAAACAAATTAAAAATGTAACGGTACTTGCATAATAGAGGCCTGCGCGTTCCTGTGCATAATAAGCAATTGAAAACCCTGTGTAAGCAACACCCATATACAGTAAAATCAGTACAAGGATGCCGATAAAGCCAAATTCCTCAGCGTAAATGGCCGCAATATAATCATTTTGCGCCTCGGGAAGGTAGCTTAGTTTCTGCAAGCTGTTACCAGGGCCTTTGCCTAAAAGGAGTCCTGATCCGGCGGCAATTTTTGCTTGATAGGGCTGATGTCCTTTTCCTTTTAAATCCAATTCAGGATTCAAATAGACTTTAAGGCGGGCTGAGACATAAGGCAGCTGCGAAGCAAACAACAGGCTTCCTACCATAAATAAGCTGAGAGGTAAAGCCCAAAATTTAAAAGGAATGCGTGTCAGTAGACATAAGGCTACCAAGGTCACTCCAATGACAGCCGCAGTCCCATTATTAGGCTCTATTAAGATCAAGAGAATGGGGATTGCCGTCACCCCCACAAGTGTAAAGAATTCCCGAAGGGTAGGCTGCCGACCTTTCAATCGTAAGATGCGGTCAATAAAAAACGCGGGAACGCAATATTTGACAAACTCAGAAGGTTGAAAAGAAAATCCTGCAAAAACTAACCAACGCCTCGACCCATTGACCTCTCGGCCAATTCCTGGGATAAGCGTAAGAATCAGTAAAACAATGCAAATACGCAATAAGAGAGGACTGAGTTGCAGAAAACGCAAGTAGCCAACATTCCAGATAAAAAATGCCGCGCCTATTCCGACAACCCCATAGAGGAGTTGTCTTAAAAGGGCTTGATGAGTACTAACCCCTAAGTCATGATCGAGCACTTCAGCGGAAGAGGTGCTGAAAATCATCACCAGGCCGATGGCAAAAATTAACGAACAAAGAATCAGCAGTAACAAACGATGATAAGTAATCATTAGACCTCTTCGAAACTAAGGGTTCGTCGATTTTCGGGATTATTTTGGCCGCTTTTCGATTAAAATTTTAGGGGTAATATACTAGTCGATATTACCCCTGAAATTTTAAATCGAGGTGTGAAGACAGGTTCTTAATTTCGAAAGAGGTCTATTAACGGATCCGAATCCGGTCCCCTACTTTTAGGTTGCGCGCTCGTTCCTCATCCAAGTTGTTCAATTGAAGCAGTTCATCGGTTTTCAAGCGAAATTGCTTAGCGATTTTCCACGGATTATCTCCAGCTTTTACCGTGTAGTACTCGGGGGAAGGGGTTCCTTGACTGGACGGAGGATTGGTTTGAGAAACAAGAGCAGGCTTGCTTGAATTGGAGGACGAGGAGGCTGGCGTTGAGGGCTGTTTTTTATCCGTCACAGGAATACGTAGTGTTTGTCCGACACTCAGGCGATCTGTTTTTAGCTGATTTGCCTCTTTGATTGCTTTGATAGTGGATTGATTAGCACGTGCGATCTTATCCAAAGTATCCCCTTTTTTCACCTTGACTTCGATATAGCGGACGTTACTCTGATCTTTGGAAGGAAGATTGAATGCGGTGGGGGTTGGCTGCGCCATTGTTTCTTCAGTTGCTTCTAGTAGCTCCGGAAACAGCTCTTCCTCAAGAATGAGAGTGGAAGAGGAGGGATGTTCATGAAACGCTTTTAAAGCATTATCGCCCTCGTCAAGTGACTGAAATGAGGAAGCGCGAGGTTGTGAAACAAAAGAAGTTCCTACGAGCGGTTTCGTTTCAATCACTGCTTGCGAAATTTCTATCGGATCGCCAATGGTATCATCATCTGGAGTTCCTGCTAGTAAAAACAAGAGGGCGAGTAAACAAGCATTAATGAGTGCAGAAACTAAAATCACATCTTTTTTATTCATTGCTTAATCTCTCCAACGGGAGCAGCCACGGAATCAGTGCTCGTACGTTCTTTTAATATTTTATCTCTAATAATTAGTTGAAATTGCCGGCCTCTGTCTGCGTAATCGCAAAACATATCATAGCTAGAGCAGCCTGGCGAAAGTAACACGCAAGAACCAGGTTCTGCCTTATGGGTTGCATGCAAGGTGGCCATCTCTAAATTGTCCAAGCACTCCACTGGGATCACGTGGCCGACATTTTCCTTGATTTTACCCCGAGCCTGGCCAATCGCGCAAATAGACTTCACTTTTCCTTGAAATCCCTTGATCCAGGGAGTATAAGCCGCTCCTTTATCTACCCCTCCGGCAATCAAAATGATAGGGCCTTGAACTGCTTGAACAGCTCGAATGACTGCGTCGATATTCGTGCCCTTACTATCGTCGATGTAGCGGATTCCATTAATTTTTTCTACAAACTGAATCCGGTGAGGAGGTTTTTGAAATGTGGAGTATCCGTCCAGAAACTGTTGAGATGAAATTCCAATCTGACGGCAAAGCGCATAAGCGGCCATCAAATTTTCAAGATCATGGGTAGCTTGCCCAACATGAATGGAGGGCAGCTTTAATGCAGCTTCTTGTTCAACATAGATGGCGTTGAGATCAGTGTGGATCGTACAATCTGAAGAGTATCCGTACAAGCAGCAGTTCCGCTTTTCTAAGAGGGATCCATACTCTTCAAAACATCCTTGTTCCATCCATAGTTTGCCGCCCGGTTTCAAACAAGAAGCAACCTGAAGCTTTGTTTTTGCATACTCTGTCATGTCTTGGTAGCGGTCTAAGTGGTCGGGCGTGATATTCAGCACAACCGCTGCATCCAGAATAGGAGTGCGCAATGTTTCTAGTTGAAAAGAGCTAAGCTCAAGTACAATAATTTCCTTAAGGGCTTTGGAAGAAGAATCGTCAGAGACAAGCGCATTTGTCAGAGGGTCCCCGATATTCCCCAGCGCCTTTGCCTTTTTACCGCATGCATTCAAAATGTGAGTCGTCAGTGCGGTCACAGTTGTTTTGCCATTTGTGCCGGTTACTCCCAAGACAGTTCCTTGAAGCGTATGCGCTGCCAGTTCTATTTCACTCGTCACTGGAATTTTGCGCGATAAAGCTTCTGCATATAGGGGGTGATGTTTAGGCACGCCAGGAGAAACGACAACAAGATCAAACAAATGCATCGCCAAAGGGGCAGAATCAGAGGCGATGCGCATGCCTGCTTCCCGCAGTGCAGAAATACGGGGAGTCAGTTGAAGAAGCTCATAATTTTTATCCACAGCAATCACAGTGGCTCCTTGCCTGAGTAGAAAGTTGGCTGCGGCTTGGCCGCTAATTCCAAGTCCAATGATCAATGCATGCATAATCGATTCCTATTGAAACTTTAGAGAAGCAACTCCCAGTACCGCCAGCACCAATCCGACGATCCAAAAACGTATTACTACCTTGGTTTCTGCCCACCCCTTATATTCAAAATGGTGGTGGAGCGGGGCGCATAAAAACACGCGCTTTTTATTTCGAAGCTTATAGCTTGCAACTTGGATCATGACGGATAATGTTTCTATGACGAAAACTCCTCCTACAAGAGCCAGTAAAAACTCTCTTCTTAACAAAACTGCAGCAACTCCAATGATGCCTCCCAGCGCTAAAGAACCAGTGTCTCCCATGAACACTTCTGCAGGATGCCCATTGTACCATAAAAAACCTAAACAGGCGCCTAAGAAAGCACTTAAATAAATTGCGATTTCCCCACTTCCTTCGATATAAAGAATATTCAAATAGTGCGCCAGCTCTATGTGATTTGAAAGGAATGCAATCAATGCTAAACTAGCGGCCACCATGATCAAACAGCCTGTTGCCAACCCGTCTAATCCATCCGTTAGATTGACAGCATTGGAGGAAGCGGTCACGGTAAATAAAATTAACAATCCAGCAAGAAGCGTAGCGATTCCACTCAGCTTCAAAATAGGTTCTTTAAAAAAAGGAAAATAGATGCGAGAAGCGTAATCGGAGAGTGGAATTTTCCTTCCTAGATTAGAAGAAGCTTCGGTTTCAGCAAAGGAGACTTCCTCTTGGCTCAGAGTTTTGGGGTTGTGACTTTCTTTAATTAAAGGGGGAGCAAACCAAGCCCCATGCTGTAAAGATTCATGGACCTGTGGAACCAGCATGTAACAAGCAATAAGCGCTCCTACGCAGCATTGGCCAAAAAGCTTTTTTTTCCCAGACAAACCCTTTGAACTGCGATGTTTCACTTTAAGATAGTCGTCCCAACCGCCAATAAATCCTAAAATCAGAGTGGATACACAAAGAATCAAGGTGAATACATGAGAGAGGTCCATCCAGAGCAGCATCGACACCAGCATGGCAAAGAGAATCAAGACCCCTCCCATCGTAGGATTATTTTGCTTTCCTTGATGCAATTCACCTAATTTGGCACAGCCTTCATCCGCGTTGCGGATCGATTGGCCAATTTTAAATGCCCTTAATTTACCGATAAAAAATGGACCTAGGAAAATAGTTAAAAATAACGCCGTCATTGCAGCAGAGATCATTCGAGTGGAATAATAAGTAAAAACAGTAGGGATATTCCAATCTAACGATTGGGTTAACCATTCAATGATGTAGAGGATCATGGGAATCACGCGTGTAGGGAGGTAGAACTGACGTCAACGTACATTCATCTTCATCTTATGAAGGAAACGGTTTTCCTACAAGTAGAAGCAAGGAAAGGATAGAGGATTGATTCATTTAATAAAAGAATCTGAAGCGTGTGCAGGCCACTGTCTATAGGCGATAAGATTTTTTTTCTTGCGATCGATATTAATTTCAGCGTATTCGCAGGTTAAAGCGGTGGCATGGAAGTTGAATAAATAAAATTTTGTACATTTTAACAACCAAATAAATAACTGGATGAGGCAGGATTTAGGGGATAGGTTCAAAAGACCATTTATAATTCTTTTTCTATCCTGTTTATCCTGCATATCTTGTTAGTTTTATAGTATAATTTTCTTGAATTCGGTCGTAAGCAAGGCACCTTCAAATGAGCAAACTTTTCTCTCTTTTAAAACTACCAGTGGCTTTAGCTTTGGAAGGCAGTTTTTTTCATGTCTGAGCGACAGTGGCGCACTCCTTTAAGAATCGTTGCAATCAGATCTACGAGGAGAAATATCGCTCCTGCACCGATTGTACAAACGATTAATCGAGTATATAACATCGTTTTTGCACAGGGAGTAAAATTTTTAAGGCAAACAACGGAGGAAGATGTTCTTACTTTGGATAAAAGACACACAGAAATGAGGCTGATGACTGGAATATAGGAAGCGATCTTTGCAAAATTTAATTTAGAAACTTTCTCATCGATAGAGCCCATAGTAGGACGTACCAGAGTGCCTACCATAGAGCCTACCCTGGTCAGCATTGCTGTTGGCTGAACCACAACCTTATCGACCATCTGTTCACTATTCCAATGATAGCCGAATACGAGTGATAAACCACGCACGTTGCCTATCTGACTACTCATGAGTATTTTCTTTGTTTAATTTGTTTAAAACAAAATCAGCTTATTCTTTTTACAAATTTTAGTCCAATATTTATGGACAGGGAAAAATTTGAAGTGTGCGTCGCTTGCAACTGCTTTTAATTGAAAAAGCTGTTGCAGGCGACTACGTTTTTAAAAACAATTTATTATATGGTGATGAGACCATTTCTACTCGATACTCGCATTAGTTTATCATTTGTAAAAACTGTGTTCCTCACCGCTCAATCAATTTCATTCGCAATTTGTGTTTTAGCCCAGCAGTGATGGCGTACCCCTTTTATCACAGTAGCAATGAGGTCTATTGGGAGAAATATTGCCCCCGCTCCAATTGCGCAAACTGCCACGCGAGCGTATAGCAATGCTTTTGCGTACCAAGTGAAATGCTCAAATGCGAAAATTTCATGATTCTTCAATGAGCAGATGGTATATACATACAAAAGGCTAATCACTGGAATGTAAGAAATTATTTTCACTAGGTTCATACCAAAAGCAGGATCAGGATAATGATTAGTCTGGGGAAGGGCCGTTTTCATTGTAGGTATTGCTGGAGTGCAGTGGTCGTCGTCGTATAGGGTCACCTGACGCTCTGCCATCTGCTCGCTATCCCAATGATACCCAAACGCAAAGGATAAGCCTCGCACGTTGCCTACATTAGAACCCATAAGTTACCTCCTGATTTATCCATGTTTAAAACAGAATAATATTGCACTTTTTAGATAGAAACATGCAACAATTTTTGTAAATTTTTTGTAAAATTCAGTAGCGCTCGGGCAGGGAAATGGCATGAAGAACATTTTATAGATTTTAGCAACCAAATAAATAACAGGATGAGACAGGATGTAGAGGATAAAAATCACTTATAA